>ODAI011443291.1_pt1 | contig 11825 bp, 9 predicted proteins | sample 1539321 | NCBI WGS metagenome assembly ODAI01 (sample SAMN02144231, study PRJEB22623) | gut metagenome | biome: sheep rumen | host: Ovis aries | place: New Zealand
CCAGTTTGAGACGCTGGTGGGCGTGACCGGATCCGGCAAGACCTTCACCATGGCGAATGTGATCGAGCGGCTCCAGAAGCCCACATTGATCATTTCCCACAACAAGACGCTGGCGGCCCAGCTGTACAGCGAGATGAAGGAATTCTTCCCGGAGAATGCGGTGGAATACTTTGTCTCCTATTATGATTATTACCAGCCGGAGGCCTATGTGCCGCAGACGGATACCTATATCGAGAAGGATTCTGCCATCAACGATGAGATCGACAAGCTGCGGAATTCCGCCACCAGCGCGCTTCTGGAGCGGAACGATGTCATCGTGGTTGCCAGCGTCTCCTGCATCTACGGTCTCGGCAGCCCGGTGGATTACAAGGACATGATGGTCTCGCTCCGCCCGGGCCAGGAGAAGGACCGGGACGAGGTGATCTCAAAGCTGGTGGATATCCAGTACACGAGAAACGACATGGATTTTCACCGCGGCACTTTCCGGGTGAGGGGAGACACGCTGGAGATCTTTCCCGCGGACCAGGATAAAGTGGCGTACCGGGTGGAATTCTTCGGAGACGAGATCGACCGCATCACGGAGATCGACGTGCTGACCGGGAATCCCGTCGCGGAGACCATGCATATCTCCATCTACCCCGCGTCCCACTATGTGGTGCCGAAGGAGAAGATGGAGCAGGCGTGCAAAGAGATCCTGGAGGAGTGTGAAGAGCGGGTGGCCTGGTTCAAGTCGGAGGACCGGCTGCTGGAAGCCCAGCGGATCGATGAGCGCACCCGCTACGATGTGGAGATGATGCGGGAGACCGGTTTCTGCTCCGGCATTGAGAACTACACCCGGTTCCTGACAGGACAGAAGGCCGGTGAACCGCCTTTTACCCTCATGGACTATTTCCCGGAGGACTATCTGATCATCGTGGACGAGAGCCACATCACCGTACCCCAGATCGGCGGCATGTTCAACGGGAACCTGTCCCGGAAAACAACGCTGGTGGATTTCGGCTTCCGCCTCCCGAGCGCACTGGACAACCGTCCCCTTTCCTTCGGGGAATTTGAGGAGCGGATCGACCAGATGCTGTTCGTCTCCGCGACGCCGTCGGAATATGAGGCGCAGCACGAAATGCTCCGCGCCGAGCAGATCCTGAGGCCCACAGGGCTTCTGGACCCGGAGATCTCCGTGCGGCCGGTGGAGGGACAGATCGATGACCTGATCGGCGAGGTGAACAAGGAGACGAAGACCCATCATAAAGTGATGATCACCACCCTGACCAAGCGGATGGCGGAGGACCTGACGGACTATATGCGGGAGGTGGGCATCCGGGTGCGTTATCTTCACTCGGATATCGACACCCTGGAACGCGCCCAGATCATCCGCGCCATGCGCCTGGACGAGTTCGACGTCCTGGTGGGTATCAACCTCTTAAGAGAAGGGCTGGATATTCCTGAGATCACCCTGGTGGCGATCCTGGACGCGGACAAGGAGGGGTTCCTGAGAAGCGAGACGTCCCTCATCCAGACTATCGGACGCGCCGCGAGAAACGCGGAGGGGCATGTCATCATGTACGCGGATACGGTCACGGATTCCATGCGCCGCGCGATCGATGAGACAGAGCGGAGAAGGAAGATCCAGCAGGCCTATAACGAGGCCCACGGGATCACCCCAGCCACCATTCAGAAGGCGGTGCGGGACGTGATCACCATGACGAAAGCCGTAGTCCAGGACGACCGGACATGGAAAAAAGATCCGGAGTCCATGAATGTTCAGGAACTCCGGAAGCTTTCAAAAGAACTGGAAAAGAAGATGCGGCAGGCGGCCGCTGAACTGAACTTCGAGGACGCCGCGAAGTACCGCGACAGGATGAGCGAGGTGCTGCGGATGATCTCGGAGTCCCCGGGGGGACACGCCTGAGATACGGGATACAGGCCGGAAGCTTATTCACTGAGGGAGGCGTATTTCCGGCATACGGTATCGGTAAAATCCCTTTCGATGGGAGAGGGACGCCACTCCTTTTTCGTGAGGATACCGAAGCAGATATGATCGCTGCAGTTTTTCAGCGGGACGGACACCACATCGTAGAGGGCGTCCTGGAACTGGAATTCCGGGATGCCGATGGTGTAATAATTTGTCTCCGAGATAAGGCGCATCTGGCCTGCCCGGTCATTGACAAACGTGATGCGGGAGGATTCGTTCAGATCCACGACGCCATTCTCGGTGGAGATGTGGTACAGAAAGTCTTCATACTGTCCGATGTAACGGACGAAACCGTAAGAGAGCAGATCACGGATATCCAGCTCCTTTACGGCGCCGGACTGCAGCAGGGGGTGATCCTTTGAAAGGCATACATAGGGCCGGAAGGAGCCGATCTGCCGGAAGGACAGCTTCTTGATCTCAAAATTCCGCTTCATGAGGGCGGATTCGCTGGCGGAGAAATGCAGGACGCCGATGCCGGAATAGCCGTTCAGGACACTCTCGATCACATCCATGGTGCTGCACTCGTGCATGCGGAGAAAGAGGTTCTCCTGGTCGTCGTATTTGGAACAGATATCATTGAAACATTCCGCGGTATGGGAAAAGCGGGTCATGGAGACCGTGAGACGCGCCCCTGAGGATTTGGTCCTGGTGATGAAGCGGTTCAGCTTGTCCATGTCCTGCTGCAGCGTCACGCAGTAGTTCAGGAATTCCTCTCCGCTGCGGGTCAGGCTGGACCCCTGGTTGGTGCGCTGGAACAGAGGAAATCCGACTTCCTCCTCGATGCTCTTGATGATGTGGCTCAGCTGGGGCTGAGAGATATACATGGCTTTTGCGGCCTGGCTGATGGAACCGTACTGTGCCACAGCGATAAAGTATTTCAGATTCTTGCTATCCATGCAGCTGTCCTCCCGGGCGGAAATGGGTCCTGCCCTGTGTCCGGTCTTCGGGTTCTCACTGATCCTATTTTAAACCCTGCTGGCTTCGGTGCCGCTATTTGAATTTCCAATAGCGGCATTTATTAAGCATATTTTTGGATTTTCGCTTCCGGGTATATGATTATATCATAAAAATGACGGTGAACCGCCTGAAAACCTGAGAGGGGATGAATAAAATGACGAATGAAATGCAGCAGCTTCTTGAAGAGGCCTGTGAACTTGCGCGGGGTCATCTGGGGGAAGGAAGAGTGGCGAGCTACATTCCTGAGCTGGCCAAGACCAACCCGGCGAACCTGGGCGTCTGCGTCATGACGAAGGAAGGAGAGTGCTTCCAGGCCGGGGACACGGAGATCCCCTTTACCATTCAGAGCATCGGGAAGACCTTCTCCCTGATCCTGGCGCTGGAGACGGGGGGATTCGAGGAGACGTTTTCAAAGGTGGGCATGGAACCCAGCGGAGACAGCTTTGACAGCATTATCCAGCTGGAGATGAAGAACTGGACGCCCTACAACCCGCTGATCAACTGCGGCGCCATCGCCACGGTGAGCTGCATCCGCTCAAAGACCCCCTTTGAGGATTATCTCGATCTGGTGCGGCGCCTCTGCGGAGACCCGAAAGCGCGTCTGAGCGAAAAGGTGTATAATTCGGAGAAGAGGACCGGCGACAGGAACCGGGCCATTGCGTATCTCCTGAAGAGTGATAAAATTCTCGGGGGCGATACGGAGGAAGTCCTGGATCTTTATTTCCGCTTCTGCTCTGTCCTGGTGACGGCGAAGGGCCTGGCCCGCTACGGCATGATCCTGGCGAATGACGGGGTGGATCCCATTTCCGGCGAGCGGATGGTGGACGCCCGGATCGTGAAGACCGTGAAGACCCTGATGCTGCTCTGCGGCATGTACGACGAATCCGGCGAGTTCGCGGTGAAGATCGGCATTCCGTCGAAGAGCGGCGTGGGCGGCGGAATCGTTTCCGCGGCGAAGTGCGGAATGGGGATCGCCACCTACGGCCCGGTGCTGAACGCGAAGGGAAACAGCGTGGGCGGCGAAGTGATCCTGGAGTATCTGTCGGAAAAACTGGGACTGCATATGTTCCAGGGATGACGGCGGTGCGCGTATACATGTAACACGAGGTACATTTTAACAAGAGGGGGATATAGAAATGATTGGAAGCATTATTGGCGCCATCAGCGGTTTCATGTACAGTAAGCTGCTCATCATCATGCTGCTGGCTGTGGGACTTTACTTTACCGTAAAGTGCGGATTCCTGCAGGTCCGGATGTTCGGTGAGTCGGTCAAGGTCGTCGGTGAGAAGCCGGACAAGGAAGGGTCGGTGTCGTCCTTCCAGGCTCTGATGGTCTCCACCGCGTCCCGTGTCGGTACCGGCAATATCGTCGGCGTCTCCACCGCCATCTGCATGGGCGGCTTCGGTTCCGTGTTCTGGATGTGGGTCATCGCTTTCATCGGCGGCGCATCCGCTTTCGTGGAGAGCACCCTGGCCCAGATCTACAAGAGAAAGCGCCCGGACGGCTCCAGCTACGGCGGCCCGTCCTATTACATCGAGGCGGCTCTGAACAGCCACGCCCTGGGCTTTATCTTCGCCATCAGCATGCTGGTCACCTACGCCGGCGGCTTCAACATGCTCTGCGCGTACAACCTGCAGTCCACCTTCAGCGCATACAGCTTCTATGATCCGAAGGTCTCTCCCATCATCATCGGCGCCATCCTGGCCCTGATCTTCGGCTACTGCCTCCTGGGCGGCGACAACCGCATCGTGAAGACCGCCTCCACGCTGGTCCCCGTCATGGGCGTGCTGTACGTCATCGTGGCCCTGTTTGTGGTCATCACCCACATCGGACTGCTTCCCGGCGTGCTCGCACGTATCTTTAAGGAGGCTTTCGACTTCAAGGCGATCTTCGGCGGCTTCTCCGGCTCCTGCATGATGTACGGCATCAAGAGAGGTCTGTACTCCAACGAAGCCGGCTGCGGCTCCGCGCCGAACGCTGCTGCTGCCGCAACAGTCAGCCACCCCGTGAAGCAGGGGCTGGTCCAGATGCTGTCTGTCTTCATCGACACCCTGCTCCTCTGCACGGCCACCGCACTGATGTGCCTCTGCTCCGGCGTTGAGCCCACCGCGGATCTGGCTGGCGCGCCCTATGTGCAGGAAGCTCTCCGCGCGGCGCTGGGATCCATCGGCCCGATCTTCATCACAGTCTCCATGATCCTGTTCGCTTTCACGACCCTGATCGGTAACTTCTACTACATGGATAACCTGCTGATCTTCATGCACAAGGGCATTCCGTCCGAGAAGTTCATGTTCGGCTTCCGCATTGTCGGCACCATCGTCGTGTTCATCGGCGCCATCGCCAGTATGGGTCTCCTCTGGGATCTCGCGGACGTTCTGATGGGCGTCATGGCCATCATCAACCTTCCTGTGATCGTGATCCTGCACAAGGTAGCTCTGGGCGCACTGAAGGATTACGAGGCTCAGAAGGCAGAGGGAAAGAACCCTGTCTTCAAGGCTGAGACCGTCGGCCTGAAGGGCAAGGTGGATTTCTGGAACTGATCTCCGGATATTAAATAACGATCTTTACGCAGTGGTATCTGCTGCAGCAAAAGACCCCGGCTTGCGAGAAGCCCGGGGTCTTTGCTATGATAGGGCCGGAATGACAGTTCCGAAAGCAGAGGATCTGCTGCGGAAGATCAGTTTATGGAAGGAAGGGCGGCATGGAAGAGAAGGGAAAAGTTCCGGAGATTTTCAATGAGCGGGTCCAGGCATTTATTACGGTCTTGTTTTACAGGGAACTGAAAAGACGCTTCGGAACGCGGGGTGTCCAGGCCTTTGTCCAGGGAACGCAGAGCTACGGGGAGCAGCGCGGACGCCGCATGGCCCAGCGGGCCATCCGCGCGGGAGAAGAACTGACGCTGCAGACCTATCTCCGGCGTGGTGAATGGGTGAACACGGAGAAGATCCGGGCGGAGGGGATCGCCAACAAGGCGGAACTGACCGACGCGGCGCCGGAGTACAGCGCTGCCTATCCGGACTATATCAAAAAAGTGACGGTATGTCCCTGGCATGAGCAGTTTAAGAAGATGGGGGCGCTGGAGGCAGGAGAACTCTACTGCCGGCACATCGACCCCTCCTTGTTCCGGGGCTTCAACCCGGTCCTGAGCTATGAGGTTCCGCAGAACCTGAACCAGGGGGTGTGCTGTTATCATATCGTGCGGAACGGATACGAAGCCGCGCAGGCGGCGGAAGGAAGCGGAGAGGGGTCTGCGCCGCGGAAGATGCCGAAGAAGGATCCGGCGGGGCTCCGCTCCTTTGAATATCACTGCGCCGATTCCTACTGGAGCTACCGGCGGACAGCGGAACGGATCTTCGGAGCTGAGGGGACCGCTGCGTCAGAGCAGGTGCTTCTGCAGGTCCGGGAGACCTGCGGAAAAGAAGCCGCGGAGCGGCTTCTTCAGTACAGAGGTACGGATTTTACATCCTGCGACAGCAGGGAGATCTGACCGGCAGCGCGGAGGTGTCAGTAGTCCACTTTCATGAGACAGAGCCCCTGGGCGGGAGCGGTGTAGCCTGCTGCGGTGCGGTCCCGGGCGTCCAGGATGGCTTCCATGTCGGAGGGCTGACGCTTGCCGTAACCCACTTCCAGCAGCGTTCCGGTCAGGATCCGGACCATATGCTGCAGGAAGCCATCCCCGTGAAAATAAAAACGGATCACAGGGCCGTTCTTCTTTATCTCAATGGAATCCACCGTGCGCACGGTGGATTTCTTCATTTTCGGGTTGCCGCAGAAGCTTTTGAAATCATGGGTTCCGGTGAGATGGCGCGCGGCTTCCTCCATGCGGGTGATGTCGGGCATCTTCTCCAGGACGGTCAGGTATTTCCGCTCAAAGACCGGCTTTTGCGGTCCGTACCAGCAGCTGTAGCAGTAAGTCTTTCCCACGGCAGAGTAGCGCGCGTGGAAGCGGTCGGAAGCCGTCCGGACATCGGTCACGCCGATATCCTCCGGAAGGTAGCGGTTCATGTAGTCCCGGATCTCCTCTTCGGAGAGGGAGGTGTCCATCCGGACACTCGCGGTCATGGCTTTCGCGTGCACGCCGGCGTCAGTGCGGCCCGCGCCGATGACATCGACGGTGGGGCTTCCGGTCCCGGCACCCTCTGCCGGCACGTCTTCACCGGAAAGCATCGCGGACAGGACAGCCTCCAGCTTTCCCTGGATGGTCCGGTCGGTGGACCGCTGATGCTCCCAGCCGAAATAGCGGCTTCCGTCGTAGCAGATAGTGAGCTTGTAGGTCTTTTCCATGATCGTCTCCTCCCAAAGTTTTGCCGGTGGAAAGCTGTATATGCTCCGCACACTGCACGAAAGTTCTAAGTTCACAGTGCCCGTCCAGGTATCAGTTTAACATATTGGGGCCCGCACTTCAGAAATTTGTTGTAAAATACAAAGAAAAGAGCAAGGAAGTTTCGCGGAAGCTGCGGTAAACTGTAAGCGGACTTATATGCAGAAGAGAGGCGGAATTATGTTTAAGAATAGATTAGCAGGAAGATTTGCGGCGGCGGCCCTGTGTCTTTTACTGACAGCGGCGGCAGCTGCCCCGGCATATGCGGAGGGGAATGCGGCGGCTTCCTCGAACGGGCAGTCTATCTGTACGGAGTGCCTGAGCTTCGACGCGTCGCAGTTTGTGCTTCCTTCGGACGCGAGGACACTGATCGTCGTGGAAGGCTTCGCGCAGAACGGCGGAAGGGATGTCTACCGGGAAGGATATGTGGAAGATCCTTCCCGCTGGAACAAGGCAAGGGTGACCGCTTTCGTGCGGGACGGCGAGGGGGAGCCCTGGATCCCGAAGGTCCAGTCTCCTGCGGTCTATGGCGGGGGCGGTATGTCCAACAACCGCCACTCCGGTGACGGAACGACCCCCATCGGTCTTTTCCGGACGGACACGCCCTTCGGAAGAAGAGAAGCTCTGGAAGGCTTTCCGGCGGATTACAAGGAGATCATGATCTCGGAGGCGAACCAGTACTGGTCCGGCACCACCAACTGTTTTGAGGTCGATCCGGATGTGTCGAAACAGGACGGCGAGAGACTGTACGAAGACTGGGCGCGCGGCATCTACAGCTACTGCCTGAATTCCGGGTTCAATAAAAACAACTACCGTCCGGGGACCGGCAGCGCCCTGTTCCTGCACTGCACCAAGGACGGAAAGCCCAGTACGGCGGGCTGCGTCGCCATGGATGAGCGGGCGATGGTCCGGATCCTGCAGCTTTACGCCCGGGGCGGATGCTACTGCGCCATTGCTCCGGAGGGCACCTTCGGTGGTATTTACAATGCTCTGACGGAGCACGGAGACCAGGCGCCGGGTTCCTTCCCCATGTCGGAGAAGCAGATGCCGGAGACGCCGGTGGTGATCCTGCAGTGACGCAAAGAATATTAAGAAGTGACTGATCTTAGGAGACAGAGGAGGAAAAGAAAATGAAAAAGAGAGTGATTGCATTTGCCGCGGCGGCAGCTGCCGTGATCCTGGCAGCACAGACAGCGTTCGCGTCCCAGACCATGTATGTAAAGGGCGATAAAGTCAATTACCGCACAAAACCGTCGACGGATTCCGAGGTGGCCGGGCAGGTCTACAAGGGTGATGGCGTCGTGGTTCTGGAGACAGTTGAAGGGCAGAACGGAGAATGGGTGAAGACCAAGAGCGGTTATTATATTAAAAAGGACCTGCTCTCCGAGTCCGCGCCGGCTTCCTCCGGCTCCGGAGCTTCCGCGGGAAACAGCGCAGGAAACAGCGGTGTGTCCGCGTCTGCCGGAACCATCAACCAGACGGCGGATGAGGTGCCTGCAGGCGTCACCGTCGAGAACGTGGGCTTAAGCAGCGGTATGCGTTTCGCGGAATTTTCAAAGATCAATTCCGGAACGGCCATTCTCTACAGGAACACGAACGGCGCCCACGGGGATATCGTAGTCTGTGTGAACGCCGGCCACGGCACCAGAGGCGGCGGCAGTGTGAAGACCCTGTCCCATCCGGACGGCACGGGGAAGGTGACGGGCGGAAGCAATCCCAATGGAGCGGTGTACAGCACTGCCGTGTCCTCGGGAATGGAATTCGCTGACGGGACAGACGAGCATGTGATCACGCTCAGGGAAGCAAAGCTGCTCCGGGCAAAGCTCCTTGCCAGAGGCTACAGTGTGCTGATGATCCGCGAGGAGAGCGACGTGCAGCTGGACAACATCGCCCGCACCGTTCTGGCCAACAACTACGCGAACTGCCATGTGGCGATCCACTGGGATTCCTCGACGTCTGACAAAGGCGCCTTCTATATGAGCGTCCCGGACGGACTGAAATACCTGGATCCGGTCAGCAGCACCTGGCAGAAGAGTGAAGCCTTCGGCGAGGCGCTGATCGGCGGACTCCGCGGCCGGGGCGTCAAGATCTTCGGCAGCGGGAGCATGGACATGGACCTGACCCAGACTTCCTACTCCAGCGTCCCGAGCGTTGACATCGAGCTGGGCGACAAGGTCTCCGACCACAGCAGCGCTGCCCTCGACAATCTTGCGGAAGGTCTTGCGGACGGGATCGAGGCGTATTTCAACTGAAACAGGGAACCATCAGTCAGGTGAATAGTAATATATTAAAATAACATAGTTTCTCAACGCCTCCGACTCGTTGTCGGAGGCGCTTTTCTGTGCTAAAATGTTAGGGATGTGTTGCTTTTGCCGTGTTTAATGGCAAAATGTTCAAAGGGTCTAATAGTGAAAAGTGGAGGTGCCTATGGAATTACAGATTCAAAACCTTGTCTCCTCGATCCGTAAAGAGGGGATAGAGGCGGCGAATAAGGAAGCCGACTCCATCATTGCCGAAGCGAAGAAGAAAGCAGAGGCGATCGTGGCCGGTGCGAAGACGGAGGCGCAGCAGTACAAAGACGGCGCGGAGAAAGAGATCGCTATTCTCCGTGAGAGTGCTGCGGTCAGTGCCGAGCAGGCAAAGAGGGACGCGGTCCTGTCTTTTAAGGCAGAGGTGCAGGGCGAATTCGAGAAGATCCTTGCGGCGGATATCAGCAAGGAACTTTCCGGAGAGGCTCTCGGGAAACTGATCCGGGCAGCGGTGGCAGGAGAGGATATCTCTGCTTACGCCGCGGAAGTCTCAGAGGTCTCCGATGCACTGAAGGCTGAACTTGCCAAGGAGATCAAGGGCGGCCTGGAGATCCGGCCCACAAAGAGCGTGCAGCAGGGCTTCCGCCTTGCGGCCAAGGACGGATCCGGATATTTTGACTGCTCCGATGACGCGATCATGGAAATGCTCATGCCGTACTTCAGAAATCTGGACTTCCAGTAAAGGAGGTGGCAAGTGGCTTCTTATTACTACCTGATAGCAAGCCTGCCAGAGCTGAATACGTATGGGGATATGCCGATCACATACAGTGAATTCCTGAACTGCTGCCAGTCCAATGTGAGCGAACAGGATTTTGAGATCCTGAAAAACCTGACGCTTTCTTCCAAAAAAGGTCCTCTTGTGGAAGAGTGGGCAAAGTTTTACCAGATGCTGACAAAGGAACTGGGGTATCAGAGAAGCCTGAATCTCGGAAGAAATTATACATCCTCATTTGACAAGGACGCATTTATCTCTCAGGCTGTGGCATCAGCGCTTTCAGCGAAGAACCCGCTGGAAGCGGAGAAGGTCCTCCTGGAGTACGAGTTTCAGACGCTTGACTCATTGGTAGGGCTGCATATGTTTGATGACTACGTGCTGTTCGGCTATGCGATCAAGCTGAAGCTGCTGGAGCGTCTCTCATGCTTCGAAAAGGAGAAGGGCAAGGCTGAATTTCAGTCGCTCTTCGACGGAATACAACAGCAAGTATACAGTTTGTAATCAGTCAGCATCCCGAGTCTGGAGTGTTGAACAGGTACTATAAATTGGCAACAGGAGTATAGTATGAAAACAGAAACAGGATTTGTAGCCGGAGTCAACGGCAACCTGATCAATGTTGATTTCGATGGTTCGGTCCGCAAGAATGAGGTGGGTTACATTCTTGTTGAGGGCAAGCGCCTGAAGGGCGAGGTCATCCGGATCAACAACGGGATCGTGAGTATGCAGATCTACGAGATGACGAACGGCATCAAGGTGGGGGACACGGTGGAATTCACCGGAGAACTCATGAGCGTGGATCTGGGACCGGGACTTCTGACCCAGGTGTTTGACGGTCTGCAGAATCCGCTGCCGCAGCTGGCAGAGGAATGCGGTTTCTTCCTGGAGAGAGGCGTCTATCTGGATGCCATCCCTGACCGCGACTGGGATTTCACCCCGACTGTCAAAGCGGGGGATGCTGTGAAGGCGGGAAGTACCGTCGGCACCGTTCCGGAAGGATTGTTCACGCATCATATTATGGTTCCTTTCACATTGAAGGGAACAGACTGGACCGTAAAGTCCATTAAAGAGAAGGGCTCCTATAACGTCCACTCGACCGTATGCACCATCGCAAACAGCAAGGGCGAGGAGAAGGAACTCTCCATGATCTTCAGCCAGCCCATCAAGCAGCCTGTAAAGTGCTACGCGGAAAGACTTCGCCCCACGGAGCCGCTGGTCACGAAGATCCGCTGTATCGATTCCTTCCTGCCCGTGGCCAAGGGCGGGACCTTCTGTACACCCGGACCCTTCGGTGCAGGCAAGACCGTGCTTCAGCACATGCAGGCCAAGAACTCTGACGTGGACATCGTTATCGTCGCGGCGTGCGGAGAGCGCGCCGGTGAGGTCGTCGAAGTCCTGAAGGAATTCCCGGAACTGATCGACCCGAAGACCGGCCGGTCTCTGATGGAGCGTACCATCATCATCTGCAACACGTCCTCCATGCCTGTCGCCGCCCGTGAAGCATCCTGCTACACGGCCGTCACGCTGGCTGAGTACTACAGGCAGATGGGACTTGAC
>ODAI011682531.1_pt1 | contig 11825 bp, 9 predicted proteins | sample 1539321 | NCBI WGS metagenome assembly ODAI01 (sample SAMN02144231, study PRJEB22623) | gut metagenome | biome: sheep rumen | host: Ovis aries | place: New Zealand
CACGGGGTCGCGGCCCTCGGAGCCGGATGCGTCCAGCACGTGCAGAAGCAGACGGGTTCTGTCCACGTGCCGCAGAAAATCATGGCCAAGGCCGACGCCTTCCGAAGCACCCTCCACAAGTCCGGGAATGTCCGCGATCACAATATCCTGGCCGTGACGGCGCAGCATGCCGAGATTGGGCGAAAGCGTGGTGAAATGATAGTTCGCAATCTTGGGCCGGGCTGCGGTAACGGCGGAAAGGAATGTGCTCTTTCCTACATTGGGAAAGCCCACAAGCCCTACGTCAGCAATGGTTTTGAGCTCCAGCACGAAGGTATGGGGTTCCGTGCGCGTGCCGGGCTTTGCGAAGTTGGGTGCCTGACGGGTGGGCGTGGCAAAATGCATGTTCCCCCAGCCGCCGCGTCCGCCGTGAAGGAGTGTGCGGGTCTCGCCGGGAACATCCATGTCCAGGACCACCAGATTTGTTTCCGCGTCCCGGATCACGGTTCCGGCGGGCAGCTTGATGGTCAGGCTTTCACCGCGCTTGCCGCTGCAGCGGCCGCCGCTGCCGCCCGTGCCGTTTTCCGCGTGATACTTGCTTTTGAAGCGGAAATCCAGAAGCGTATGCATATTGGGGTCTGCATATACAAGAATGTCTCCTCCGGTTCCGCCGTCACCGCCGTCGGGACCGCCGTTGAGCACAAACTTTTCTCTGTGAAAGGAGACTGACCCGTCGCCGCCGTTCCCTGCCTTGCAGGTGATGCGGACGCGGTCCACAAAATTACTCATTCATATCCTCCAGTATCAGTTGCGAAGCGAATGCAGAGGAGCGGGAATCCGGCCGCCGCGGGCGATGAATTCACCGCAGGAGAGCGGGCTCACGGGCATGACCGGAGCGTGTCCCAGGAGACCGCCGAATTCCACGGTGTCACCGGCTTTCTTGCCAATGGCGGGAATCAGACGGACCGCAGTGGTTTTCTGATTGATCATGCCAATGGCGGCTTCATCCGCGATAATGCCGGAAATGGTGGAGGCGCTCACGTCGCCGGGCACGGCGATCATGTCCAGGCCCACGGAGCAGACGCAGGTCATGGCCTCGAGTTTTTCCAGGGTAAGCACGCCCCGGGCGGCAGCGTCGATCATGCCGATATCCTCGGACACAGGGATAAAGGCACCGGAGAGTCCGCCCACGTGGTTGCTGGCCATGACTCCGCCCTTTTTCACGGCATCGTTGAGCAGGGCGAGTGCGGCGGTGGTTCCGGGAATGCCTGTGCATTCAAGGCCCATTTCCTCCAGAATATGCGCTACGGAGTCTCCGCGGGCCGGGGTGGGCGCCAGGGGTAGGCCCACAATGCCGAAGGGAATGTTCAGGCGCTGGGAAGCTTCCCGCGCGACCAGCTGGCCGACACGGGTGATCTTGAAGGCTGTGCGCTTGATGGTCTCCGCGACAACGTCAAACGGTTCACCCTTGACTTTTTCAAGCGCCTTCTTGACCACGCCGGGGCCGGAAACCCCGACATTGATGGCCTGCTCGGGCTCACCGATGCCGCAGAAGGCGCCGGCCATGAACGGATTGTCCTCCACCGCGTTGGCGAAGACCACCAGCTTGGCGCATCCGAGTCCGTCCCGGTCCGCTGTGGCGCGGGCCGTATCCAGAATGATGCGGCCCATTTCCCGCACGGCATTCATGTTGATGCCGGAGCGCGTGCTGGCCACATTGACGGAAGCACACAGGCGCTCAGTGGTGGCGAGGACTTCCGGAATGGAGGCGAGCAGACGCTCGTCCGCCTGCGTGGCACCCTTGTGCATCAGGGCTGTATAGCCGCCGAGAAAGTTGACGCCCGTATTGAAGGCTGCCCGGTCCAGCGCTTTTGCGATGGGGCGGGGATCTCCCTGACAGATCAGGGAGACAGGGGTGACAGAAATCCGCTTGTTGACGATGGGAATGCCGAGCTCGGCTTCCAGCATCTCACCGGTTTTCACCAGATCCCTTGCCACATAACAGATGCGGTCATAGACGCGCTGGGCGCAGACTTCGGGATTCTGATCGGAACAGTCCAGCAAATTGATGCCCAGCGTGATGGTGCGGATGTCAAAGTTTTCCTCCTGGATCATATGCATGGTCTGGAGGATTTCGCCGGTTTCAATCATGGTCTCATTCCTCCGTCAGATTCTGTGCATTGCATCGAAAATATCCATACGCTGCATATGAATTGTCATGTTCATCTTTTCGCGGACTGGCTGGAGCTGTTTATTGATCTCCTCAAAATCCATATGCGCGCCATCCAGATCCACGATCATCATCATTGTAAAATACCCGTCCAGGATGGTCTGGGAGATATCCAGAATATTGATGTTCATCTCGCTCAGTTTTGTCGCAACGGCTGCAATAATTCCTGTTGTATCCAGGCCTGTTACAGAGATCAGTGCCTTGGTCATTTTCAGCATTCCCTCCGGTACATAATTATTCATAATATTATATTGCTCTGTTCCTTCTTTTGTCAATTTTGCTTTCCCTCATTTCAGGATTATGGTATAATAAAATACGTATATTCGCTTTTGAAGGGAGATGGGGATGGCCGTGGAAAAGCTGGTTCTTGCTTCCTGTTCTCCCCGGAGAAGCGAATTGCTCTCCCTGGCCGGTATCCCCTTTGAGACCGTCTCTCCGGACGTGGATGAGTCCTGTGACCTTCCTGCAGACCAGACGGTTGCCGTACTTTCTGCCCGTAAAGCACAGGCGGTCAGCAGGTTCTTCCCCGGCCGCTTTATTCTCGCAGCTGACACGCTTGTGTCGCTGGAAGGCCGGAAAATGGGGAAACCGGAAAATGTGGAAGATGCCAAAGCCATGCTCCGTATGCTTTCAGGGAAAACACACCAGGTCTACACGGGCGTATCCCTTCTCTCCCCCTCCGGGAAGCTTCTCACCGAATCAGACCGTTCCGATGTTACATTCTGTCCTTTAACGGAAGAAGAAATCATCGCTTATGTCCGTTCCGGCGAGCCTATGGATAAGGCCGGTGCCTATGCCCTGCAGGGGCACGCCTCCCTGTGGATCTCCAGAATTGAAGGCAGCTTCAGTTCTGTGATCGGCCTTCCTCTCCACCTGGTACGGGAGATGCTGATGCAAAGCGGTTATTCTTTTCCCTCTCCGGTGTGAGATTTTAGTTTCAACGAATTCGTAAAGGATGATTCTTCTATGCCATTCTGGGCTCCTGATATCGGTATCGACCTTGGTACCGAAAACGTCAGTCTCTATGTCCGCGGCCGCGGTGTCGTCATATCTGAACCGGCTCTTGTCGTTCTGGACCGTGAAAACCGTCATACCGTACAGGCCGTAGGCGATGAAGCGGGGTTTCTGCTTGGCCGTTCTCCCGACAGGCTTACTCCTGTTTATCCCATCAGAAATGGTCTGGTCGCTGATTTTGATATTGCAGAGCTGATGCTCAAATATTTTTTCCGAAAGGCGATTGGCGTCTCTTATCTGGGAAAACCCCGTGTCATTGTGTCTGTACCCTGTAATCTGGATGATGTAAACCGTAAAGCGCTTACCGAGGCCATCAGATACGCCGGTGCCAAGCATGTTTTTCTGATTGAAAAGCCTTTTGCCGCAGCCATCGGCACCGGGCTCCCTGTCTATGAACCCGTCGGTAATCTTGTTGTGGATATCGGTGCAGGCACAACGGACGTTGCCGTTATCTCTCTCGGTGGTCTCGTGGTATCCCAGAGCGTGCAGGTCGGCGGAAATAAATTTGATGAGGCGCTGGTTGAATATCTTCGGAAGGAATGCAGCATTCTTATCGGAAACCGCACCGCGGAAAACATCAAAAAGGATCTGGCTTCCGCTCTCCCTGTTGAGGAAGACCGCACCATTCTTGTGCGTGGAATCAGCCAGCTGAATACCTCGGCCGGTACTGTGAGTTTTTCCTCCTCTCAGGCCTACGAGGCTCTGAAAGGTCCCTGCAGCGCCATTGTTCAGGCAATCCGCTGGGTTCTTGAAAGAACGCCTCCCGAGCTCGCTGCCGATATCATGAGAGGCGGCATTCACCTTACAGGCGACGCTGCCCGTCTTTTTGCCCTGGACCGGTATATTTCCGAAAGCGTAGGGATTCCCGTGCTTCTTGCCCGCGATCCCGGAGACTGCTGTATCCTTGGTATTGGCTACCTTACGGAAAACATACAGCTTGTCTCTCCTCAGAATAAACGGACTGAAAAAAACGCGTACAAATGAGTTTATGTGTATTTTGCAAAAGGGAGGTGAAACAGATTGGCCAGAGCACGCCGCAGACAGCAGGTTGATAACGATCCGCGCCCCATCGCTTTGAATGATTTTATCTATGAAGAACCCGATGATTCTGAGTCCGATATCCCTTCCGACACGCCGGAAGAAGCTGTCCGGAAGCTTCGCAGTCATTCTCTTTCCGACTCTGAAGACACGGACATGTATTCAGAGGAAGAAAAGCCCCGGCCCGAGAGTGGCCGGCAAAACAGGGTTCGCAGCCTTCCTGATGAAGATACCGAACCGGAGTCCATGCCCGCGCCGAGGCGTGCTCATCCCGTTCTTCGCGGTTTCGTAATCACCGCTGTCACGCTTGTTCTTCTGCTGACTGCCGGCGCTTATATTCTCCGTCGCATTACAGGCATTCCCGCCCTTGGCGCTCCGGAAAACGCGGTCAGCACTATCGTTACCCCTATACAGACGTTCTTTTCCGGGATCACGGAATCCATCGCCTCGTATTTCCGTTCCATGAAGCTCCGAAGCAATATCGAAAATGAATACAATGCGCTGCGTGCCGAAAACGAGCAGCTTGTTTATAAAGCAATGCTTGCTGAAGAACTGCAGCAGACGCTTTCCCAGTATGAGGACCTGACGGATGAGATTGCCGCCAACTCGAATATGCATCCGCTCGTTGCCACGGTGATCGGACGTTCTGATGCAAATTATTTTTCTTCCATGACGATTAACAAGGGCAAAAATGACGGTGTGGAAGATTACATGGCCGTCACCATCTCGGGTGCTCTCGTGGGATACACGGAAAATACACAGGAAACCACTTCCACCGTTCGGACAGTCATTGATTCCAATGCCTCCATTGCAGCCCTGATTCAGTCATCCAGAGATCAGGGGACGATTCGCGGAACTCTGGGTGTGGACGGAACACCTATGTGCCGGATGTATTATCTTCCGGACGACAACCTTCCCCGGCCCGGGGATCAGGTAGTTACATCCGGTGTCGGCCTCTCCTTTCCAAAAGGAATACCAATCGGCCTGGTTCGTGAAAGTACCCGCGGAATGGATGAGAACAAGCAGTACATTATCGTTGAGCCGCTGGTTGACTTTCAGCACCTTGAATACGTAATCGTCCTGCGCTATAAGCCCAGGGCTGAAGCGATTGAGGGCCGCGAAAACGGAAGGACGAACGTGGAGCTTGTTCCGCTTGAAAGTGCCCGCCCCTCTCCGGAAGTCCCCCAGATCGCCGCTTCCCTGTTCGACGCTCCCACAGAATCTCCGAATGACAGCCTGGTTACGGCAACTCCGACGATCACTCCGGAACCTACTCCGGAACCAACACCGTCACCCACGCCGTCGCCGACTCCTGCTCCCACGCCGGATGAAACGCCCCTTGAATACCAGGTTGTCAATCTGAGCAATGAACCGACTCCCTCTCCGACTCCCACGCTGGCGCCGACTCCCACTCCGTACTTCACTCCCGACCCCAATAACATGACTTTTGAGGAGGATGAGTGAAGTGCAGTCCGGGTTTATTCGAAAATATGCTCTTCTTCTGATTCTGACCTTTGTGGGATATCTTCTGGAAGTCTGTGTAATGCCGTATGTGAAAATCTTCTCTGTCACCCCGAATCTTTTATATGTCGTCATTGGGATCGTAACGGTTGCTTACGGAAAGCTTCGTGCTTTCTGGGTGGGACTTGTCTATGGTATCCTGATGCAGATCATGATCCCGTCCGTAACCTATCTGAATCTTGCCCTTTATTCCCTGACAACGCTTTTCTGTTCCTTTGCTTTTGCTGACAAGCCTTTGAAGACCCTGGAATATGAACGTGTCATCAACCGTCAGCGCAAGGAACTTCCGCCCTGGCTCCGCACCGTTTTGTGCACGATGCTGAACACCCTGATTTATGAAGTCGTTCAGATCACTTACATCTATCTGGGCGGTTCTCCTCTGACGGTTGCTCATTTCTGGCGCGGTGCGGTGGACGTTGTCGCCACCGGGTTGCTGTGTCTGATCCTTCAGTTTCCCGTCAGGCGTCTTCTCTTCGGACACCAGCGGCGCAATCCGGTTCTCAGCCCCGCCCCCGTTGTTTTCACAAAAAGCTGACCCTCATCTTTTGATCTGAATCCTGTCCGAAAGGAGTTGAGTAAGACATGGAAACGAATGATAAGAAAAAAAAGTCTGCCGAATTCTGGCGTTATGCAGCTTTTTTGATCGTCCTTTTCGGCATCTTTGTCTGGCTTCTCTCCGGGTTGATTAACCTCCAGCTTCAACAGTCCGACATTCTCAAGGAGAAAGCGGAGGGTACCCGGACAAAGACGATCGCACTCCGCGGCAAACGCGGTTCCATCTCCACCTCAGATTCTGTCGTAATGGCTGAGGATGAACTGATCTACAATATCACCTTTCAAAAAGACGCCTCCGCAAACACGAAAGCTCTTTACCGGCAGTATACCGCTTCCATTATTGAAGCGGTTGGCATCATTGAAAAAAACGGCGGTTCCATTGCCGTAAAGTATGTTATCGAACGCGATCCGGAAACCGGGGAATGGGTTTTTAATTTCGGATCGGGTGTGTCTGAATCAGTTATTGAAACCAGAATGAATCAATGGCGCAGGAACAACTACGCTACCAACTTGACCAGATATGGAACTGCGGAGCAGTGTATCGAGCAGTTTAAAACCAGATATCAGATAGATCCGGATACGCCGGAGGATATGATGCTGAAGATCATGGCTATCTACTCCGAGATGCAGATGAACATCTTCAATTCCCAGCCCATTGTCATTGCAAAAGACGTGCGCTATGAAACTGTGATTGAGATTGAAACCCGTTCCATGGTTCTGCCCGGAATGAGCGTCCAGATCGGGACAAAACGCGTTTATCCCCGTTCAACACTCGCCTCCCAGATCATCGGTTATACCGGTGCCATTCCTTCCCGGGCAACATGGTTAAACCTGTCCGCCAAAGGGTATTCATACAATGACACCATTGGTCGGGACGGAATTGAGTCGTCTATGGAAGACTGGCTCACACAGAATTCTTCTCTTCGTAAAGGAGCGCGGGTTGTTGAACGCGATCAGATGTCACGGGTAGTCCGTGTTTTAAGCACCACGGATCCCAAGGATGGAAATAACGTAAAGCTGACTCTGAATGCTTCCTATCAGCAAATGGCAGAGCGCTGTCTTGCCGAAAATGTTAACTCTACCCGCGATCTGCAGGAGACAAAACTTGCTTCAGAATCATGGCGGGAGGCAAATAAAACGGATATCCACAACCGGGACTGGGCCACGTATCCTCTGGAACTGGCAGAGCACGGCTGCCTGATCGTGCTTGATATGCAATGCCGTGTCCTTGCCCTCGCCAATTATCCGACATACGATCTGAACGCTCTGGTCGCAGGTGGAAAAGACGCAATGGCCATTCTGGGAGACGCCAGAAATCTGCTTCTGAACTATGGCATTCACGCGCGCGGAACACCCGGCTCCATCTTCAAGATGGTTACCGCCATGGGAGCTCTTGCCACCGGGGAACTCGATCCCAAAGAACGGATTTCTGATATGGGCTATTATACAAAATATAATGCTGACCTTACGACTGCACCGAAATGCTGGATCAGTAAGAACCTGATCTATAAACACGCAAATCAGACCATCATAGATGGTCTTTCCCACTCCTGCAATTATTTCTTCTATACGCTTGCGGACAGGCTCGGTGAACACCGGCTGTATCGCTACGCATCCCTCTTCGGCCTGACTTCCAAAACCGGAATCGATCTCCCGGGTGAAGTGCGTTCTGTGGTCGGATCGCAGAATACGCTGTATGACACCAGCAAACCCGTCAACGAGGCCAATCAGGACACCTCTCTTCCCATCATTGTTTTCAACTCCATTAAGCGGCACCTGCGCAACTGCGGATCCTCCAGGAAAATCGACTATGATGATGAGCGCCTCTCTATCTGCGCAAAGCGGCTGATGGATATGGCCGTAAATTATAATGAAAGCGACTGGCTGGATAATATGCGCACCATCCTGATGGAGGAATTGAACATGACAAAAGACATGGTCTATCTCCAGTCGGTGATCGGTGATACATACAATTACATGAATGATATCAAGTGGGGCGGCGGCCAGACAATTCTGACCGGAATCGGCCAGTCCGTTACCGTACTGACTCCCATCGCCGTAGCGCGGTATGTATGTACAGTAGCCAACGGCGGATATCTGTATAATGTTTCCCTGATCGACTCCATTACCTCCCCTGAAGGGCAGATTCTTTCCCAGCGTGAGCCTACACTGATTCACCGTCTGGAATACGCTGACGAATATCTTCCCCTGATCCAGGAAGGAATGGCGGGCGTGGTTGACGAGTCCGGTACCGCGGACAAATATTTCAGAAACTATAAATACAAGAAACAGATTGCCGCAAAAACAGGAACAGCTCAGGTTACTTCCATTGATCTGGAGAACAACTCCTGGTTCGTTTGTTTCGCTCCATACGAGGAACCTGAAATTGCCGTTGTCTGCTTCATTCCAAACGGTTATTCCGGTTCTGAAGCCAGCAAAGCTCCCCGTGACTTTATTGAATGGTATCTGGATCAGAAGGAGCTTCGTAATGTGGATTATTCCCTGCCATATGGGAATTCCATTGCCCCGTGATACCAAAGGAGGTGATTCCGTGTCCACATCCTGTTTAATAGCCTCCGGAAAAGGCGGAGTCGGAAAGTCCGTGATCACCGCCAATCTGGGAGCGGCTCTTGCTTCCAGAGGATTTTCCGTAGCCGTCATAGACGCAGATATCGGGCTTCGTTCCCAGGATGCAATGTTCGGCCTTGCGGATTCCGTCGTTTATGATTTAATCGATGTTCTGAATGATGACTGTGCGCTTGAACAGGCCCTGCTGGAAGTTCCCTCTGTCCCGGGTCTGAAATTGCTGCCTGCCGCTCAGTTTGCCCGTGCCCGTTCCCTTGGAAGCCGGAAGTTCTCCACTCTTTTGACAGATATGAAACTGACTTTTGATTATATCCTGATCGATGCCCCTGCCGGAATAGAAAAGGGATTCAGAAGTCTTCTGAATGCTCTCCCGGACGAAATCATCCTTATTACTACCGCTGATGAATTATGTATACGGGATGCTGAAAGAGCGGCACAGGTTATAGATAAGAAAGAATTATCCAGACCGCAGCTGATCGTGAATCGACTGGACAACGAGCTGATTCGCAGGAGAGAAATGATGACAGCCGGTGTCATTTCCGCCTCTCTTGATCTTCCATTGCTTGGAGAGATACCGGATGATCCGGCAGTTTATCGCTCCATTCTGCGCAGGAATCTCTTCCTGGATTATGACTGTCCGGCAAGATCCGCTGTTTTGAGAATCGCAAGCCGCATTGCCGGGGAAACCGTTCCGTTCCCATCCTTCGGGAGCCAGCGTATTCCCCTTCTCAGGCGCCTTTTTTCGAAAGATCTGAAGGAGGTTACTCCGCTTGAACGTCACTGATGAGAATCGTCACTCACGGGCGCATGTCGATGGCATCTTGATCATGCTTGTGTTTGGTTTGTCATTGTTTGGCATCGTTGCCGTTTGCGTTGCGACCTTTTCCCCCGGTTCAGACGTTAACGCTTCCTTCCTGAATCACATTTTTGAATCCTCCTATGCCACCAGGCAGTGCCTCTTCCTTCTGGTAGCTCCTCTCGTTGTCGGCGTCATCATGGCCTTTCCGTACGATGTTCTCCGGCAGAGGGCAGAACTGTTTTACTGGATTTCCTTCTTGCTTTTGACTGTTACCACAGTTTTCAACCGGGCTGCGGGCGTAAAAGCGTGGCTCGATATTCTTTGGGGGTATACCATTCAGCCTTCTGAATTTGCGAAACTGGCTATGATCCTGATCCTTGCAAAAAACCTTTCGCGCCAGGATCGTCCGCTCTCCGATATGCGTTCTTTTATCAGGATTTTTCTTATGGTGATGATACCGGGTCTTGTCATCCTGCTGCAGGGTGAAACCGGATCATTGCTGGTGATTATCTTTCTGTTCGCTGTGATGATGTATTTTGCAAACGTTTCCATGAAAACCCTGGGAATCCTTGCCGCGATAGCGACGCTTGGAATTCTCTCCATTTATGGTTTTATGGTTGCAACCGGCTCCACCGACTACAGACTGGCCAGAATTGCCGGCTGGCTGAACCCCGAGCTGTATGCTTCAGACGACGCCTATCAGCAGACCATGTCCAAGATGGCCATCGGATCCGGCGGCTTCAGTGGTAACGGCATGTTTGTAAACGGAGCTATTTCTCAGCTGAATTACGTCCCGGCTGACTGGACAGATTTCATTTACGCCACCATCGGCGAAACCTGGGGATTTATCGGATGTGTTTCCGTCCTCCTTGTTTACATCCTCATCCTGCTCAGGATGCTTCACCTTGCATGGTATACACGTGACAAATTCGGGCGCCTGATTATCTGCGGTGTTATGGGAATGCTCCTTTTCCATGTTCTTGAAAATATAGCCATGACGCTTGGTCTGATGCCGATTACAGGAATCCCTCTTCCCTTTCTTTCCTACGGCGGATCAAACATGATGACCAACATGGGTGGCGTCGGCCTTGTTCTGAATGTAACAAGAAACCGTTCCGTTTCCATCCCTGTAAACGCACCTCAGACCATGCATAATCCATACCGGGTCAGAGTCCGTTACCGTACACGCAGAAACTGATGCTTTTTCCAAAGCAGAGCATATTCTGTACTGAGGAAAGGAGATCTTTACTTCATGGGCAGCCATTTCAACGATGATTATCTTATCTGTGATGCGGACTATGCCGCCGTAATCAATCAGGAAGTCATACCCGCTCTTCAGCAGATTCGGAAGGATCATATCATTCATTCCCCAAAGGATCAGATGCCTTTATTCTGTTCCGTCTTTCCCGCGCAGAATCCTTTGGGGACGGTTCTTGTACTTCACGGATTTACTGAGAATACATATAAGTATTCAGAACTTATCTGGTCTCTGGTGAAAAACGGGTTCAGCGTAATCGCCTACGATCAGAGAGGACATGGATGTTCAGGCCGTTCTGCCGGTCTGTCCCATCCTTCCGTTACACACGTTGATCTCTTTGAAGATTATGTGGATGATCTCGAGCTGGTATGCAGTTCTTTCCTTTCCGATTGTCCCAAGCCCTGGATGATCTTCGCTCATTCCATGGGAGGTGCGGTTGCCTCTCTCTTCCTTGAAAAACATCCTGAGGTCTTCTCTGCCGCCTGTCTCTGTGCTCCGATGATCGCGCCGCGTACCGGCGGCCTTCCCTCTTTTGCCGTATCTGTAATATGCAAGGCAGCATGCCTGATTGGCCATGGTAAACACATCCCGTTTATCATGAAACCCTACAGCGGACCGGAATCCTTTGAAACCTCATGCGCCACAGATCCTGCTCGTTTCTTCTGGTATGACGGAGTGAAAGCCGCCCACAGGGAATACTGGAATTCCGTCCCCACATACCGCTGGACCCTCGAATCTGTCCGTGTTACGAAAAAGATTCTTGCCCCTGGGGCTCCGGAATCCATTATCTGCCCGGTTCTTCTCAGCACAGCGGGGCATGATTTCAGTGTCATGCCGGAACCGCA
>ODAI014081491.1_pt1 | contig 11825 bp, 12 predicted proteins | sample 1539321 | NCBI WGS metagenome assembly ODAI01 (sample SAMN02144231, study PRJEB22623) | gut metagenome | biome: sheep rumen | host: Ovis aries | place: New Zealand
AGGCAATAACAATATCGATCCTTTTGCCTTCGTCTGTAACTATTTCTCGCTCTACGGTTTCAACCGAACCAAGCGATATAGTTTTTCCCGCTGTTTTATTGTAACATTCAATTAGGCTCTTTATCCATAAATCCTTAAACCCATGTTCTTCATTAGGATTAAAAAAGAAAGCAAGTATATTAGACATTACGTTTTCATAATGCGGATAACCTGAAACGTCGAAAAAGGTTTGTGCTTTCGTTTGTATCTCAATATTCGAGGCATCGTTTAACATTTGCCTCAAATTCTCAAAGTCTTTCTCTTCCATTTATCTTTCTCCTTTTGTGTTCTTTATTATTTTATCATAAATTTCGGGATAATGCAAGGAAACGTATGCAAGACGATATATATCAAACGCAACGAAAAGCGTGTGAGTTTTCGTCTTGATTTTTCCCGCAAACTGCTTTATTTTGTCAAAAAATTCTTCCGCATACTCTCTCGTATATCCGTTACTTGTGCACGACGCAAGAAACTCTTCTCTTTTGTATTCGGGCATTCTGTTTCTTCCAAATCTTCTCATCTCGAGATTCGCCTTGTCAAAGTCAAAGCCGGTCAGTTTTGCAATCAAGCGTATACAATCTTCCTGCGTGGCGAATTTTTCTTCGGCTATGAGACTCCCGCCGTTTTGCGCAAAAGCGTTTATATAACTCTCTTCGAGTCTATGTTCGCCGAAACCTCCCACGGCAATGTAATCCGCCAACTCACTAATGTTGCTAATGCAGATTTTGCCTTCGTTTTTATCGGTTTCGCCATCTTGCGGTCTATTGTATATAGGATTAGAGAACTTCCCGTCCGACAAATACTCCCAGGTATCCGTATCGTCGCAACCGCCCAAAGTAATATCCGAAAACTCGTCCACCGCCTTTTCGCATTCGGAAACTAAACCTTTAAGTTTGTCTTCAAATATTTCAAGAGTAAACAATTTGGCTTCTATTCCGTCCATCCACCTAACGTCGCATATATTTTCACCGTTTACAGACCTGAACCCGGCGAGTTTTTCGAGATTTTCACCGAAAAACAATACCTCTCCGCCACCACAGTCATAATCTTTAGGTTTGACGAGCGAGTTTAAGCCGTAACGCTCTTTTATATAATCTTTTATCTTTGTAAAATTGCTTTTTTCTGCGGAAAAATAATAAAAAGGATAAAAGTAATGTTTAAGATTTACAAAATACTTTTCATATATAAATCCGTATTTTATCGGATCCACTTCGGTTATGCCGAGCAAATAGTTTATTATGCTGCAACATTGCGGACCGCGCATATCAAACTCGATTTTTTTCTCTCTCATCCAAGCAACCATATTCGCAATGACAAGAGCGCAGTTTACGTAGCCGTTGTTTTTGAAAATTTCGCTTTCTTTTTCTATCCTGTTTCTTATCTCTTCGGTCAACTCCCCGTAAAGCGTTTGCGCTTTTTTAATTATCAGGTCGTCGAAATACTTTTCTTGCGTAAGCCCTTGCGGAACGCAAAATTGCGGGAAAAAGAATTTATCGCAGTCATCAGCCGTAACGGTCTTGTCGCACAGTTTTTCAAGCGTAGCGTTCTCATTGTCTTCAATAATGAAAACCTGCCTGTCAACCGCCCTTAAAGCCGAGATAAACGCGCCCATATCTTCGTTTTTTATTCGTCCGAAAGCGTTTTTGATAAAGAGCGGATACACGCCGTCTTTACCCTGCGCGCTGTTTATCGCATAGCAGATATTATGCGAAACGATATAGTCCCATACGCTCAAATAGAAACTCCTTTCGTCGTATTCTTCGCCGTTGTCAAAATACGGCAATGCCTGAGTTATTTCTCCGTTTTCGCCGAAAACCCTTAACTCACCGTCGCTGAACGCGAGCGTTTTATCCCACAGTTTTATAGGCTTAAACTCTTTTATGAAACGCTCGAGAGCGGTTTTACCGTCGAGCAGTTTTTTATATCTTTGCCGACAATAATCCGAATCGTAGCCTTCTTCGTTAATCATTATGTCGGCGTATCTGATACTTTTCCCGACGCCGTCCGCAACGTTGTCCGTATAAAAGATAAAATTTTCGGCTTCTTCAGCGTCGTAATAAAACGCACTCGGTTCTAAATCGTCGGTAACTTCCGACGGAAAAAGTACGGGTATATAACTATACCTTAAATTCCTTTTCAGCCTTTTCTTTTCGGTTTCCGGCAGGTTTTCGGCGAACTCGTAACGGCAAATTCTCTTAAAACTTTGCGAGTAAGTTACCGCCGTTTCGTCTTCGCAGTTTTTTTCTATTGCATACTCCGCTTTCAACTTAAAAATATTGCCGTCTTTCTCGCAAACGCATTCCGCAGTCTTTAATCCACCGTATAAACAATCTTCTATATCCATGCAAACGACGCGGTCGGACTTTAAGAATAAGTCTTTCACTGCTTTTGTAAAATCTTCAGCCAATTCTTCGCCTTTAATTAAAAAGATTTTGTCTTTGTCGGGAAAAGAATAATTGCTGTTTCCGATTTTAATTTCTTTGATTTTCATTTTTACTCACCCCACGAAAAAAATAATAGCGGAACGATCTCAGTTCCGCCATTATTATATCATACCCTATGCGACTTTTTTGGTGTATCAGGAATTGTATTTTTTAGTTGCGTTTTCAAGGTTTGCCTTTATTGTCTCGCGAAGGCTCTTCGGAAAGACGACTTCGACAGAGTTAAGATATTGCATTGCCCAATATTCCATAGCCATAGGGCTTGCGTTAAGGCTGACTTTTACCTTCTCTTCAGATATTCTTGCTATCTTTACGCCGGATCCGAACCAATCAACTATCTGGTCGATTATTCCGTTATCGGCAACAAATTCAATATGCTCGATATCGTCCGAGAAAAGATACGGCAACGACGAAGAGATTTTCTTAAAATCAACGCCGTTTTCATAACCTTTAATACTTCTGAGCGGAACGATAGGGTTATCTTCTAATACTTTTAAGTCTTTCATCTTGTCGAGACGCCAATAACTTATATTGCCCCAAGTTTCACTCAAAAACATAAGATAGTATCTTTGATTATGCAAAATCAACTGATACGGACTCGCAATATGCTCGGATGATTTATGCAGTTTCCCGTCAGTGCCGTACTTATAATAATCAAACTGAATTTTACACCCTTTTTCTATTGCCTCGTCGATTTTTTCCATATTCAGAAGCAATTCGATGTTGTCAGTTTTATTCCAATCGTTTACCGTGTTTACGTGCTTTACGTGCGACTTGAAATACTTGCTTGACAAAAGACAGAGTTTTTCAATCAAATCTTTCGTATGTTTTACGCCTATATGTTTGCTTGCGAGAACGCTGTCGATAAGTAGCCTTAGTTCCGAGTCTTCAAAAAGTCTATTCCTAAAATAAACACTTCGACGTTTATCTAAATCCAACTCTATGCCAAGATGAGCCTTGTCGACAGGCGAGTAGTTATCGAACACTTCCTGCAACATAGAAATCGTTCTTCCAACGGCTTTTCTTTCAAGCGTTATGCCGTATCTCTTTTTGAGCAGGTCAAGTATTTCCTTTTGAGTTAAATGATGGTTGTCGTCGCTTTCTTGTTCGAGAATTTGTACAATTCTTATAATAGCGAGTTTTTTCGGTTCAAAACTGTCTTCCATATTTATTCCTTCCAATTATTCTTTTATGGTATTTTCAAAATTGTGTTTTTTAGTTCTTAACTGTTTATCAAGACCTTGCTTTATTGTTTCCCAATCATCTAACAATGCTTGGTCGCTATTAGTGTTCGCAGGATGCCAAAAATCAATAACCGCGGTATCATTGTCTAGCCCGTCAAAACGATACTTGTATTTCCAATATGGATTTCTATGTTTAAGAAGCGCCTTGTCTAACACAATGTCTAAAATCCAACCGGTATGACCGCATACAATGATTGTCGGCTTGAATAGTTTTATTTGATTTTTTATACTTTCCTTTACCGCATTGTTTTTTAATAAATTCCTGAACTTTTTATCCGAAGACGGATTTTCACCGTTAAACTTATTTATGTTTACAACGGCTATTCGATTAAGTAATCCACGCTTAACGTCACTACTTATATAAACTTCGTTTTTCCCGTTCAGAATTAAATTGCTCCACTGAAATATTCTCCGCCAAGTAGGATTGCTGATTGTTTCTATATTATTTTGCACCCAGGACAACTCGTCCCACGCATATAAATTCCCGTCGCCTTTTTTATCTTCGATCGAAGAATCATATGCCTCTTTTAGTAAAAATAATAACCTTTCTTCTTGGCTTTTGTATTTTTCAATATCGAGCGCACCGTCCAATGCGAACGAATATAAAGGTGCGGGGACTTCATTTTTTATTTGTTCTATTATTTTGCCAAATTCTTCGCCGCGTTTTTGCGTAAACTTCTCAAACCCTTCGCCATACGGTTTATAGGCTTTAACTGTATCGTCCCAAACTAATAAATTCATTTCCTTCCCTTTTATTCATTAACAACTCTAATGAGTTCCTGCCAGATTTTTATCATTGCAAAAGTATCGAGACAACAGTATTTCAAAAGATTGTCATACGCTTTTTTCGCCTCGTCTTCGGGCATATCCTTAATGCGCAGGAACAATTCCGACGCTTCGGTGCCGTTATGCACGCCTTCTAAATTGTCGTAGTTAAGTTCGGGGTTGTCCGGGAACATTGCCGGCAAAACCTTTTTAATAGAAGAAAAACCGCACATCTCTTTTTGGTAATAATACTTGCTCCTGAATGGGACCACAAGGTCGATTATGTTGTTTTGGATATTTAACAAATGCCCCGAAAGGTCGGGGAAAATCATCGCAAGTTCTTTTATCCTGCCACATTCAAACTCTTTTTTGTAAGCAAGAGTACAAACGTTCATAGGAATGTTCTCGCAAAGGCTCTCGGCAATAGCGCGCAAAGGGTTTTCGCCCGACTTTGCCAAAAACTCCTTGTGTTTGACTTCACCGCCCTCTTCTTCTACGTAATGCAAGGAATATTGAAAAGGTATCTGCTGGTAAGGTTTTGTCCCGTCAAACTGCGGAATAGCAGATTGCATCGTTTCAAAATCAAGAAAATATAGCGGATAAGACAAAGTTCCCAAAAACTCTTTGATTTTTTCTTTATCGGCGTAAATACCTTTGTCGTAAAGTTCGTATTCGACTTGCATCATTTGGTTTTTGCTCAGTTTTACGTTGTTTTCCAAGTCCTTAAACGAAACTATTCCTTTTCTGCAATAATCCACCATAAAATCTTTCTTTAAGCCCTTCACGTCAAAAACGTTAGGGGAGGGTAAGTCTTTAGTGCAGAACTTCCAAAACTCACACACGGGAAAGGCGTCATCATCAAAGCAGGTTTTCTTCAAATCCACTTTCGGCATAACGTCGCTACTTAAAATTTCTTCGGCAAGACTTAAATTGTCGTCGATTTTAGCGTATTCTTCCGTGATGAGTTCGCCGACGTCCTGTATTACAAAAAGTTTTTCAACGTCTATTTCGCCTTGTTTTACGAAATCTTTGTTGAGTTGGACAAGAAAAGTCCCGCTAACCGTCAAACCTATTTTTTCAAGGACGTATTTTTGATAGGCGATATCCGTCAGATAGACGTATTTCGGCACGTCTTTTTTCGTGCTGCTCTTCACTTCGTAAATGGCGTAGCCGTCGTTTTCTTTATGCAGAATATCAACAGCGCAATAGAAACCGTTATGCGAAAAAGCCGCCTCGCAAATAACCGAAGTCCCCTTTTTTAGTTCATCTTCGGTTATTTTAAGCATTGCGGAAATATCGAGTTCGCCGTTATCTTTCAGAACCGTAGTTTCAACGAACTCACCAAAAAGCGTTTGGGCAAGTTCGCCGACGATATGTCCTTCGGCGTATCTGCTTTCAACAGATTCGCTGATTTCTTTTTTATCCGGCATATATTTATCGAGCCAGGCGAGTTTAACGCATTGGCAAAACCCGCAATATTTTGATTTGCTGAAATACATGATATAATAATCTATTTTATACAGTTTAGGGAATTAGAGCATCAAGTGCTTGTATAGTTTTTACTGCTTTTATTAGGTTTGCATCCAATTTTGCTTGAATACTAGATAACGGAGATATCCACTCCTCATTTGTAAGCAAATCAACAGTTGGAGACACTTGTAAATTTGCAATATACGATTCTATTGCCTTATCTCTTGCACTATGAAGCCCCAATTGCAAACAACCATTTGTCCCACAATACCAATGCCCTTTATCATGGTCAAATACTATATTATTACTGCTATAATACTGCTCAATTTTCTTCGTATAGAAACGAAAAGTGCTATCAGCATATGATTTCACCCCTTCACAAAAATCATTACCTAAGTTTTGTTTGATGTAATCACGGCAGTATAATAAATTATCCTCTTTATGTTTCATTGCCTCATAAATATCTACTATTTTCTGTTTCTTTTGTTGATTACGGCTAACTTCAGAAACGATATCCCATAATGCTTTATTTCCCATTTTTAACACCTCATTTTTTATTAGTTCTAAATAATGCTGTAAAATCGTTTTTAACGTACGTTTTTCTTTTACAGTTTTGGGCATAGATTTAATTGTATCGTCTATTATACCCATAATTTCTTTATAGCTTACAATACACCACTTAGTATTGTAGGCTCTTGGATTTTGGTCCATAGGCATATAATCTGCATCACTTTTACCACCCGGGGTAAGATAAACGAAAATCTTATTGTCATAATTGCTATATACAGGATCTTTATTTATATAGTCTTCATATTCAAGCAATTGATTTGTATGTGTTTTTGTGAACATTTTATTCTCAATTACAACGACTGTATTAGATGCCTGCGTGGATATATCGATAAGTATATCGATAAAACGACCGTTATGTGTTTGTCTCTCCGTACTAACATCAATGTTGGCGTTATTTATTAACGCCAAAAAATCCGTCTTATGTTTTATCTGCCCTAGTTTTGATAAAATCGCTTGATTACTGATAAGGCCTTGTGTTTGCGGGGTTAGCGGGTATTTAAAATCATAGATTTCTTCAAAAAATTTTTCTAAAACAATATTGCCCAAAAAATGGTTCGCTTTGGGATCAAAGAGCCATGCTAATAATGCAGAATGCTTCGTTTCAAGCGTCAACATTTTAGTTATAGTAAAAAAGTTTATTCCTTTTAACTCTTTCGTTAATTCTAAGCCATCTATCCATTTAAAAAAATCAACCCAATCCTGCGAATATTGAAAATTATTTTTGATTCCCATTTTATTTCCTCCTTTGAATAAAAAAATAATTCTTTTGGTGCGATTAAATGCAATGATTTTTTATTAAACCGTACCAGTAAAAGTATAGCATATTTCTACCCCCGTCAAGTTTTTTGTGTCTGTTTTATGCTGTAACACTTACGTAAACACAGATTCTATTCTATTATATCACAAATAAAAATTTTATGCCGCGGGGAATTTCAGGCGGGGTTTATCATTCCGTTTTATCCGTTTTAAGCATACCGTAAGCGGTGCGCAAATCGTCCGTCAAGGCACGATATGCCTTGTCGTCATCACTCTTTTTTATTATTCCGTGAGCCTCAAACAATTCAAAATACTTAGTAGCACGGTCAAAACCTATCAAAAGGGCTTTTTGCATGTCGCTTACGGTAACCGCCGAATTACTTATGACGTAGTTCAACGCATACACTTCGTCGTCAACGATATACAGTCTCATCGCACCCGATACCGACCGAGCAATAATATGCCCGTCACAAAAGCTCCGAATACAACTTGCAAAAAGACTTCGTTTTGCCACACTGTTATAAATTACAAATCGCAGTCCGTTGTGTCGTGCGTTTTCAACAAGCCCCCATAATTTACCTGTAACGATCTTTCCCATCGACAACAAATCGCTCAATTCGTCAATGAAAATGAATACCGTTTTCTCTTCTTTAGCGCCTCTTTTCTCTAAAACGCTTAAAAACGCTTCGGCTTCGGCGAGCGGAATTATCTTTTCTTCTTCGCAGATTTCGCCGTAAAACTCTTTATCGTCGGATATTATAAAATAGTCGTGAATCTTGCGGTCTATCATCCCGTGCAAATAATTATTCGTAACGCTAAAAGCAACTTGCTCGTGCGAAACGCCTATCGTATCGCAGTCCGCTATTACGCTAACCGCCTCGAATTCGTCTAAAAACCAATTTTTACCAACGTTTTGCATATCAATTATACTCCTTTTCCGTTTATGTGTCAATATTATACCATGCCTAATGCGACATTTTTGGTACAAGTAGTAATTGTATTATATTTTTTTGCTAAGAATTTTCAAATTCGCCACATAAAATATCACACGCCTTTAATACGGAGGTTTCGTTAAGTCCGACGTCTTTATCCGTTTTTACAAAATTTTTACCCAAGTTTTCAGCCTCGTAGTCAAAATCGTTGTCGTCTAAAATGACGAAAGATTCAACTCGTTTGCCCTGTAAAAACTCTTTTATCGCTTTACCGCGTTCGTCCGGGTTGCCACCTATTTTATCGGATATATATAGTCCTTGCCGTTTAAGTTTTCTGTCGAGATACGACGCGAAAATATCTTGTTCGGTCTTCAAAAAAGACTCTTTGTACCAGCCGTCTTTCCAATCCGAAACGAGAAATATTTTTGCATCGGCAGTTTTTACTATCGTCTTTAACAGTTTTACCTTGTCGTCGTCGATACCGCGACAACTGCCGCAATTCGATTTTGAAAAGGTGCAATTCAGCACGCCGTCAACGTCTAAAAATATAACTTTCATTATCTCAGCCATTTGTTTTGACTTCGCATTGTTTTACATAAAAAACCCGCATCGGTTTGCCACGCTTTTTCATTTCTTCTATATTGTTTTTCGTTCCGCGACTTTTCCCGTCCCATATCATCAAACCGAAGTCGGCGTCTTCCGCCATTTTTATATCCTTTACGCGATAAAACTCATAGCCATTTAAGCCTTCCGCAAAACAGGAGACTGGGGTAAACTCCCCTGCGTTATATCTCGGTGCAAGACCGCTACAATATACGGTAACCCGCTTTGCGTTTATTGCTAATAAATATTTTTGCACAGCAAAATCCACGCCGTAGCAGTCGCCTATAATAAATTCGTTACCCATTAACGCTAATTCTTTTATGTAGGTTTTTACTTCATCGGATAAAGTTTTTATCGTCTTACTTCCCGAAACAAAAATTTTCACCGTTTGCCTTACCTTTCCATTATATATTTTGTCATTTCTTCAGGCGAAACGGGTTTCTTGCTTTTACATAAATGCTCAAAAATTTCTTCGCCTTTTTCGGCGTTTCCTTTTATATAATCGCCGACGACTTTTAATATCTTCTCGCCTTTTTTGAGTTCGCCCGTAAACCTTTTAACTGAATACAGCGGTGAAACGTTTTCATAAACGGACCTTTTATAGATATGGCTATGCTTAAGCGCTCCCGCCATTAATCCGCCACCGCATAGATACATGCAACAAGGCGAGCAGCAATCGAGCGGATTTGAGTTGCTCAAAACGAGAACTTTCGTTTTCGGCGTGAAAGGCGTTGCAACGACTTCGAGTATATCTCCGCTTTCCCAAGACGTTGGAAGATTGAGAGAACTTCCCGAATAAAAAAGGCTTAATTTTTCTAAAGCTTTTCGTTTCTCAAGTCCGAGTTTTTCGCGGTCGCTACGGTTATAAAAATAACACAACTCGCCGTTTAATAACGTGAAAGTGTAATCGTTATTCATATCGCCTATAAAATAATCTTCGACTTTCTCGCCGTCAGCTACGGCGTGCCACTTTTCGAGTAAAAACCAAAAATCGCAGGTTTTTATATCGCGCTCATTGTCGGGAAAATACTCTCTTTTTATATATTCGGTTACCCTTTCAGCATCCTTACTCGGTGCTACGCAACACCGTATCGGTTCGCTTGCGCCCTTCTCGTAGCCGACCAACAAGAAAATCTCGCCTTCTTTTAACGTTAAAGCGGATAACGCTTTTCGTATCTCTCTGCAATAGGTTTTATAAGAATAATAATCATCTTCGTTGCCGTTTTGATACGCTGAGAGGCTTTTAAGCATTTCCGCTTTGCGCTCGAGCGAAATCGGCGCGGCACAAATCATATCTATCATTTGTATATCCGCTAAAGGCTGACCGCACAAAAATTCCGCGTATCCTTCATTTTTGAAAAGTTCTTTAATTATATCGCTCTTTAATTTTTCAAAGTCTGTCATAAGAATTCTTTTTTCTCCGCTCTTTAAGTTCTTTAATGTATCTAACCGCCACAAAATCCGTAAGATATTGTTCGTTCGTCTTATAAATTTTCCAGCCGTCTCTGATCATCTTTCTTGCGTCTACAGTCAAAACTACCGGCTTGCCGTGCCTTTTGCCTACCGCTTCGGCAGTCTCTTTGTCCGCGGAAAGATGAACGAAATTCCTTTTACCTTTTTTTAACCCGATTTTTTCGATGCTCGGCAAAAACCGCTCTGCAGTACCGTGATAAAGATCTTCGGCAGGGCGCACTTCTTCGAGCAAAAGTTCTACGGGAAAAGTGTGCCCGTAATTTGCGCGAATCCTGCTTTCGTCTTCGTTAAACGAAAACCGTTTTTTTCGTCGCCGACGACTATTTCTTTCAATATTTCAAAATCTATTTTTTTGCCGCAAGCGTTAAGATTATTAATCAATTGTTTTACTTCGGCATAGCCGTTTTCGTCTAAAACAAGCCCGAAACTTTCGGGTTTATGCCTTAGCGCAAAAGAAATAGTCTTACTCAAAAGCGCTTTATTCATTTGACATTACTTCCTTTCAAAAAAGTTTTCGCTTATATTATAGCACTTTGGATGAGACAAAAAAGGGATTTCCCGTGCAGTTTCTGATTTTTACGCATATTTATAATTCAATTTTGGTTACTATCTTTCCGCCAGAAGAGAATAATACGAACACCGAGAAATTTCAGGCGTTCGTATTATTCTTTTCTAACGATTATTTCTGTATAAAAATAACTAAATAACTTATACTTAACGGTTATCGCATTTTAGCGGTAGCAGTTGTTTTAGTCAACCTGTTCGTAATAATATGAGTAGTCGATTCCCTTCATAAACATCTCGCGATTGTCGATATCTTCCGTCAATGCACCTTTTATAAGTTCGTAAATATGAGTGCTATCAATCGGACTTTCTTTCATTGCCACAAGATATTCTCTTTTGTCAATTTTGCTCCAGTCTGTACACTTTTTAAGGCTCTTTTTCAAAATCAAATCCAACCAGATACGAGTGCTTCGCCCGTTTCATTCCAAAAACGGATGAGCAACGTTCATTTCAACGTACTTCTTTACTATGTTTTCGAGTGTGTCTTCGGGCATTTTTTCTATTTGACGCAAATTGTCTTGCAAATAGATGGCGGGTGCAAAAGCAAATCCGCCTTTTGCAATATTTATCGTGCGTATTTGCCCGGCAAACTCGTACAATCCACCGAATAAATAAGCGTGAATCTGTTGCAAACCTTTCACCGTGCCGACTTCAATAGAATTTATAAACGAACTTCCGAACAAGGCATATGCTTTTTGCTTACTTTTCCCGTCTATCGTATCGTCCGACCGAGTAAACCAGCCAATAAAATCTGCGCCGACCTTTCTCGGAAATTCGGCGGCAAGTTTTATAACCCCGTCGGAATCCAAAGCGTCGGACAAATATCTTTTCCCGTCGGCAGCAGTTAATTTCAGTTGGGTAGTAGCACTAACCAACTCACTGTTTTCCTTCCTCAGCTTCGCTTTGAGGTACTTCCAGTAGTTACGGGTTTTCTGGTAGTCATCCTGTTCGTTGATGGCTCCAACAAC
>ODAI010245455.1_pt1 | contig 11824 bp, 10 predicted proteins | sample 1539321 | NCBI WGS metagenome assembly ODAI01 (sample SAMN02144231, study PRJEB22623) | gut metagenome | biome: sheep rumen | host: Ovis aries | place: New Zealand
GCTTCTCATTTATTCCAACAAATACTGATATTGAAATGAATGAATTAATCAAAGTTTGTGAAGACGACGCACTAGAAAAAGTATCAGAAAGAGTTAAAATACAAGAAATTGCCAAAGATAATGCAAAAACAACAATAGAAGGACTTTTACTTCCTTTTATAGAAGAAAATGATTATAGTATAATTTGGAAGGATGGCGAATAAAATGAACGATAATAAAACAAATAATAATTTAAGTAAAATATCTAATTTTATAAAAAAGATACCATATAAACCAGTTATATTGCTTGCGATTTTATTAATAACAGTTTTATTATTTCCATCAAGACTTCCAGAAATATTCTCAAAACATAATTATACTAAAATTGAAAAAATAAGTAATCTAGCTACAGTAGAAGCTTATTACCATAACGTTGCTTCAAAAGAGGTAAGTGCCTCAACACTTGGAAAAATTTTTGGAAACATTGGATATAAAAAATACTGGGTAGAATATGATGGTACAGTACAATTTGGAATAAATGCAAAAGAAGTTAGAATAGAAAAACCTAATATAAAAGGAGTTGTTAAAGTATATATTCCTAAAGCAACAATATTAGGCACACCAAACATTGTTGAAAATAAAGTTAGTGATCCAATAACAGATACAGGCTTTTTAACTACAATTCCTGCATCAGATAAAACAGAAGCAATTGCAGAAGCACAAAAAAAATTAGAAGAATCAGCAAGTGAAGATAACGAATTATTGGATTTAGCATACGAAAGAGCAAAAATGTTTTTTAAAAAGTACATTGAAAGTGCTGGTAGAGAAGTTGGAAAAAATTATAAAGTAGAATTTATAGAAAAATAGACTATATCAATAGTTATACATAATTAGCCTCCCAAAAAGGAGGCTTTTAAAAAGTAATAAAGGATGTGAAAAAAAGTATAGTACTAAAGAAATAAAAGAACTAATTAATAAAGATTTAATCTCAAGAGGATATGCATATATATTAGAAAAATATATAAATTTTTGACAATTAAAAAAATATATGATATATTAATATTGCTTTTGAAAGGGAGATTATTATGTTAAAACTAATTACCACAACTTATACTAAAAAATTAAAAATCAATAAATAACATTGGTTGTTTTAACATTGCTTTATAAAAAATATGCAAAGTCTATTACAATCAGTAGTAGACTTTTTTAAAAACTATAATATAGGACACGATTATTAAGAATTATTTTAAAGAGAGTTATCATTTGGTGGAAGATAATAAATAATATTAATAATTACTACCTATTAGTCGCACAGGAAACTGATTGCCCGATAATATCGGTTATAAAAATTAAGTAAAAAAGAGGATGGTACCGCGCTTTTTGCGCTCCTTAGGTATCATTCTCTTTTTTTTAAAGGAGATGATAAAATGACGGAAGATACGATTAATCCCTTTTAAAAGCATATAGAAAGAAGGAATAAATATGAATAAAAAATGTTGTGAATTACTAAAAGAAGTAATTAATAAAAATTATAAAAATATAAAACTAGATAATATGTCTTATAACGATGAAGAATTCTATTATGAATTTAAAGCAGATGAACAAGTAAGTGAAAAAGACTTTGAAAAACTAGAAAGTGAAATAAAACAAAACAATGTATATGTAAAACTATTAAAAATAAGTGGTGTATATTATAACGGAGACTCATCTAAAGAAATGATTCAAAGAATATTAGGAAAAGCTTTTAATAATGAAGAAGAACTAAAAGAATATAATAAATTTCTAAAAGAAGCATTATTAAGAGACCATAGAAAAATAGGACAAGACTTAGACTTATTCTGTTTTTCTGACTATGTAGGACCAGGATTACCACTATATACTCCAAGAGGAACTATTGTTAAAGATGAACTTCAAAAAGAAATAGAACACATTTGTAGAAAATATGGATTTCAAAAAGTAAGCTGTCCATCTTTAGCAAGTATTTCATTATTTGAAACTTCAGGACACGCTAAAAAATTCAATGATGAATTATTTAGAGTAAATTCACCAAAAGGACATGAATTCGTATTAAAACCAGTACAATGTCCACATCATACTCAAATATATGCATCAAAACTAAGAAGTTATAAAGACCTACCAATTAGATATATGGAATCAGATAAACAATATAGAGCAGAACTACAAGGAGCAGTAAGTGGACTATCAAGAGTATACGCAATTACTGTAGAAGATGGACATGTATTCTGTACTAGAGACCAAGTAAAAGAAGAAATAATAAGTATTGTTAATCTAATAAAAGACTTCTATTCAAGAATGGGACTATGGGATAATAATTGGGTATCATTATCAGTAAGAGACTATGAACATCCAGAAAAATATATAGGAGATAAAAGTGACTGGGATTTATGTGAAAACTTACTACAACAAATATCAGATGAATTAGGACTAAACGCTAAAAAATGTGAAGGAGAAGCCGCACTATATGGACCAAAACTAGACTTCATGTTTAAAGATGCTCTAGGTAGAGAAGTACAAATACCAACAGTTCAAGTAGACTTCGCAACTCCAAAAAGATTTGGACTATTCTATATAGATGAAAAAGGAGAAAAACAAACTCCAGTAATGGTACATAGAGCAGTACTAGGATCATATGAAAGATTTATAGTATTACTACTAGAACAATTTAAAGGAGTACTACCAATATGGTTATCTCCAGTGCAAGTAAATATAATACCAATAAATGTAAAATATCATGACGAATACTGTAAAAAAATATATGAACTATTACTAAATGAAGACATAAGAGTAGAATATGATAATTCTTTAGAAAGATTTAATAAAAAACTAATGAATAGTAACCAAATGAAAAATCCAATTAATATAATAATAGGTGATAATGAAAGGGACAATAACCTAATTAGCTATAAAAAATATAATAGTGATGAAACTATATCATTACCTATAGATGAATTTATTAAATATATCAAAGAAGAAATAAAAAAAAGATAATTATGAGAGACATTTGTCTCTCATTTTTTAGGTAATGTTGGTTATATTAGAAACATACAATAATTAATGATTAAAAAAGTTTTCTAACTGATTGACAAAATTACTGATAATTGGTAAAATATCAGTAGAATTGTCAAAAGGAAATATTTATGGAAAAGATAACAATAGAAGAATTTAAAGAAAAAAATAGTATAGAAATCATTGAATTAGTTATGAAAATGAACAATGGATATATTACCTCAAAAGAACTTGACAATTATGGCATTCATAGAATGTATCTTAATACTATGTGGAAAAAAGGTATAGTAGAAAAAGTAGCCAATGGCATCTATATAGATTCCAGTAAAATAGAAGATAGTTATTATATTTTTAATCTTAGTATGCCTAATACTATTTATTCCCATATGACAGCACTGTATTTACATGGTCTTTCAATTAAAAGCCCAAATAATAAATACGACATAACAGTAAAAAAAACTTATAATAGTAAGCATCTAAAAGACCATAATGCGTTTTATGTACCAGATGATATATATGAACTAGGACTTACTGAAGTAGAAACTCCAATGGGTAATAAAGTAAGAGTATATGACATAGAAAGATGTATATGCGATATTATTAGATCTAAAAATAGAATGGACTCTGAACATGTTAAACATAGCATTAGAGAATATATAAAAAGAAAAGATAAAAATCTAATTAAACTATCAAAATATTCAGAAAAGCTTGGTATTAAAAAAGAAGTAATGGATTATTTGGAGATGTTTTATGAATAAAAAAATATATAAACCAATAATAAACTCTAATATATACTAAAACAATTAGCAAAAACTAGACTTTTTAGTGTAATTATGTTATATTATATGCACATAAGTGATGAACTTGTGCATATAATAATAAAGCTACGTAGTAGCACTAAAAAAAGCAGGTGAAGCCAGCCTTAAATGGCAGCTAAAAAAGTGAGTGAAGCCAGCTCTATAAATGGCAGCTAAAAAAGTGAGTGAAGCCAGCTCTATAAATGGCAGCTAAAAAAGTAGATTAGAGAGCAAACTCTAATCTTTTTTGTTTTAAGGAGGCTTTTATGTACAGAAAAATAAAAATTGTAAAAATTGATTCAAAGTATTGTGATTACTTAAGGAAATTTGATAATAAAGTTACATACAATGCTGGAACAAAAGACTTAAGGCCATTTATAGGAATTTTATTTACAATTAATAAATGTGAATATTTCGCACCATTATCCAGTCCAAAAGAAAAACACCTGAAGCTTAAAAATACAATAGACTTATTAAAAATCGATGATGGAAAATATGGCGTGGTTAATTTCAATAATATGATTCCAGTAACGAATAAGAATTATGTGGAATTTGATTTAAATAAAAAGGCTATTAATAAAGAAAAATTCAGAATAGAATTAATGAAAAATCAATTAAGATGGCTAACAAATAACAAAAAAGAAATATATACAAAATCAAAACTATTATATAATTTATATAAAAATAATAAACTACCTAATAATGTAAAAGAAAGATGTTGTAATTTTCCATTATTAGAGGAGAAATGTATAAAATATAGTTTATAAAAAAATTAACCTTTTAAATTTGAAATAATTCTTTTTTAGTGTATAATTAAAATAGAGGTGAAAAGAAATGAAAAAATGTAATGAGTGTAATGTTGAAATGGCTGAAGGATTAGGAATAAGAGCTGATGAGAAAATTAGTGTAGATAACAAGTTTAAATTATATATAGTAAAAAATGATGAAAGATATTATGGAAGGCGTTTAAGTGAAAATGAAGTAAAATGTAGAATATGTCCAAATTGTGGGAAAGTAGAATTATATATTAATCCAGATGATTTAAAAAATAGAAAAGAAGGATTTAAACTTTTTTAAGTAATGTCCTTTTTTTATTGAAAAATTTTTAATTACATTTTTTTAATTGTTAATAATCAGTAAAATATAAATTTTTTTATAAGGATAAATAAAAACTGAGCCAGTTCCTAGTTATAATCCTATAATTTTTATAATTTAAATTAAAAAACATTATTAATCTTAATGTTGCTTCATTTTTATAAATAGATAATATCAATATCAAGTTTATAAAAAAATTGACCTTTTTAAAATATTAGTATATAATACAAATATATTTAAACAAATCAGCGATTTAGAGAAGTAATTAGTTTGAAGTTTATAGAAAGTGTCTGGTTGATGGAAAGACATAATGAATAACTAATGAATGGACTAATGAGAGATTCTTCGAAATAATAGTAGAGGAATACGGAGTTTCTTACCGTTAATAAAGAACGTATGTGATAGCATATGAATAGGTGGCATAACAAGTACTCTTGTCCTATTTTTAGGCATGGGTACTTTTTTTGATAGGAGGGATAATATGATTATATTAAGAAAGCGATGGTGTTGTTTAAATTAAAATAAAAAGAAAGGAATGATAATATGAAAACAATGATTACAGGTATACAACCTACAGGAAATTTTACTTTAGGAAATTATTTAGGTGCAATTAAAAATTTTGTTAAATTACAAGATAAATATAATTCTTATATTTTTATAGCAGACTTACATGGATTAACTACATATCAAGAACCAAAAAATATTCATGATAGAATACTAGATTTAGCAGCTATCTATTTAGCATGTGGAGTAGATCCTAAAAAAACAAACTTCTTTGTACAAAGTGATGTATTAGAACACACAGAACTAGGATTCTTAATAGCGTTCCAATGTAGAGTAGGAGAACTATCTAGAATGACGCAATATAAATCAAAAAAACAAAAACAAGGCTCAAATGGAATAGACTTAGGACTATTAATATATCCAACACTAATGGCTGCAGACATATTACTATATGATGCTGAAATAGTACCAGTTGGTAATGATCAAATACAACATATAGAAATAACAAGAGATATAGGAGAGCGATTCAATAAAAGATATAAAAATACTTTTAAACTACCTGAGTACTATGTACCAGAAATAGGTGCTAGAATAATGAATCTACAAAATCCATTAGAAAAAATGAGTAAATCATCCCCAATAGATGATAAAGGAACAATATTTATATTAGACGATATAGAAATAACAAAAAACAAAATAATGAGATCAAAAACAGATAGTGAAAATAAAATATATTATGATGAAGAATTAAAACCAGGAATATCAAACTTAATATCAATATATTCAGCTATTACAAATAAAACAATAAAAGAAATAGAAGATATGTATAAAGATAAAAACTATAAAGAATTTAAAAATGATTTAGCAAATATACTAGAAGAATTTATTCTTCCAATACAAGAAAAATATAAGAAATATAGATATAGTAAAGAATTATTAGAAATATTAGAAAGTGGAGCAAATAATGCTAGAACATATGCATCTAAAAAAATAAATGAAGTAAAAAATAACTTAGGTATAAAATATGATGAAAATTTAAATATTTGAAATAATTAGTAGACAAATTTCGACAATTTGTGATAATATTTAGTTAGTAAGCGCTAGTACAGGCTTGAAAGAGTTTTTGTATTGGCGTTTTTTTTAGTAGGAGGTACAGTATTATGAAAAAATTTGAACTAATGGATACAGAGAAAAATATAAAAGAAACAATTGAATCAGATATTTTAGAAAGAAATTACAAAATAATTAATTTAATGCGATTATTAAATAGTATGAAAGATAATCACATTATATCAGTTGATGGACCATGGGGTTGCGGTAAGACATTCTTCATAAAACAAATGATGTATATAAAAGAAAATTACAATGACTTTTCATTTCCTGAAGATAGAGAAAGAGAATTAACAAAAGAGTTTGATGAAAAGTACATTGTTGTGTACTATAATGCATGGGAAAATGATGATCATATCAATCCATTAGATTCAATTATTTATACAATTTTAAATATATTGCCTAAGTACAATGAAACTTTTATTAACGGTGGAGAATTATTTGATTTAATAAAAAAATGTTTAATGAATTTCATTGAAATTTCATCGATAGGAATTATTAAATCAGATGATATAAAAGAAATGAAAAAATATGAGGATTTAGCAGATTCTGTAAATACAATAGAAGAAAAGAAAAATGCTTTAGATAAACTGATTAAAGCAATAACAAAAAATAAAAGATTATTACTTATAGTAGATGAACTTGATAGGTGTAAACCAGATTATGCCATAAAAACAATTGAAACAATAAAGCATTTTTATAATAATGACACTATAAGTACAATAGTAGTAACTAATAACAATCAACTCTCTAAAACAATAAAAAAATTCTATGGAGCAGAATTTGATGGATATGGATACTTAAATAAAATATACGATGCGATTATTACATTGGGATCAGATAAAATAGAACAATACTGCAAAAAATATTTAAAAATTGGTAATGAAACATGGTTACCAGAAGATGTAACAATTTTTCTTTTTAAATATTTCAATTTTTCATATAGAGAATGTAACAGATATATGTGTATTTATAAAATGCTAGAATCATATGTAAATTATAAAAATCAATTTAATCCAAATGAAAATCTTGATATATCATGTGTTTTCTTACCTTTAACGATTGCACTGAAAATTAAAGATATTTATTTATATGAAAAATTTGTAGAGAAGAAAGGTCATGAAGTATTGAAAGAAATATTTGGTGAAAAGTTAAAAAATGAAGATAGTAGATTATATAATTGGCTAGAAGAAATATTTCATGTTGGAAATGATGAGAATCTTATAAAAAGGGTAATAGATAGATACAATGAAATGTTTGGTAAACAAAATGAACACAATTATTTTAAATATCCATATATAGAAGCTATATCAATGTTGGGAGGTTTAATAAATGTGGATGATTAAAAAACTAAAAAGGAAGTGTGTTTAAATGAATAATATACCATGGTTATGGATCTTTGTAGCAGTATGCTTTATATTAAGATTATTTCAAAATAAAATAATAGGATTCTTTGGAGAGTTTTGGGTAAAAAGAGAATTAAAAAAATTAAATAAAGAATATAAAATTATAAATGATGTAATGATAAGAACAATTGATGATAGAACTCATCAAATAGATCACTTAGTAATATCTAAATATGGAATATTTGTAATAGAAACAAAACAATATAATGGTTATCTAATAGGAAATGATTATGATAAAAAATGGAAATTCAAAACATACAGAAAAACATACTATATAAATAATCCTGTTCATCAAAATTATGGACATATACAAGCTTTAAAAGAAGTACTAAATATAGAAGATGAAAAACTAATACCAATAGTATGTATATCAAGTAATGCAAAATTAAGAATTAATTCAAATGTAGTAGTAAGGATAACTAAACTATTAGATAAGATAAAATCATATAATAATCAAATAATATATAATGAAGAAGAAATATATAATCAAATAAATAATTTAAATATATTAGATAAAAAAGAAAGAAGACAACATGTAAAAAATGCTAAACAAATAAAGAAAATAAAAGAAATAGAAAGTATAAATAAATGTCCAAAATGTGGTGGAGAACTAGTAGAACGAAATGGAATATATGGTAAATTTATAGGGTGTTCAAAATACCCTAGATGTAGATTTATAAAGAAATAATTCTTAATTATTTATTGATAAAAAATGGTGGTGATTTTATGGATAATTTTCCACAGATAAGAGATATTAGCATTGATGATTATATATTAGAAATTAGCAATTGTTTAGAAACCAAAAATTATTTGTCTGCTCTATCAGTTGCACTAATGATTCCTGATATATGTAGAAAAATAATTGGTGACAAATTAAGTTATCAAGATTGGTTCAATAAATATGTTTTTAATAAATTTTACAATATCCCTAAAATTGAAGACATTGATAAGAATGATGAATCATATGAATTATATGAAATAAAATTAAATGGAGATGTTTGCTATGCATTACGTAATTCAATACTTCACTCAGGTACCTCGCATATAAGTTTCAGAAAAAAAGGTCAAAAGGAACGTGCTAAAATTGATCGTATTGAATTATGTGTTAATGGAAAATCAAATTTAAAAAATCAATATGGAGAATCAATTTCAATACGAAGATTTGATGAAACCGAAAAGGTTATTTCAATTAGAATAAATATAGTAAATTTAGTTATTAACATATTAAAGGGTTATGAGATATTTAAAAAAGAAAATATAAACACACATTTATTCACTCTAATAGACTGGGATAAAAAAGATGGAACAATTGTATTTACACCAAAAGAATAGATAAATAGTTTACATAACCAAGATTTAATATATAATTTGTTATAAAATAAATAATTAATATGTTATAATTAAATAGAGGTGTATGATATGTTGATAAGAAATGATAAATTATTAAAACAAGATAAATTTAAAATAGAAAAAGATTTACAAAAATTTGTTGAAGAACATATAAAAGAAATACTTGGAGAAGAATATGAATTTGTATGTACTGAATTTGCAGTAGGAGATTTTAGAATAGATTCACTAGTATTTAATAAAGAAACAAAATCTTTTATAATAATAGAAGATAAAAATGTTGAAAATAAAAGTCTTGTAGATCAAGGACTAACATATCTAAAATTATTAAAAGAAAGAAAAGCAGACTTTATATTAAAATATAATGAAATAAAAAATACAAACTATAACATAAATGATATAGATATATCACAATCAAAAGTATTATTCTTTTCTCCACATTATAATAAATATCAAATATATTCTGCAGATTATCAAAATGTTCCATTTGAACTATATAAGATAACTAAGTATGAAGATGATATTGTAGATATAGAAAAATTAGAAAAAACAAGTAAAGAAAAACTAGATAATGCATTATTTAAAGAATTATCATCAGATCAAAAAGAAGAAATAAAAGTATATACAGAAGAAAATCATCTAGGAAAATGCACAGAAGAAGTAAAGAATATGTATTATACTTTAAGAGATAAAATACTTGAATTAGGTGATATTGACTTAGATGTCAAAAAAATCTATATAGCATTTAAAGGAATAAGTAATATAGTAGACCTAGAAATATATAAGAAATTTATACAAATAACAATAAATATTAAAAAAGGAAAACTAGAAGATCCATTAAATATAATGAATTGCTATGTTGGTGAAGACGGTAAATCTATGGGACATCATGGCAATGGAGATTACTACTTATCAATATATCATGAAGATGAAATAGATAAAGTTATACCATTTATAAAACAATCACTAGAGATAAACAAAAAATAGTTTATCTTTTTTTAACAAACAAATATTCAAAATTTGAAAGAAATTGTTTGCAAAAACTAAATTTTTGTCAAATAATATGTTATAATCAAGATAACATTTTTATTAGACATTAGGAGGATGTATGGAAGAAAAAGATTTAAAAAAATTAGAAGATAAGCTATGGGCTGCAGCTGATAAAATGAGAGGCGCAGTTTCTGTAGCTGATTATAAATTTATAGTATTAGGTTTAATATTTTTAAAGTACATATCAGATTCTTTTGAAGAAAGATATAGAGAATTAGTTGAAGAAGGATATGGTTTAGAGGAAGAAAAGGATAGTTACTTAGAAAAGAATATTTTCTATGTACCTAAAAATGCAAGATGGAGTTATTTAGAAGAACATTCAAAAGATAATAACATTGGAGAAATAATTGATAATGCGTTGACTTTAATTGAAAAAGATAATACATCATTAAAAAATGTATTACCAAAAGACTATAATAGTCCAACGATGAGAAATGTTAATCTTGGTGAATTAATAGATTTATTTACGAATATTAAAGTTGGTACAAAAGATGCAATTGAAAAAGATATATTAGGAAGAATATATGAATATTTCTTAGGACAATTTGCTAAGAATGAATTGCAAAAAGGTGGAGAGTTTTATACACCTGCTTGTTTAGTAAGAACTATGGTTGAATGTATAGAACCATATCAAGGAAGAGTGTATGATCCTGCATGTGGCTCTGGTGGAATGTTTATTCAATCATTAAAATTTGTTCAAGAACATCAAGGAAATATTAATAATATTAGTATTTATGGCCAAGAGAAGAACCCAACAACTTGGAGATTAGCAAAAATGAATTTAGCAATTCGTTCATTAAATGGTGATTTAGGAAAGTATGCGGCAGATACTTTTACTGAAGATTTGCATAAAGATTTAAAAGCAGATTTTATTCTTGCAAATCCACCTTTCAATTTGGAATGGGATGTCGATAAAGTCTCTAAGGATCCAAGATGGAGATTTGGATTAGCACCTAAAAATAATGCTAACTATGCTTGGTTACAACACATGATATCTAAACTATCTCAAAATGGTAAGATGGCTTGTATACTAGCAAATGGCTCATTATCTGCTGGATATGAAGAGGGCAAAATTAGACAAAAGCTTATTTCTAATGATTTAGTAGATTGTATTATATCAATGCCAAGTAATTTGTTTTATACAGTAACTGTTCCTTGTTCTATATGGATAATAAATAGAAATAAAAAAACAAAAGGAAGAACTTTGTTCATTAATGCGAATAGCTTAGGAATTATGATAAATAGAAGACTAAGAGAGTTAACAACTGATGATATTAAAAGAGTATCCGATATATATCATAACTATCAAAATAGTGAGAATTATGAAAATATTAAAGGCTTCTGTTATTCAGCCACTACAGATGAAATTAAAAAAAATGATTACGTATTAACACCAGGAAGATATGTTGGTGTTGAAGATAATAATGAAGATAATATTCCTTTTGAAGAAAAGATGAAGAATATTACATCTGAGTTATCTACACAATTTGAAGAGTCACATAAATTTGA
>ODAI011110899.1_pt1 | contig 11824 bp, 7 predicted proteins | sample 1539321 | NCBI WGS metagenome assembly ODAI01 (sample SAMN02144231, study PRJEB22623) | gut metagenome | biome: sheep rumen | host: Ovis aries | place: New Zealand
AGCGGAATTAGAAAAATTTTCTTCATAATAAAATGTTTTTAGTTAATATTTGTGAGGGTTGCCCCTCGTTAATTAGTTTGTTATAGCAATGTTCGCTTTGATGGGAGGGAAAGGGAAACGTGCTGAACCGGATTATATATTATTATGGTACACGCATGGGTATGACGCGCACATACGCGCAATAACGCGCGAAGGCACAATACGCCCAAACCCCCGATTACTCAAAATTGCGTACAAAAATAGTTCGGATAGATTGAGCCATCATAATGCGGAAAATGAACATTAGTGCTGCCGAGGAAATGTGCTGACAGCCGGAAAGACGGCAATCATAAGCTTTTAGTTAAATTTACCCTACCCTATGTAACACCTCGGCAGCCTTCTTTTCCTCAAATAACGCGGTCTCCGCGGAAAGAAGAAAAGGGTGCATAAAAATGCAAAAAATCGCCTGCTTTGCAAAAAAAATGTATGCAAAAGGCGAAAAAATATATAAAAAGTAGAAAAAAATAAAGAAAAATTTGGTGGTTCAAAAAAAACGAACTATTCGGTAAGCCACTCAAATCGGGTACAAAAGTACAACTTTTTTATGACATATGCAAATAAAAATGTGTTTTTTTTCATATGTGCATAAAAATACTGCGATTTTTCGAAAAACACACATATCAGGGGCAAGCAAGGGGCAAGTCAGAGGCAAATCAGAGGCAAGTAAGAGGCAACTCGTGGTTATTTTATGAATTTTGCCGCGAGATATATTCTATCAGGCGCGTGCGCCGGTCTTACAGCGTAGCGGTCTTTTCGCAAGGGTCTTATCAGACTTTTGTCAGACTTTTATCGAGTCAACGATTTCTATAGAACCCTTTTTGTCGTACCCTCGACCTCCTCCCCCATAAATGGGGACCCCTTCGAAAGTACGTTCGCATCGTGCAGACCATATGCAAATCTAAAAAGGATTTTTTTCTCATTCGTGCTGACGCACTGCCTTTTTGATAATACCGTGGATGCTTATGCAAGCATAGCACCCCCGATATTCTCAAAAAAACGCAGTATTTCTATACTGCTATGAGAAAAAAATCCTTTTTATTTGCATATGTCCAAAATTTGTTGTACCTTTGTGCCCTAAATTGGCTTATTATGCGCGAGCGCGTAGGAAAATATATAGGAAAATATATACATGTTGTCTTGTTCACAGGAATGCTCATCGCCGGTATTCCCGCTTCGGCACAGCGCGTGCAGAAATCAGACAAGGTGCTTCATCCGGACGAACTATCACCTACCCGACTCAGCGAAATCCTCTCCGACACCATTCCCGACGCACAGACAGACACCGCAAAAGAATTCAAACAAAGCAATTCGATCAGCTCACCAATACCCTACTCGTCCAACGACTCGATGGTGGTGAACAAGAACGGAACTGCTGTGCTATACGGTCAGGGAGATGTGAAATTCGAAGGAATGGAGCTGCAAAGCGAATATATCCGCATGAACATGGACAGCAACACCATCTACGCCACCGGCAGATACGACTCCATCAATGACGAATGGGTCGGACATCCCGTCTTCAAGGACGAAAAAGACAGCTACAACGCCAAGGAGATGACCTACAACCTGGAAAGCCAGAAAGGATTTATCAAAAACGTAGTGACACAACAAGGCGAAGGATATATCCTGGCGGAGAAAGCCAAGAAAGCCGGCGAAGACGTCATGATGATGGCTGGTGGCAAATACACAACCTGCGACGACCATGAGCACCCGCACTTCTACCTGAGAATGACAAAAGCCAAAGTGAAACCCGGTGACTATATTGCCACAGGACCGGCATACATGGTCGTGGGCGACGTGCCCTTGCCCTTAGCCATTCCCTTCGGCTTCTTCCCGTTCACGAACACCTATTCGAGCGGACTGATCATGCCGACATTCGGAGATGACGGCACACGAGGACTGTACCTGAACGGATTAGGATACTATTTCGCAATCAACGACTACGTGGATCTGGAGCTGAAAGGAGACATCTACTCACGCGGCACATGGGCTATCAACGCCACATCCAAATATATCTGGCGGTACCATTTCTCCGGTAATCTGAGTGTCTCGTACCGCAACGACGTAACAAGCGAAAAGGGATTGCCGGACTACTCGAAGGCTACCAACTTCTCCGTGCGATGGTCACATACGCAAGACAGCAAGGCAAACCCCTATTGCAACTTCTCGGCGAATGTGAACTTCTCGACGAGCGGATACAACCGGTCAAATATCAACAACTACTACAACCCACAGCTAATGTCGGAGAACGTCAAGAGTTCGACCATCAACTACACACAGCGATTTCCGAACAACAAATACTGGAGCCTGAGCATGACAATGAGTCTGAACCAGCAGACAAGGGACTCGACGATCTCGCTCACATTGCCACAACTGTCGGTGAACATGACAAGGGTGTTCCCGTTCAAACGCAAGAAACCGATAGGCAAAGAGAAATGGTACGAGAAAATCGGCATACAGTACTCGGGCGAAGGAAAGATTGCCGTCAACCATATTAAGGAGAGCAAAATCCTGCACTCCAATTTCCTGCGCGACTGGCAGACCGGTATGAGACACACCGCCAATGTGTCGGCTTCGTTCATGCTCTTCAAATACATAAGCCTCACGCCGACTATCAACATGACCGACCGAATGTATTTCACACGCGTGGACCGCACCTTCGACGAGCAGGAGCAACAACTGGTGATGGACACAACGAACGGATTTTACAATGTGTTCGATTTCAACGTGGGATTGTCGATGAGTACGAAGCTCTACGGCTTCTACACACCCTCGAAGAAGATATTCAAGAACAGCAAGGTGGAGAAATTCCGACATGTGATGACACCGAGTGTCAGTTTCAGCTACCACCCCAACTTCGAGAAACCCGGCTGGGGGTATTACGGCAGCTATGACGAGCCCGTCTATACCTCCGAACTGGACGAGAACGGCAGGAAAATACAGAAAACGGACGCTGAAGGCAATCCCATGTACACCCGCCAGATCTACTCGCGCTTCCCGAACGGCATCTACGGCAACGCGATGCGCGGAGAAGCTACGATGCTGAACTTCTCGCTGGACAACAACCTGGAGATGAAGATCGTCAACAAGAACGACACCACCGGCAAACAGCCTTTCAAAGTGGTGAGCCTGATTGACAAGTTCGCCATCTCGGGAGGTTACAATTTCATCGCCGACTCGATGAACTGGAGTCTGTTCCGCGTGGATCTGCAATTCAAAATCCCGAAGGTGAACTACAAAATCAGCCTGGGCACGAACTTGGATCCGTACATGTACCAGTTGGATGCCAACGGCAGACCGGTCAGAACAAACAAGCAGTACTGGCACAACAAGCGATTCCCGCACTGGAGCGGTACAAACTTCAGCTTCAGCTACACCTTCAACAACGACACCTTCAAGAAATGGTTCGGCAAGAAAGACAAGAACAAAAAGAAGGACGAAGGGGACACCGAGGCTGAGAACGTGAACATGGAGCCCTTCACCATCAACGACGACGGCACGGGACAAAACGGCAAACTCAAGACACACTCGCACCACCATAACGAGGCGGACGACGAGGGATATGTCAAGATGAAGATCCCATGGAGTCTGACGGTCAGTTACAATATCCGATACGGCGCAGGCAGCGAGTTCGACTATGACAAGATGTATTACAAGATGGTCTGGACACAGAACCTGAACTTCAGCGGAAACATCGGTTTCGGCGACGGATGGAAAGTGAGTGCCAGCACGAGTTTTGACTTCAAGAACAAGAAGTTCAACTCCGCCTCCTTCAATGTCAGCCGCGACTTGCACTGCTGGAACATGAGTGCCAGTTTTGTGCCGTTCGGGCCGTTCAAGAGCTATACCTTCCACATAGGCGTGAACGCCTCGATGCTGAGTGACCTCAAATACGACAAGAGCAGCAACAACAGCACGAACGGAAGGGTGAACTGGTGGTAAAGACATGTACCATTCGGACATTTATCATTTGAACATCTATAATAAATCAAAGAATATGAAAGTAGAGAACTTGACAGTAGTGACGCTCAGCATGGAGTTGTATATCCAAGGCGAGCGGGAAGGAACAGAAGAGATGATCCATCAGGCGAGAGAGACCCGTCCCATGGTGTATTGCCAGGGGGAAGGAATGATGATTTCAGGGTTCGAAGCACGGATGGCAGGCAAAGAAGCCGGCGAGGAGTTCGATTTTGTGGTTCCATGCGCCGAAGCCTACGGCGAACACGACGAGCGCGGCGTGAAAGAACTGCCGCGAAAAATGTTTTACAACGGCAACGAGGAGTTTGACGAGGAACATGTTTACGTGGGGGCCATTATTCCGATGCTCACGGATGACGGAATGCAGGTGAATGCCGAAGTGGTGGATATCGGAGAGAAGACCGTAACGATCGACCTCAACCACCCGCTGGCTGGTGAAGACCTGCACTTCAAGGGCAAAGTGCTTGAGGTGCGCCAGGCTACGGAGGAAGAACTGGAGCAGATCAGAAATCCGCACCACTGCTGCGGCAAAAAAGGCGGCTGCAAGAAAGGCAACTGCAAGAAAAACGGCTGTGAGAAAAACGGCTGTGAGCCCTCAGCCGCCTGCTGTCAGAATGCTGAATGCTGAAAACTGAATGCTGAATGCTGAAAACCAAAAAATAAAATTTGAACAACTATGGCAAATATTGTAGCGATAGTGGGTCGTCCCAATGTAGGGAAATCGACTCTTTTTAACCGCCTGACGGGTACCCGTCGCGCGATTGTGATGGACACCGCCGGTACCACCCGTGACCGCCAGTACGGCAAATGCGAGTGGTGCGGCAAGGAGTTTTCCGTGATAGACACCGGCGGATGGGTAGTGAACAGCGATGACACCTTCGAGAGCGAGATCAACCGCCAGGTGGATTTAGCCATCAAAGAGGCGGATGTCGTGCTGTTGGTCGTGGACGTGAACGAAGGAGTAACGCAGTTTGACATAGAGGTGGCACACCTGCTCCGACAAGCCAGGAAACCGACTGTCCTGGCTGTGAACAAAGTAGATACGTTCGAGAGCCAGTACGGCGCAGCGGAGTTCTATAAGTTAGGATTAGGAGAACCGTATATCCTCTCGGCAGAGAACGGATTAGGTTCGGGCGACCTGCTGGACGAGGTGGTGTCGAGGTTCAAAAAAAACGACACCGAGGAGGAGATCGAAGACCTGCCACGTTTCGCTATCGTGGGCAGACCTAACGCCGGCAAATCCAGCATCCTGAACGCTTTCATCGGCGAAGAACGCTCCATCGTAACCAATATACCGGGTACGACGCGCGACTCAATCTACACCAAGTACAACAAGTTCGGCAAGGAGTTTTACCTCGTTGACACCGCAGGTATCCGCAAGAAAGCCAAGGTGAACGAGGATCTGGAGTACTACTCGGTGGTGCGCTCCATACGCGCCATAGAAAACTCGGATGTGTGTATCCTGATGATTGACGCGACACGCGGCATAGAGGCGCAGGATCTCAATATCTATTCGCTCATCCAGAAAAACAAGAAAGGACTGGTGGTATGTATTAACAAATGGGACTTGGTGGAGAGCAAAACCACGCAGGACATTAAAGCCTACGAGGCAGCTATCCGCGAACGTATCGCGCCGTTTACGGATTTCCCGATCATCTTCACGAGCGCCCTGACCAAGCAACGCATCTTCAAAGTGATGGAAACGGCTCTGCATGTCTATGAAAACAAGCAGAAGAAGATCCCTACCGCGCAACTGAACGAGAAATTCCTGCCGCTGATAGAGAACTATCCCCCACCTGCCACCAAAGGCAAATATATCAAAATCAAATACTGCACCCAACTGCCGAACACACAGATTCCGACCTTTGTCTTCTTCGCCAACCTGCCGCAGTATGTCAAGGAGCCGTACCGCCGGTTCCTGGAAAACAAACTACGCGGATGGTGGGATTTTGAAGGAACGCCGGTACAGATATTTATCAGGGCAAAATAAAAATCAGCAGATTTAGATAAAAAGTAAAACTTTTTACTTAAATCCTTGCATATGTCAAAAAAAAATTGTAATTTTGTGCGCTATTTTTGAAGACTGATGAAAATCGTAGGACTGACATACTATTTCGGGGAGCAGGAGATGGTGCTCAAATGCGACTCCTGTCTGCTGAACGGGCGCAAGCCGATGTTCGTTCCCGATAGTACGGAAGACTTGCGTTTTCTGCCGGTAGTGATCGCCCGCATAAGCCGTCTGGGCAAGAATATAGAGGCGCGGTTTGCAGACCGGTATTATGACGCTATCGCCCCCGGAGCCGATTTTGTGGCATATGACAGATTGAGCGAGGCGCGCAAAGAGGGCAAGAGTTGGACTCAGGCAACAGGGTTTGACTACTCCTTAGCCATCGGCGAATGGTGCCCGAAAGAGGATTACGCCGAATGGCGGGAGGCCTTGGACGAAGCGATCAGCAAGGTTTCGGAGACGATGACTATCCGGCAAGGAGACCTCATTTACCTGGCTACAGGGAAAACACCCCACTGCGCAGCAAAAGAAGATATTATCCGTGCTGAGAGAAACGGAGAAGAGAAACTATATTGCAAAATCAAATGAAAAAGATTGTATCTATATTGCTAATAGCGTTGAGTTGCCTGAAGATGGCAGCCATCGAACACAGTTACACCACGGAGTCGGTATTAGCGGACGGCCACTGGGTGAAAATCCGCGTGAGCGAGTCCGGTGTGTGCCGAATGAGCTACAGCGAGTTGCGCAGCGCAGGTATAGATCCGGCGGCTGTGAAGGTCTTCGGGTATGGCGGCGGTCAGAAGACACAAGATTTCTCGGTTCGCAATATAGACGATCTTCCCCAAGTGCCCGTTTATCGCGGAGAAGACTATATCCTCTTCTACGTACAAGGCAAAATCAGCTGGAGTTACGACAGCAATGTCGGCCGGTATGTCCATACGCGCAATACCTATTCGGAGTACGGCTACTATTTCCTGACCGACAGTGAAATCGGTTCTGTTACATTCCCGACGGCAGAAGCCGTCAGCGGCACGCCAAACGACATAAGCAGTTATGACGACTATCAGGTGCATGACTACGACTCGATCAACCTGGTGGACCGCAGCGGCGAGTCCGGAGGCGGCAAATACTTCTACGGCGAGCAGTTTGCGGCTAACAAGCAGCGGGTGTTCCGCTTCTCCACTCCGAATGCCATCGCCGGAACCAACAGCACGGTATTCGTCGATGTGGCAGGACACACCACGGTGGGTTCGTATTTCTACGGTTCTGTCAATGACGGCACAGCCAAAAGCACGTATATCCGTGCGGCGCCTGACCACTACTCGATGGCAGAGACCGGCACAATCACCCTGACCGGCAGCGTGGCAGAGAAGACACAGCAAGTGGCACTGCAGCTGCAAAGCAGTTCGTCCGGCGCCTTGGGATGGCTCAACTATATCGAGTTGACTACACCGAGCCAGATGCGGATGACGGGTTCATGGATGCCTCTCCGCTCGACTGCCAACCGCGGCAAGGCAACTCCTGTCCGCTACCACCTGAGTAATGCCAAAGAAGGAATGGAGGTATGGGATATTACCGCTCTGGACAAAATCAAACGGATGCCTGCCCGGCTGAATAACGGGGAGTTGACATGGGTAGGCAGTCAGGCAGACGGCGTGCACGAGTACGTGGCTGTTGATCCAAACGGTGAGAATTGGGTGAAAGCGGAAGTAGTGGGCGAAGTGAAAAATCAGAACCTTCACCGGCTCAATAACATCGACTATGTAATCATCTGCCCCGAAGGATACGAAGCTATCGCTACCGATCTGGCAAAAGCACACGAAGAAAAGCAAGCAATCACCTGGGCTGTGGTGACCGACCAAGAGGTATATAACGAGTTTTCCTCCGGTACGCCAGACGCCACCGCTTACCGATGGCTGATGAAGATGCTTTATGACCGGGGCAACAAAGGCATCGGAGAAAAACCGAGATGGCTGTTGCTGATGGGGCATGGTACGTTTGACAACCGCAAACTGATAGCACCGGTTGTCGCCAACTCCGGTACCAACCTGCTGTTGACTTACCAGTCAAACAACTCCGTAAACGAAGTACGCGCCTATGCAACGGATGACTATTTCGGCTGGCTGGACAATGAAGAAGGCACTGTGGACAACACTGCCAAACTGGATATAGGCATCGGACGCCTGCCGGTGAACAACACCGCCGAAGCACGCATGATAGTAGATAAAATCATCCGCTATATGGCGAACGGACAGAAGGGCAAATGGAAGAACCAATTCGTATATCTGGCGGACGACGGCGAGAACGGAATGCACACCCGTACGGCTGAAGAGAGTGCGGAACTGGTGAGAATAAAGAATCCGGATTTTGTGGTACACAAGATATTTCTGGATGCCTATCCGCAAGAAGTGAACGCCAGCGGAGAGAGCTATCCGTTAGCAAAGAACAAGGTGCTTAACCTGCTACGAAGCGGTGTGCTGTTCTTCGACTACTCAGGCCATGGCGGATACAATGCCATCACCAGCGAGTCGATCATGAATCTCAAAGACATTGACGGTCTGAAGAACGAGAACCTGGCATTCTGGCTGTTTGTGACCTGCAACTTCGGCCAGTTTGACGGCGGCAAACGCTGTGCAGCAGAGGCGGCTGTAATGAATCCGAACGGCGGTGCCATCGGTATTCTGTCAGCCACCAGAACGGTGTTCGCAGACCAGAACACCGCGCTCAACAAGAGCATATGCGACACACTCTTCGGGCATAGCAGTGCATTCAACTACAACATGACCTTGGGCGAAGCCATCGCTATCGGAAAAAACAATGTGGCAATCTCGTTAGATAACGGTAACAGACTACCGTATATCCTGCTCGGAGATCCGGCATTGCGGCTCAATTTCCCGACCGACTACCAAGTAGAGACAACAACGAAGATCGACACCCTGAATGCGCTGAGCGTTCAGCACGTAGAGGGAAGGATCGTGGATGAGGACAAGCAGCCGGTAAGCGATTTCAACGGCAAAGTGGACATTACTATCTACGACAAAATGCAATCAATTCCCACCCGCGACAATGATAATGCCGGCGGCGATCCCGAAGTGGTAGCATACAACGACTATCCGAGTATTATCTTCTCCGGAGCAACGGAGGTGAAGGACGGTCTGTTCGACTACACTTTCATGGTGCCTAAAGATATCCGGTACAACTATGGCAACGGCCGCATTGTGTACTACGCATACGACTATACACAAGGCGAAGCGGTGGGGCATTTTGAGGATTTCACGGTAGGCGGCACGGGTTCGATCCTGTCGGCAGACACAACAGGTCCGACCATGAGGATCTATCTCAACTCGCCGGCATTCGAAGACGGAGGCGTGACTTACGCTACGCCGCGTTTCTATGCCGACCTGTATGACGAGCATGGCATTAACACCGCCGGTGCCGGCATCGGACACGACCTCATGCTGGTGATTGACAATGACCCGAAACAGACCTACTCGATCAACGAGTATTTCACGGCAGAGGACAACAGTTATCAGAAGGGACAAGTCAGTTATTTGATTTCCCAACTGGAGAACGGTCCGCACAGACTGACCTTCAGGGCGTGGGACTTGCTGAACAACAGCACAACGCAAGCGCTTAACTTCGTGGTAGAGAGCGGTATTGACCCGTCCATCTACTCGGTAGCCACCTACCCCAACCCCGTACACCAGTCGGGGGTAATGAACATGACTATCCTGTATGACCAACCGGATGAACTGCTATCAACAGAAGTATATCTGTACAATATTAGCGGACAGATGGTTTGGTCACACAAACAAAATAATCCGGAAGGCATCCAACTCAATCTCGCCGAGATGGGATTGCTGCCGGGCGTATATGTCTATAACGTAAGACTGAAATCTGCAAACAGCAAGTACAGTCGCGCTTCCGGAAAAATAATTGTCACTAAATAAAAATATAAAAATACAAAGTATTGCCTATGAAGCATTTTTAATGGATTATTAAACCTGAAACTGCAACAACCCGAATTGATTAATAAAATACAATAAAAGATTAAATTAAAACAAATGAAAAAGATTCTTATTTCTCTGGCTGCCTTAGTATGCGCAGTAAGCATGAGTGCTCAAGACGGAACAATGAACCCGCTGATCACCTCTATGCCGTCTTTGTCGATTGCTCCGGATGCACGTGCTGCCGGTCAAGGCGACCTGGGTGTGGCAACGCAAGCCGATCTGAACTCGCAGTACTGGAACCCTGCCAAGTATGCTTACATGAGCAGCAAAGGCGGTATTAACGCCAGCTACACGCCGTGGTTACGCAAACTGGTAGGCGACATCGATCTGGCATATATTGCCGGATATTACAACTTCGGTGATCTTGCAGGAGGTCTGGGTGCCAGCTTCACCTATTTCTCTATGGGCGATGTTGCCCTGACAAACGGCGATCCTAATGCCACCCCGATCAATGTACGTCCTAACGAATGGTCGTTGGATCTGAGTTACTACCGCAAGTTGCACGAGTATGTGTCGATGGCAGTTGCTGTCCGGTTCATGTATTCGGATTTGAACAACGGTGCCAACAGCTCTACCATGGGAGGCTCGGAGATGTATCCGGCATGGACGATGGCAGCCGACATTTCGCTGTATTATCGTCAGCCGATTGAGTTGCCGATGGGAACGAGTCATTTTGCATTAGGTTTCACACTGAAAAACCTGGGTGGTAAGATGACGTATGACAAAGTGACCAACAACTTCATCCCTGCCAGCATGAATATCGGTGCCAGCTACGAGTTGCCGTTTGACAAGTACAACTCGTTGACCTTCAACGTAGAGGCAAACAAACTGATGGTACCGAGCCGCAAGTCCAAATACGCTGACGGCGAGAACGGGGAGTACAGCCAGGAGGCATACTCGGAGCTGACTTCTCCGAAGGGCTGGTTCCAGTCGTTTGCTGACGCTCCGGGCGGTGCCAAAGAGGAGTTTCAGGAGGTTCGCTGGGGTGCCGGTCTCGAGTATTCGTACAACAAACAGTTCTTTGCCCGTGCAGGTTACAGCTATGAGAACTTCTACAAAGGAAACCGTAACTATATTACCGTCGGTGCCGGTTTCCACCTCTCTATCGTAAGCCTCGATGTAGCTTATTGTATCGGTTTGGCAGCCTCCAACCCGCTTGACCAGACGATGCGTTTCACCCTCGGTTTCGACTTGGCAGGAATCAAAGACCTGGTTGACAACCGCAAGAAATAAGCCGATGCGTATAGGTTTCGGATATGACGTGCACCAATTCGCCCCTAACCGCAAACTGTGGTTAGGGGGAATTGAGGTACCGTACGAACAGGGACTGGATGGACATTCGGATGCCGATGTAGCTATCCACGCGCTGTGCGATGCCATTCTCGGTGCCGCTGCCATGCGCGACATAGGCTACCATTTCCCGGACACCAAGGGGAATGAGTTTGAGGGCATAGACTCCAAGATCCTGCTCCGCCGGGTGCTGCAGATGGTTCGCAAAGAGGGATACGAGTTGGGCAATTGTGACATTACGATTTGTGCACAAGCACCCAAACTAAGTCCTTATATCGAAGCGATGCAAGCTTGTCTGGCAGAGGTAATGGGAGTGACGAGCAATCAGGTAAATATCAAAGCCACTACAACCGAGCATCTGGGATTTGTAGGGCGAAAAGAAGGCATTGCTGCATATGCAGTAGCGCTAATAAACTAAGACAATGAAGAAAACAATACTCATCCTCATCGCCTTGATAGCAAGTGCAGGCGCCTACGCCTCATCGCCATTAGAAAATATCGC
>ODAI013172954.1_pt1 | contig 11823 bp, 21 predicted proteins | sample 1539321 | NCBI WGS metagenome assembly ODAI01 (sample SAMN02144231, study PRJEB22623) | gut metagenome | biome: sheep rumen | host: Ovis aries | place: New Zealand
GCAATAATCTCATTAATTTCAGCCGCGGTATAATAAATACATTGTTCTCCATCAGCATGATATGGAATAATATCAGAAGTTTGCGCCATTGTACTTAAACTCATTAGATTAAGCTAATCCTAAGTCGTAAGTGAGAAATGGCGTTTTTCTCCTTTAACTTCAATATCAAAACCATTTTCTATAGCTTTGCGGCATTCATAAGACATTTCGGAAAGTTTACGAGTACGAATAAAATCAAGCGTAATAGATTCGATATATTCTATTGGCTAGTTAATTTCACGTTCTAATTCTTCTTCTTCGATTTCTTCTTGTGTCTTATTATTATTAATTTCTTGCTCTGCTTTTATCGCCGCTTTAAATACATCATATTCGTCTTTAGTAATATTGATAATCAAAACTTCTTCATAATCTTCTACCTAAGTAAGTGGCTACATCCATGTACTTCGATATAACTTATTTCCGTAACACGCATATTCTCCATTTAAGTCAGATGCACCCAAATAACAATCAGTAATAGGAGAATATACAACAAAATCATTAGAAGTAATTACTCCAATGATTTGATTTTCTTTAATTAACTTATAATATTTCATTTTTCATCCTCCAAAAAGAGGAGAGGCAGATATCCTGCCTCTCCTATTATATTAAATTGTAAAGGCAAAATCTAAACTTAAGGAGCCTGCCGCGGCTTGATCATTACTTAAATTAGGATATTTTAAATCGCCTTGTTCATCAACAAAAACATAGTTTGGATAACGACCAGTTCCGCCTAAAGATACAGAACGCGTTACATATGGAGTACTTTGGATCCATCCTCCAGCAGTTCTATTACCAGAAGTTGTATCCCAATAGCTTTCATTAGGCAATGTCTATAAGCCTAATGTACTAGATTCACTCGTTGGAATAAACATATATACTCCATATAGTGTAGTTGTGCCACTAGATACAGTACGGTAAATAACTATGTCTCCCGACTGAATATTGGTCTCGCCAATAGCATTATAGAAAGTTCTAGAACCTATTGTAGAAGAATCTATAACATAAATATTCATCTTATTACTCGATGAAAAATTAATTGGCTTTTCATTAAAACGAATATTTAGCCAATATGCTTCTGGCGTAATTTGAGTCCAAGGAGTTTCAGAACCGCTACCCACATATCTTCGAGCATTAATAACCCCGCTAGGAGCTCTCATCCATTGATATGGAGTAATAAGAGAAGTGGTAGCTTCTGTATCTCCGGTTAACTCAAAGATAGATTCAAATCCAAATTCTCGTGGTCCTACCCCAGCATGATTCAAGTCTAAGCTACTAATTGAAGGAGCATACACATAAGCATCAACAGAGCGTAGTTCACTTAAATTGATCTCGGTTCCATCAGTTCCACGTTGAGCTACATAATTATAATAACCAATAGATGGCTTTTTAATTACTGCCTATAGTTCAACAGGTAAACCATAAACCACACGATTATCATATATCGCTTTAGTATTAGAAGATAACCAACCAGTAGAATACGGGCCTGGGTCATTGGCATTGGGAACAGCAAATGAATCATTTGTAACCATGCTATGTTTAGAACAATTTAAATTGGTAAAATAAAGTTTTGGCCGTTTATCAATGTTATTTATTGCAGAAAGAATAGCCGTCATACGCTCATGTGGCCAAGAAGCTAATTGCAAACATTCGCCCAATCCTAAATCTTCATCCCAATATTTCATCCAATATACAGTTCCCAAAGCTCGTTTTGCATTGGTATTTTCTTCTGAAAAACGGCTATTGGTATTTAAGTCTGATCTTAGCGCGCCGATACAAATTACAGCATCATCACTAGTATTTAAAGTACTTAATTCAATAGATATATTATCTCGTAAAGCCGTATTAAGACTTGTAGTTGAATCAGCATTTAAACCAGTGTAAATACGAAGTGTGGAGCTATTTTTTTCACGGCGTAATACAATAATATTACGATGTGTTGCATCTCCTACTGCCCGACGCTTTGTAGAATCACGACTGTATGGAGTTACTCCATAACATACAAAAGTACCTGAACCGCCGTTAGTTTCATTATATCCGCGATATAAAGCAAAACTACAGATACTGCTACCGGTTGAATCTTTGTCATAACATCCTACTAATACCTCAGGTGCGGATCCAGTATTAATTTCTCCGAACTAATAGTCAATTACTAATGTAAATCCTTTGTCTTGCCCAGCAGTTTTAGATGCAAATGGTTTAACTGTATTATAGGTTACTAAGGTCCCGGTCTTTGACGACATACGTACAATATTGTTGCTATTAATTAATTCAGTTCCTCCATTTTGAACACCATCGTATCCCATAGTATAATTAAATTTACTAGTAGGAACAATATTTTTGATATTGGTATGTTCATTAACAGTGGTTTGATTTAATTTTGATAATATTGCAAGCTATTTTGTCGTTAATTCTGAAGTGTTGGCAAAGAACTCATCCAAGGTCTTTGTTTCCGGCTCACTCCATTTTGCATTAATTACGTAAGTACTATTACGTGCCTCATCTTTAGTAGGTGTAATATTAATAGGTAATTTTTCCCAACCTTCAAAGACAGAATAATTAAATGTACCATTACTATTACTAGTAATAATGCTCGTTTCAACGCCTGCCTATCTTACATCTATTATCGTTGGTGCAATTAAAGAATAACCGCCACCATAATCTTGATTAGCATCGGTTTCTTTAATAACCTTATCTCCAACCTTCCATTGTACTTTATACTTATGACTTGTAACATAGAAATAAGTATATAATGATATTTCTTGGACTCCGGCTGGCGGTTGATATGGTTTATCATTAATATTATAATCACTAGACAATGGAATTGGATCGCCTGATGCCGGACGAGGATTCAGTGTCCAGCCTGAATATGGAATATACTTATCATTTTCATCATATGAACCAAAGCTATATGTATAGGCAATTGTGGATTCACGAGAAGGTAATTCATTAACGGGTACATCAGCGTAAATATCAGGAATAACGCTATCATTTCCTTCAGAATCTACAAAAATCGTTGTAATTAATTGATCTGGTATTTCTCCGTCATTGCTAATATAACCAGTATTATAATAATTAATTGCACACTTAATCTTTTCAGTGCCTTCACTAGTATTGAACTCTACATTTTCCCAAATAGCTTGGTACTTATTTTTTTCAACAATTGACCAATCTCCAATAATATTAATAATACCTTTTAGATACATTTTATTACCTAATCGCTGTTGTAAAGTAACTAATGGCTCTAAATCAATAATGTTATTAATAGTCCAATTGATATCGTCTAAATACAACTAAGTAATTCTATTAGCAGAATTGTTAATCATATTCTATACGATACTATAAGAAGAAGAATAACTATTAGTACTATAATAATCAATTAAATTAGCCGCGCCAGTAAGTACTACTGCTGGGACTAGAACTCCATCATTATAAGTATCTACTAATTTATAGAGATTTTTAAATTGAATAGAAGTTAAACCTGCTGGGAAAATAATATGCTCTAACATTCCTCCATCTTTGAAAGTAAAGCTTCGTATATTACAGCCTTCAGCATTTAATTTCTTTAATAATGGGAAATTCTCTAAAGCAAAGGTTTGAGGTGGATTACTTACCCATGTATTATTTGTAGATGTACCAAATTCAATATTTGTAAGATCTAATTCCTCTAATAATGGTAATCCTGTACTTAAACCTAAATTAGTAATATCAGTCATACTACGATTCGTATACACCGAGCTACCTAATTTTAATACACTCAATTTTTTCGCCGCACCCAAGATAAACTACTTACATTCAAAATTTCCTAGACCATCTAGATACATTAGACGAGAAGCATTATAAATAATGCATTGAATGTTATTATAATCATGAATATAATCAGACGTATTAATAACAAATTCTTTTCCACGTTCTACTCGTTTAAAGATGGATTGTGCTTCGGAAACATTATCAGTAGTATTATCATAATTGCCTAGCGCAAAATTAATATACATGGTAGAATAAGGCTTAATAATAATACGAGTATCTCGGCCTTCAGTCCAAGTAAATTGTGGTCTGAAGCTAATTAAGTCATTCTCTAAATATGAGCCATTGCGTTGATATTTAGAATTAATATAAATAGCCATATTGCGTTCGAACTAACGACGTTGATACTTTTTACGCCCATTTGCCATATCATTTAAATATGTGGTTTCATTTAAATCTCTGAATGGACGATAATACTTACGTTCAAAATCTGCACGCCATAGTTCTTCTGGGAATTGCGCTTGTAATTGATCAAATTCATTAATTAAATTCTCAGCATTAAAGCAGTCTGCCTTTAAATTAATATATAAGGCCGCTAATTGAGTATACATATTTTCACGTACACGGCGCCAAATAACACTTTCGGCTTCATTATAAATCCAACCAGAAGCGTCTTTATCAGTGTCTTCAACTCCTGCACTAAATACCATTTGGCCATTATTATTAATACCTAAGGCAGTATCCATATCATAGCCCCATAATTCAAAACGATATCCATTATTTATGGCAGCTTTAGCATTATCAACTTCAAAATACTCAGCATTATCATGTAAGAACGTTGCAGTAGAAATCTGATAATCTAATTCTGCATTAGCTATCTATTCTGCTGTTGCGGTATTATAAGACTGAATATGATTATCAGCTATGTATTCAGATAAATGAGAATTTTTAATTTCATTTAACGCGGTAATAGCTGCGCCAGAAGCTTCATCTTCTGTTATATAAATTTTACCATAATGATAGAATGTATTCTTTGCACGACTATCAATCATTGTATAACGTTCAGTGAATAAATACCAATAAGGAAGTGAATTTTCAATAAACCAGTTATTTAACTGACTTACAAAATTAGCATTTGGTACTGTTACAATATAACTATACATATCAGCAAAAGCTTTTTTATTGGCTGATTGATGTAACTCGTTTAATGCTTCTTCTAAATCACTACGAGCAACAGTTTCGCCATCTTTTGTAGTAATATCATAACGGAATTCAAATGATTTGTCCCATCCTTTTCCGCCGAAATTGTATAATGCTTCATGATAAGTATTTAAAGAGCATTCCCATTCTGCTTTAGATATTGGATATTTTATTCCATAACTTGTACGGGCAAATGAGATTGGCTCACCTACTTCAGTCCATACATTGTTTAAATAAATAAATCTACGATAATATGCACCGTTGTTTTCGCGAACAAAATACATAGTTTCAGCATTGGGAAAAGAAATAGAGAATGTATAGGTACCATTATTAGCAGTATATTCTCCAGAAGAGCATACATGGCTCTTAGTCATAGATGACGCTGCCGCAATATCTGCATTATTAGTCTAGCTTCTTAATTTACTAGCCTCTGAAATATAAAATACCCCAGAAGAGAAACCAGATAATAACAGGCCGTTATCTGTAATCTCAACAGCAAATTCATATGGATCACTTGGCACATTAACTCTGGTTTTATCAGTTTTCTTAGAGTCACCAATATTACCAATTCCATAGAAATGCCAATGCCGCTCTTCTCCATTGTCATTGAGGAATTCTTTTGGAGTTCCTGTTTCCTTAATAAAAATAGCGCAATTAAAGAATTCCATATCATTCTTAATACGATAATCACGTTTCTAAGCAGGAGTCTTATATACATGCTACTCCAAGTATCTATTGAAGCGTTTCTATAAGAACGCATTATTGGTATTCTCTGAAGAAGCAACATTTACTTTTATATTAAACCAGTTATTAGGTACTGAATCTTTAGTTAAACTAACCGTGCCAGGTTCATTTTCACCAGTGTTATAATATACAGAATAACCTTCTTCTTCATATTCTTGCGCTGTTTTAATATCATTAGTAGTATCTTTATCTAATCCTTTAATTAAAATAGATTTATAACTAGGATCAAACTGATAATTATTTTTCTGCGGCTTAGGAACAATAACTGTATCCTTTCCATCAAAACCGAAGATAATATCTAAGTTACGAGCTGATGCGCCATAATTATCTGAAGAAGTTCCCTGTCCTGCGTGATAAGCATTTAATGCAACCCAGTTATCTTCGGGGCGTCCATTCTTATAAATACATCTTATCTTAGTATTCTTAATGAAAGAAGTTTTTCCGCCAGTTAGATTAGGCGCTTCTATCATAATAACACGTAAGTCCGGGCATTCCTAAGCTACTAACTATGGAGTTAGCTCATCAATATTATCAGTAATTAAATTCTTATTACGATTATAACGCGCGATCATGTCATCAACTGTTAATCCATCAGCATAGAAATTGTTAAGAATTTGCTTATCAGTTAATGTACGATCATATAAGCGCATTTTATAAATGTAAACATCACAATCATCTGAGCCAATTGTTAATTTTCCTGGTGTTTGCTATTCTAATATTCCATTACCAGTAGTATATAATTTTGCCGCGGATGGAACGCCATCTTCATAGATTATAATACTAGAATTAATTTTTTGGTCTAAAGGCGCATTAATGTTATATTCAAATTCAATTGTATCACCTTCACTGTGAGCATAGGATACTCGACCGCTAGGTAGATAAATATTAGAACCAAGTGCATTTAGCTCTAGACCATATGCTGTCTAAGTTTCATTAGAAGCATCCTAGATACTTACAATTTCTGTATAAGTTCCATTCTCATCTTTCATAGTAACTTCATATTTTTTATCTTCAACCATTACTAAGAAAGTTGCGGTGCTAGTAAATGTATTTGTGCGCGGCCATCCTTCTTCAGTAGAAACCGTCTAAGAAGTAAATGTTCCACCATTTTTGATTGTTGTTTCAAAAGTAAATTCTAGCATAGCGATAATGCCGTCTTTTCCTTCTTTACCTTCTACAACAAAACCATTCAAAATAGCATCAAGGTTTTCAGGCTCGTCTTGACGATATGCATAGATAATAGATGAAGTATCATTTTCTAATGTAGTTAGTGTATTATATACTGCTGTTGCATTAGTTACATTTTGTAAATAACTTAAAATATTATCCTAAATAGTAGTATAATCAATTGCAGTACCAATAGAATTACCAGATAGAATATTTAATAATGCTTCTTTATGTTCCAAAGTCCGAGCATAATTTGCAATTGTATAAATATTATTAATGTAATTTTTAATTTTATCGGTATTTTTCTTTGCGGCCTTTGTTTCCGCAGCAGCACGTTTAGCTTCAGTTAATTGTGAACCGAAACGGCCATATACCTCATTAACTCCATCATCTAATACAGTAGTCCCAATTGATTCTTTAACTACTTTACCTTTATTATTAATTGTTTTAGTATAAAGATATCGGGTATTTAAATAAGAATATAGCAATGTACTGTCATCTTCAATATCCTATTTATCACTTAAAATCAATTTACCATAGTTAATAATAGTATTTTCAACAGTATCTAAACTTGTCAAGAAAGGAGCATCTGGCGTTTTAACATTATCAATTTTAAATACACATTTAAAATTAGAACCAGTTGATTCCATTCCATTCCAGAATAATGTTAAAGGACTAATATTATCTTGCCCGATATTTTGCTGAACAAATTCAACACGGCTACCAGCTTTTACACAGAAACAAGGAATATGATTCTCATCTTCAACCCAGCCGCCTGTGCGCCAGTCAAAGTGAGCATTATCTGGAATACGCATACTATATTTTATTCCATTACTTTCATAATTCCACAATTTTTCTTCAAGAGTTGTAGCATTATTGGAGAACTGTTCTGGTTTGAAATCAAAAATTAAACCCTAAGTTTCGATATTGATTTGCTAAGATGCAATATTTGCGCGAATATTAAATACAAGTGAAGCATCTTCACAAGTAATAGTAACTTTATAATATTCAGTTTCAGCAATCATATTAGAAATTCGTAATGAATAATTTTGCGCGCCAGTTGAAAGTGTATCTGCTGGGCGAATAAGTGATGGAACAGTATCTTCACGCACTACGACTTTTTGATCATTATAAAATACCTATTTAACGTCATAGCTAACTATAGCTGACTCCATATTAGAAGGTAAATATAAATAATAAGGAAGATCAAGAGTACGATACTATTCTGTTACTTGCTCTTCAATACTTGCTCCACTAAATAATAGAACGTTAGCATAATTTAATTCAATTAGCCCAATCTAATATGCTAAGGTATTACTATATAATGCTGTTCCGCTAATTAACTGACTCGCGCGAATACGTAAATTATAAATACCTACTTTATTAGCTAAAGTACTACGACGAATAGTAATACGTGATGCTTGTGAATTAATTACCGAAGATGCGGTAATATTTTCTTCTGTATTACCATCTCCGAATAGGATTTCAAAATTAATATTTTCGCCGCGAATACCAATAAAATCATATGGTATTATTAAATCATCAGTATTAGTATAAGTACGCTAATCAGAAAAAGTACTTGTTAAAGATAATTCTACAGGAGTAATCATGACAGTTAAGGTACGAGGAATAATATCTTCTCTATCAGGCACCGATAAGGTTAAAATAAATTTCGTCATATTATTTTTAGTGCAATACCGTGCTAAATTATCTTCTCGATTAAATGAAATATTAATTGTACCTGCATTATATGCTTCACGAGTCAATGGAGAAATTGGGCCATTAGACTCTTTAATTATTTCACCACTTTCTGTGGCTAACGTATAGATTGCAGATTCATATTCATAATCACCATTGGTTACACTATAGCAGGTATAGCTAAAACCAAGTGATAATCCATTATCCTGTAAATCTTTATATGAAATATACTAACTCTGTCCAGCGGGAATTTTTACATAAATACGTTCGCTGGAAACAGCTCCGCCGCCTTTAGGTAATTTAACAGTACCGATAATATTATTTTTATCAGTATCATAATCCAAGCTAGCTTGTGTACGATTTTCATCAAATTTATATAAATCTAAATAAGTAACTGTATCGTTATCTTCGCTAACTTCGCGTGTATCAATCTAATAATAATCATGTAATCCAATTATTACTGGTTTAAGCGTGTTTGACCCACTTTCTTCAATATAACGGTAATGTAAATATCCGTCATTATTATTACCAATATAATAATCAGTATTTATATCAGGATTAGTAATTTCATTTAAAGTAGCCGCGAACTAAGCTGAGGATGTACCTTCACCAATACCGCCACTAATTAACACTTTTTCATAAACATTATCAGATGTTTCAATAATATGATAATATTTATAAAGATTATTATCATCAGGCCCAACCAAATAGTCTTTATGACTATGAGCTTCATCCGCTGTTAACTCTGCAAAATTGGAAACGCTTATAACTTCTGTAGCAGATTTAGGCTCACGTTCAAGATCATAAACGCGCTTAGTAAGCCCGCTTGTGCTATCACCGATTGCGGCGGTATTAGCATCTGCAATAGTTTTTATCGCGGCAAGTCCAGTAGTACTATTATTAACATCGCTTTCTAATTTGACAACTCTATCACTTAAACCTGAAGTTTCCGTATTAATTGTAGTTTCTAATGCTGCTACCTTTGCCTTTAATCCAGTAGAAGCTGTATTCAAATCAGCATCAATAGTATCAAGACGAGTTTCAGCGCCAATCAAACGTCCATTCTCATCTTGCCCCATTGCGATTTCTCCAGCAAGTGCATGCACATCAGATGTTAGATCATCAATTTTCGTATTGGTATCTTTAATATTATGCGTAACATCATCTACCATAGCAAGCTCATTTGCAATCGTATTAACATCTGTACGTACTTTCGCGGCATGACCTTCAATAGCTTCTAATCGCTCATCTAATGAAGAATAAGTTGTATCAGTATCAGGGTCGCCTTCATTCTGTCCAGGAGTACGCACCACAGAAGAAATATGAGCTGTATTTAATTCACTTTCTATCTATGATATTTGTCCATCAATACTATCAAAACGATTATCAAGCGTTCCATAAATAGGCTTATCTTCTTCATCGGTACCAATCTAAGGACGAGCATCCTTTAATTCATTCTCAATAGCGTTAATATCGGACTGCGCAGCAGCAATATCAGCTTCATTTGATTCAAAACGCTGTTTTAATGTATCATTTGCAACACTCTCACGATGAGCTGCGCCAATTTCACTGGTATTATTATCAGTTAATTTTTGATCAGTGTACCCATTTGCAGTATTAACTGCAGTATTAATTGCATTTGTTATAGTTTTAGCTATTGTATTATCACCGTTATCAAATCCTGATCCAACTATACCTTGTAATTGGGTTACCTTATCATTTAATATACGGCCAGCATTTGCACTTAATGCAGCTAATTGCATTTCAGACGTGAATCCATTGATTATATGATCACTATCCGCAGTTAATTTACTTGCAATATCCTGTGTATGCGTGTCTAAAAGCGTAGTAATTTCATTAAAACGTTTTACTAAACTATCATCAACATGCTGATTATTCCCGTCAACTAAATTTTGGCGTAAAGCATTTTTAATTTGACTATCTGCAAAATCAGCTTTAGCCTATGCATTATTAAGATCCTGTTTAATAGTTCCTATACTCTGATTAACAGTACTTAATGTCTCTGTAAGTTGATCTATAGTTTCTGCGACAGTTCGAGTTGCTTTAGGAGTATTTGGATCATATTGATATACTAATTCACCTGTCAAGCCATCTTTACGTCCAATTGCAGTTTTTAAAGCTTCAATAGCTGCATATACTGTATTATCCTTATCATAGGCATATTTCTCATTAGCTGTGTCTTGATTTAAAATTCCAAAGCCTTTTAGTCCACCCTCTATAGCTTCTTTCCATTGCGCCAAACTATAAGTAATATTACCAGAATTATGATCTATGTGAATAATACTTTCTAATTGGTCTAAAGCTGTTTTTCCAGCACCAACCGACTACTCTATTTTCTCATCTAGGGATGAAATCGCATTCGTTACCATACTCGTATTAGCTTTATTATTGTTTAAAGTCTTAATCTACTAAATAACACCAGTTTCATTATCTTCTAACAACTGATCTAATTTAATTGTATTCTCACGATTGATTTCTACTCCCTCTTCAAGATTATTCATACGTCTTGCTGTAATTGCATTACCGGGTTCCCAAACAGTCCGCTTATAGGTATTAGAAAAGTCTGTTTCTGCCATCTATTTTACCTCCTTTTTCTCAAATTTAAAATAGCACCGATATACATATCGGTGCAAAACATTTTTCCTCAAAATAGAGGGAATAAGATTAAAGTATTTTTTTACTTTTTGTTTTGGATGTCTAAAATTATTTTAAATGCTCAATCGCATATCCATCATCCGTTGTATAGCAAATGGTATGAATCCCGTATTCTCTAATTAACGCCATACAACTAGCACACGGACGAGCCAGCGCAGGTGCGCCATTCTTATATTCGCGCGCAACAAATAAAATTACTTTGGAGAAATCAATATCCAGATACTTTATTTTACTAATGACAGAAACTTCTGAATGGATTTTAGGTGGATAGTAACGAGTACTACGGTCTTCATCATATCGTAGATAATTATATTTGGCTTGACTAGTGTGCGTCTTATCAGTGTTGCATCCCTTTGCCAGAACAGTGCCATGATATACAGCTACGCATCCCAACTTTACCTTACTCGGTCCCGTATAAGTGGCCGTTTTCGCGCAGTCATTAGCCAAATCTAAGTAATGCTGATAGTTCATCTTATCCCTCCTATAAAATTATTATATCATAAATAATTATAAAAGTCAAATGCTAATAATAATACATAATTTCGAGGAGGTGAA
>ODAI010136134.1_pt1 | contig 11822 bp, 14 predicted proteins | sample 1539321 | NCBI WGS metagenome assembly ODAI01 (sample SAMN02144231, study PRJEB22623) | gut metagenome | biome: sheep rumen | host: Ovis aries | place: New Zealand
GTTCGAGTCTCTTCAGGCACGTCGTATGGTGGGTATAGCGCAGTTGGTTAGCGCGCCAGATTGTGGCTCTGGAGGCCGTGGGTTCGAGTCCCACTATCCACCCTTTGCAGCAGCGTATTTGCTGCTTAGGTGATGGGCTATCGCCAAGCGGTAAGGCACAGCACTTTGACTGCTGCACTCGTTGGTTCGAATCCAACTAGCCCAGTACGGAGCATTAGCTCAGGTGGTAGAGCACTTGACTTTTAATCAAGTTGTCCGGGGTTCGAGTCCCCGATGCTTCATTTGTTGAAATGGTAACGGAGGATCGTGAGGTCTTCCGTTTTTTTTGTGTTTCACTATGGGGAAATGCATTGCAGGGAGTCTTAGGAGCTTTCGGCAATGCAAAAATTTTGATTATGAGAGCTTTGGGCGTGGGAATGCGCCATGCAGGGAGTTAGAGAAGCTTCCGGCAATGCAAAAATCTTGATTAAGAGGGCCTTGGGCGTGGGAAAGTGCCATGCAGGGAGCTTGAGGAGCTTCCGGCAATGCAAAAATCTTGATTATGAGGGCCTTGGGCGCGGGAATGCGCCATGCAGGGAGTTTGAGGAGCTTCCGGTAATGCAAAAATCTTGATTGTGAGGGCCTGGGGCGTGGGAAAACGCCATGCAGGGAGTTAGAGAAGCTTTCAGTAATGCAAAAATCTTGATTATGAGGGCCTTGGGCGCGGGAATGCGCCATGCAGGGGGCGGGAGAAGCTTCCGGCAATGCACTTGTTTTAGTTTTGGTATGTTGAGTGGTAAGGGAGGAATTGTGATGTCCGTAGAAAAAGCTAAGAAATACCTGGAAGAGAAGGGCTATCTCGACCGTGTCGTTGAGCCGGAGGTCTCCACCGCGACGGTGGAGCTCGCGGCGGCCGCGATCGGTGTGGAGCCGGGGCGGATCTGCAAGTCCCTGTCATTCTTGATTGATGAGCGGCCGATTCTGATCCTGGCGGAGGGAGAGGCCCGCGTGGACAACAAGAAATACAAGGCCGCCTTCGGCAAGAAGGCGAAGATGATCCCTCGCGAGGAGGTCGAGGGCTACATCGGCCACGAGGCGGGCGGCGTCTGCCCGTTCGGAGCGAACGAGAACGTCGAGATCTATCTCGACCGGAGCCTTGAGAAGTGGGACGAGGTGTATCCCGCGGCCGGAAATGACCACAGCGGGGTGCGGCTGACGCCGGCGGAGCTTGAGGAGATCACCGGGGGAAGATGGGTGGATGTGTGTAAGTGAGTAAGGCGCGGGAGATCGGGAGGTCTTCCGCTTTTTTTATCAGGCGGAGGAAATTTCAAAAACATGTAATAAGTATATTGACAAGTAGCGAAGCGAGTGTTATTTTTATTCATGTAATAAATAACATTACAAGTAAAAACCAGACAGGAGGTACATCATGAAGATAGCAGTCGCAGCAGCAAACGGAAAAGAAGGCCGTCTGATCGTCAAGGAGGCAATGGATTGCGGGATGGACGTGACCGCAATCGTAAGAGGAGAGAACAGGACAGAGGCAAATAAGGTCATTATCAAGGATATCTTTGACCTCACGCGGGAGGACCTCGCCGGTTTTGATGCGGTGGTGGATGCGCTCGGCGCGTGGACCCCGGATACCGTACATACGATTTATGAGGCGGTTCTTCATTTTGCAGAGATTCTGAAGGGGACAGACACCAGGCTGCTCGTTGTCGGCGGCGCCGGCAGCTTATACGTGAACCCGGAGCACACACAGACCGTCGTGGATGTGACGCCCTTCCCCGAGGCTGCGATGCCGGTCGTGAATGCACACGGAAAAGCGCTTGAGGAACTGCGAAAGATTGATGATGTGAACTGGACGTACATCAGCCCGGCCGGTGATTTTCAGGCTGACGGAGCAAGGACCGGATCGTACATCCTCGGCGGCGAAGAGCTGGTGCTGAACAGCAGGGGCGAGAGTGTCATTTCCTATGCGGATTATGCGATTGCGATGGTCGATGAGATCGAGTCCGGAAAGCACATAAAAGAGAGGATCAGCGTGGTCAGCGAATGAACTCAAAAGCTTGCAATCTGCGCATTGACAGGCCTCCTGTAATGACATATATTACAGGGGGGAGGACGAAAAATGCAGATTTCAAGTAAATTCACGATCGGGGTGCACATCCTCGCAGTGATCGATTATCTCGGAGAAAATGAAAAGGTCACCAGCAGCGTTCTCGCCGGCAGCATCGGCGTGAACCCGGTCATCGTGAGAAATGTGATGGGCGACCTCAAGGAGGCAGGCATCATCGCAATCAGCCAGGGGAAGAGCGGGATCACGCTCGCGAGGCGGCTTGATGAGGTTACATTTTACGACATTTACCGCGCGGTGGACTGCGTGAAGGATGAGGGGATGTTTCATTTTCATGAGAATCCGAATCCGGAGTGCCCTGTCGGGCGGAATATCCATAAGGCGATGGATGCGAAGCTGGAACGGGTGCAGAGATGCATGGAGGAGGAGCTGCGGAAGATAACGGTTGCGGAGGTTGTGACGGACATCAGGAAAGAGCTGGATTTGAATGAGTAAGTGAACAGAGGTGAGAGGCTCCCGGCTGCCCTTTGGAGGGGCGGTCGGGGGTTTTGGCGTTTTAGAGGGGATTTTGGCGCCTGTCCGGGGGTGCAGACTGTATTCAGGGGATGGGGGCGTTAAATACAGTGCAAATCTTGCTTTGTTTTGAGCCGGGGTGTCCAATGGTCATCTTGTATATTATTCTGGGGACAAAAGGAGGGGGTTATGTAAAAAATGTAAGAAAGTTTTCCCAATTACAGAGACAATTCTGCCATGAAGATGCTATAATGAGAAGAAAAGATTCTGTCAAATATCACAGGACGGCTAAAATGTTAATCTTAATACTCACGTAGATAGGTATAAGAATGATAATGATGAAGCCACACCTGTGATGCAGGAGCATCCTGAGGACCGACCGGCGTTTACGCAGCCCCAAAACGCATCAAATATTCAATTAACGGTTATCAAAAAATGAATGAGATTATCAGCAAGAACTTAAATATCAGATATTTAAAGCTTCATTTCCTTTTGCGCTTCACAGAAGATTCGCCTGTTTACCGCCATAAGCCATCGGCTCTTCGCGGAGGGATAGGCAGCGTCCTTATGGATAAGTACTGCCTGAAAGACCAGAACTGTAATCACTGTGAGTTCAAGGGGGAATGTCTAACTCATCAGATTCTTTATGGAAAATTCAAAATTAAGCCTCCATCCGTGACAGAAGGTGAGAGTATCGGTTATGTGATAGAGTGCGAAGATTACCGTGAGCAAATTCCCAAAAACGGAATGCTGCGTTTTCAGATGATCCTCTTCGGAAACACGATCAGTTACTGGCGTATGATTGTAGAGGCTGTTGCTGATCTGGGGACGAAAGGGCTTGGTTATGCGAAGTCGAAATTCAAATTGATAGAAGTGACAAATACGACCGGAGAGGTACTGTATAATCGAGGAGAATTTTTCCCTGAATCAGCGAATGTACACACGATAAAGGATTATGTTGAGCACCGGATACGAACTGACAGAGAAAACCGCATCATATTCCATACGAATACCAATATAACTTATCACGGCGAGATGCTTATGCAAATGCAAGGGAAACCGTTAATGGCAGCAATCTCGAGACGCATCTACTTTTTGAATTGTTATGAGGGTATTGAAACAAAGCCGGTCATGCTGAAAATCCCGGAAATCATTGATCAGGATATGAAATTCGGAGAAAACAGGAGATATTCAAACAGAACGGAGACCGCCATGTATCTTAAGGGTATACGCGGAAGAGTTGATTTTGATGAAATCGATGATGACACATATGCAATGCTGCTTGCCGGAGAATTGGCCCATATCGGAAAAGATACGAGCTTTGGTTCCGGCCGGTATACAATGGTAGAGCAGCCGGAAGATGACCGAAGGAATGCAATTATGCTCAAGAACAAAAAAATCCTGACGATTCATGAGGAATGAATGTGACAAAGGACGAAGAGACATGAACGATAATGTATATAATTCGATCAGATGGGTTTGCACGGCAGGGGTTAATCGCGGGTATGATTTAAGTAATCAGGAAGAGATGCCTATAGAAGCGATTACTTCTCTGTATCAGAAGATTGCTGCGCAGGTATACGATGAGACAGGCGTCTATATAAGTGCCGTGATCACACCATCACGTATAGTCTATCATTCTGAGTGGGGCTGTCCGGAAGAGGGAGAAATCTCGTATACTTTCAGCGGTAGCTGCAATACGGAGTTCACTACTGTCGATAAATACAAAAATGCATTAATGTGTGTCATGCAAAAACTGAAGGAGGCACTTCAGCAAGTCACTTTACTGCTGGAAATAGTCCCTGCTCAGCTTGTATATCTGAAGTAGAAGGGGCTGTACAAACGGTAACAAAGATCTCTGTCAGGTAAAGGGGGATGAGTAATTTGGAAAAGAGAACGCTGGCAATTAATACAAGTGCAAAGCAGGAAGCTGTTAAACAATATCACTTGATACAATATACCCCGCATATTCACTTTCAACATAAAGAACCAGGGGCTTGTCTTCGGGCATCCGAAGTAAAGCCCAAATTAGATAAGTTTATCCTGGCTTATTGCAAAAGGCATAACTATGTCCTGCCGGATGAATGCTTTGTTCTGAGACCGGGTGAAGAAAAAACAGCACTAAACTATAAAATACAGATCTACCCTAAGAACTCAGAGAAAGTTCGATACGATATTCCTGATGCTCAGCACGATGGCTATCTTGGGAATCAGAACAAGCCGAAGGCAGAATTAACGAAAACCGTTTTTTATCCGGGTGGGCTTTCCTTATCATTGATTATTGAGAATATAAATCTCAAGAACGCCAAGGGCAACTTGATAAAATTCCAAACACTTGCCGACTTAATTGATTATGTTTTACCGGCTTTTTTCTTACTGAATTGTTTTGGAGCAAGAAGTACAAAGGGGTATGGAAGCTATGCAATCAATGGAAAAGAAATACTGAATTATCGAAGAAATACACAACGTGTAATTGCAGACTTATATTTGAGAGAATTTGTAGATATTTACTATGTGATCGAGTTTCCTCGTAACATAGAGAAAGCTGAACTGCCCAAAAAGGCAATTATTATTTCCAACCTTATGAAATCCGGATATAACATGACATTTAGGAATCCCGAAGACTATTACAAGGGAAGAATCCTGAAGTATTTCAGAGACGCACATATGGGTGGAGATAAGGCCTTTATAAAGCAAAATGTTTTGAAGGGGAGGAAAGACTGGAATAGAAATAGCGAAGACTATAGAAGATATACAGAATATAGATTTGTGAGAACGCTGCTGGGATTCGGGAAAGAAATAATGTTTGTAAAAGGCGCCAGAGCTGGACGTACAGCGGTATTTAAAGATGCGAAAATAAATACAGCTAATGCCGGTGATAATACCGAAATCATAAGATTTAATAATCCGGTTCATTTTGTTCCCAATGGTCAGTATCTTCTCATAATTCCCACAGAGATACCGGAAGTCATGAGTGCGCGGAGATTTGAAGTTTATGAAAAGGATGCTGAAACGAATCATGCCGATATCACAACTCCTGAGATTGTTGCTGTCGGGCAACATGATCTCGGGAAAGGTAAGTTCAATCTGGAAGAATTCCTGGACATGTTTATGGATGACTTCAATCATCAAACGGATTTTTGCAGAAAAAACGGTAAATACAAGTCACCAATCAATCAGTTATTCAAGTCTGATGGTACAGGATGGTACACTCTAACGATGACGAAGGTGGGGTGAAACAATGGCTGAAAAAGTAAAATATATAGCTGTAACGGTTGGTCCTATCGGAGAAACTTTTTCCTTAGTATCAAAACCGGCCGGTCTCTGGGGAGCCAGCTATCTCTTTTCGTATATCACCGAGCAGCTGACCGAAAAGATACAGCAGTATAAAGAATTTGAGATTCTGACACCGTACTTTGAGTTTGACGAAGAATCCGGTTATCAGGCATCCAGAGGAGCAGGCTTTTTCCATGACCATATCATTATAAAAAATGGCGATCTGGAAGTTGTTGGGGCGATTATCAGGCAGGTAAAAGAAGAACTCGGCGAGAATGTTTTTGAGGCTTTGGGCTATGACAAAGAAGCAGTAAAGAAATACGTCAACGATTATATACGTATCTACGCAACTGAGTACGAGACTGCCGAAAAAGAAGTCCCTATTGTAAAGGAGTTATCAGTTCTGTTTGACAGTATGGAACTCAGGTGTCAGACGGTCCCGGTTGAAGAGGAGAATTACATAGCGTCCCTTTTGGATAATGATACAATCCGATATAGTTTTCTTGTAGAACGATTGAAAACGAAAGGAAAAGGAGACTGGCAGCTGTTCAGGAATACGTCGGATTACGGAATTAAGACCCTTCCGGATATTGCAAAGAGCGATGGAAACCCAAAACTGTGGAAGCGGTATTCATATTATGCCTACGTAACGTCGGACGGCGATCATATGGGTACAATTCTTTCCGGGTTAAAAACAGCGGAAAGCGTCAGGGAGTTTTCCCAGAACTGTCTTCGTTATAATACAAGCGCGTGTAAGTGCATTGAAGATTTTGGTGGAATCGTTGTCTATGCGGGAGGAGATGATCTTCGGTTCCTGGCGCCGCTGACAAAGTATGATAAGAATTCCGGACGTCAGAAAACCGTGTTTGATTTACTCCTGGAAATTAAAAAGTGCTTTGAAGACGTGTTTGCGCCGCAAGGAAGAGCAGAGACTAGTTCGTTAACGCATCCAACTGTCTCCTTCGGCGTGGCGATAACGTATCATAAGTATCCGCTCTATGAGACCGGAAACATAGCAGACGACCTCCTGTTTACCGCGAAGAGCACCGGGAGAGACAGCATGTGTATATACGTCCAGAAACATTCCGGACAATCGGCAAAGTATGTTCTCCACAATGTGTCGAAGTGCACGGAGAAAATCGGACTTGTAAACGACATGAATGGTGTGATCGCTGAAAGGTTACAGGAAACTTCAGCGAACAGCGTTATATCTCATATCTATCAGTACTCAGGAGTATTGGACTTTGCATTACGGCAACAGCAAAGGGGAAATTCAGGTCCGCTGGACAGCTTTTTTGACAGTATATTTACGGATGATACAGCGCTTGCAAATGAGAAAACGAGGAATGCGGTAAAGCAGATCGCAAAGGATGCGACTCTCTCAGACATAGAGTCATTACATGGCGATTTAACTACGGATGAGGGAAGATCTGTTCCTGAAAGAGTCTGGCCGATTATCGATGTACTGCGAACAGCACAGCTTTTTGGAGAGGCAGGTGATCCGCGCAATGAATAAAGAGATCCTTATAAGGCTGACTCCTCTGGAACCATACTTTTTGGGGAGCGACAGGACGTTTCATTACGGAGAGAAAGACGTCCGCCGGATCGGTAAGTCTGATTATTTTATCAAATCAGTGAAAATTCCCTCCCAGACCACTCTGTTTGGTATCCTGCGATATCTCGGAATGCAGAACCGTACGGTTGATTATGTGCTGGGTGACAATGAGCAATATATCGGCGCATCGTCGTTCCGGTTCATAGACAACTCGCAGTCGTTTGGAATGATTAAGAGTATTTCTCCGCTGTTTTTAATGCAGAACAGTACCGGCCGGAAGCTCCTCAAGACCCCTCTGAATCACTGTGCTGCGTCCGCATATAAATCCGAAGCCGGAAATACATGCTTTTATCCATTCAGTAAATTCGCGGAATCACGAATTACAAACGGAAACATCTGTGAAGAGCAAATACTTCCGCTTGAATTTAATGCAAAGGACTGGCTGACAGATTCCTATGTGGATATGCAGAACGGTGAAATCACAGATAGCGCAGAGCTGTTTGCTGAGAAAGAGTCTGTTGGTATAGATATTAAGAGACGTGACGAGGCGTTCTATAAAATGCAGTTCATAAAGTTGAAAGAGGACTACAGTTTTGCATTTTACGCTGTTGTAGATGACATGTTCCCGGAAATATCTGATAAAATTGTATATATGGGCAGGCGAAAGTCGGCATTTGCGGTAACTGCCGATTATTCCGGTGACAGCAGCTGGGTGAACTGCAGCACGGCGATCGAGAGTATCATTCGCAAAGAGGGATATCCATTTTGCTACTGTGCATCGGATGTTTATCTGACACAGAGAGAAACCGGGAATTCTATGGAGAAGCTGCTGGAACATTGCAGGTTTTCCATTATTCAGACGAAAACGATGCGGGAATATCAGACAAATTACCGGAAAACCGGCCAGAAACAGAGATTTGAGAAGTCCGATAAGTTATTCAGGGTGATAAAAGCGGGAAGTGTCCTTTATCCTAAGGAGGGGCATCTTGAGGCTATAAAAAATATGATCTCTAATGATCACTTTGAAACGATCGGAATGAACTGTATTTTAGAAGGAGGAAACTCATGACTGCTTTTTTGTATAAGATGACATGCCTGACAAATCTTCATGTGGGAAACGGGGATGTAAATTATAGTATTATTGATAACGAGGTTGAACTGGATTATGTGCTGAAGGAGCCGACGATTCCTTCGTCCGGCGTTAAGGGAGCGCTTCTCAGCTATGTTGAAAGCCTGAAGGGTGATCATACAGGACTGATCAGAACCGTCTTTGGTGATAAGGATGATGCAAAAGGAACGTATAAGTTCCTTTCTGCAAACCTTCTGTCAAGACCGGTGCGTGTCTCGGAAGGAAAGTACTCTTATGCGAACGCAACCAGTTATGAGCTGATTGAGCGTTACAATTACCTCTGCGACAGTCTTGACATAGATACCGACAGGCTGGAAATTGAGACCAATGGATGCCTGAGCTTATCTGATATTTCGGAAGTTGAAGGGATGCGTGTTGATCAGTGCGATGCGCTTGCATCCTTATCGGGTATTATCCCCGAACCGCTGGTGATCATGCCGAACGCAGCGCTCAATACTATACCGCTTCCGGTTACAGCAAGAAACCGTTTAGGGGAAAACCGAAACCTGTGGTACGAACAATTTGTTCCTTATAATTCCGTATTCTACATGATTATCGTTACTCCCGATTCTGAGAATCTGCTGGATGAATTGATAAATAACCGTATCATCCAGTTTGGAGGAAACGCATCTATCGGGTATGGACTTATAAAGGTTGAGCAGATTGCCGGAAGTAAGACAGAGTAAGCACAAGGTGTTTTCGTGAACTGCCAAATATGGCAGCAGGGGAATTGATGATGAATAAAAAAAGAGTAGATAGATTTATACCATATGCGTATGAGGTCCTGAGAGATCTGCATATTTGCGAAAAAGAGCAGAACAATCCTTCGAATTGGGTTGTTGATTCAACATATAAATCCTATTTCTCCTCATTTGGAGCTGCTGTGACGATGGGGAGTCTTATTTCAGCCGCGGCTTTTTTTGCCGCTGCACCGGAAGAAAATAAAAAGCGGACAAATGCAGACAGAGGAAAGGTAGGAAAAGCTGTCCTGGCAGTGCTAAAAAAAGAAAACCCTGCTATCAAAGAAGAAAGCTTATATGAGTATGTAAGGGAACATGGGCAGACGGCTAATACGAAAGAACTGGTTCTGGATGCAGCGGTAGCGCTGAAACTGGCTCTGAATCTGTATCCGAAGAAACCGGAAACAGTTAAATGAGGGAATGTCAATGAATCAACAATACTTATTCTATGTGAGTTATTATGACAAACTCATGAAAGACCCTGAAAACAAGGCAGAGAGTTTGGAGACGCTCAATAAATGCATTATAAATGAAACGTATAAAAGCAATGATGAAATGCCGTTTTCTGTGAATGGTGCCGAAGATCTTGTTGGCTGGAAAACACAGTGCTTCCCGATGAAAGTCTGTTACCCAGGACTGCTTGCGGGCCTTGGGTACCAACATGAAGCCGGTGAATATTCTCCGGATAAAGAGCAGGAAGTAAAACTTGGGTTTTCCCTGGACTATGTCAGCGGTCTTCCTTACATTCCGGGTTCAACGCTGAAAGGCGTTCTGCGCTCGGCATTTAAGAAGTATCCTGCCGATATTGGCCGCTTGCTGAGCGTGGATACGGAGGTTATTCACGCTTTGGAAAAGGCCATCTTTGAAGAGGGGGACGATGTTTTTCTCGATGTGTTTCCGGTTGCCGGCGATAAAGAAGACAGGATTCTGGGGATAGAATACATTACATCTCATAAAGCGGATAACCCCGCATATGATGGTCTGACAAAGATTAATCCGCTGAAGCTCTTAAAAGTCCGTCCGGATGTAAAGATACTGATCAGACTGTTGTTAAAGGATACTGTCATTACTGTCGGAGATGAATGCATAGAGCTTCCGGCAGAAGTCAAGAAAGACCTTTTCGGGATTATCCTTGAACGGTATGGACTGGGTGCTAAGACGAATACCGGGTTTGGGCATGTTGTGAGGTGTGAGGCGCTCTCATAGGAGAAACAGAATCAGAAATAAACAATAAATGCATTTGTCAGGAGGTTGTTTCGTTATGAACGGAAAAAAAGATACGGTTGGTGAATTATATAAGAAAGTAGCTCAGTATGATAAGGTATTAAAGTTTTTTGTTTTCCTGAATGTGGTTTCAGCATTGGCAGAAAGTCTGACAAACTTTTCTTTCAATGAAGTATTGCTGGTTGTAGAAATAATATCGGCTGTGGCAGTTGTTATAATAAGGTGGCTGATCAATTATAACTTCTATTATACGGCGGAAAAGGCACGCATTGAATATGCTATGTCAGATGGATATAATGTGGATCTGACGTTGAAAAAAACAGAGGGTTATTATACTAACAGTGTAAGTCCGTCTTTGAAAAGATATGCTATGAATATTTTAGAGAGCAACTATTATACTATGAAAGAATCTGAGAAAATGATTGCTCCGCACATTATAAAAAATGTAATAATCATAGCGCTTATCCTGATTGCAATGATAAAAACTTCTAACATAAGTTTCATTTTGGCCGGGGTCCAGGGCATTTTTACAGCTTCTATAATAGAAAATTCGATATCATTGATTATCTATCATAATGAAATGGTAAAACTCTATGACTCCCAATATGAAACTTTTTTAAAAACTGATGCTGCTACAACGGATAGTAAGGTTTATGAGGCAATATGTATCAGAAATATAGTGGAATATGAGGTCGTAAAAGCTTACTTCAAGGTTCAGCTTGATCAAAAAATATATGGGAAATACAGGGACGAGATAGCTAACGAGTGGAATGAAATAGAAAAGACCCTGAATCATAAGAATGTCTAATGCCCGATGAAAACAAAAAATGTAAGAGCCGGGGATATTTTGGAATTATGTAATTGATTCCGGATATTTCATTTTTCGCTGTTTCCATGTATCAGAATTCGCCTTGCGAGCTTCTATATAGGATTCATGAATTGCAAACATAAGGGTATCCTTTTCCTCCTGGTTTATGTAAGAACTTGTAAAGTATGCGTCGACATCGAGAAGGATATTCCGGGAAATCAATGATCGGTTGTTTCCAAATTTCTCGTAGACATCAGATACGATGCCCGGTTTGTCGGTCAGCAGGTAGTCAACGGGGCAATCAAGAATCTCTGCGAGGGAGTGAACGATGTGACGTTCTTTTGGATAGCGATCTTCCAACTCCCAGCCGCAGATAGTACGCCTTGAAACATGTAGCATATCTGCAAGAGCGGTTTGAGAAATGTTTTGCGCTTTTCGAAGCTCCCGGACTTTTTCACCGAAGTTCATATTGATGGTCTCCTTTCATTTGATGATCGGTATCGTGTTTTCAGTAAATGGAA
>ODAI010728063.1_pt1 | contig 11822 bp, 12 predicted proteins | sample 1539321 | NCBI WGS metagenome assembly ODAI01 (sample SAMN02144231, study PRJEB22623) | gut metagenome | biome: sheep rumen | host: Ovis aries | place: New Zealand
AGCGTGTGGTGAAAAAGGAGTTGGCACCGGAGGGACTTTCACTTCGTCCCAGGTTTTCGCCGGGGTTTGCGGACTTTACCACAGAGTATCAGGCTCCTTTTTTGGAGGCACTGGATGCGGGAAGAACCTTGGGTATTACGTTGGTGCACAATTCCAATATGATGGTGCCGTCGAAATCCGTTACTGCGGTGATGGGTATTTGCGAAGCAGGAACCGAGGCGGTGGGCGCCTATGAAAATGTGACCTAAGTGTATGCATAGATGATATATAAGAAAAAGATTACGAGGGAATCATGAAAGCATTTATTGAAAAATCCATTCAAAATCAAAGTTATATATTTTTTGACGGAGGCATGGGAACTTATTTACAGAGCCATGGCTTAGAGCAGGGACAGTTGCCGGAAACCTTCAATTTGGATAAGCCTCAGGTGCTTAAAGATTTGGCAAAGCTTTATTTGGAAGCCGGCGCCAATGTCATTAACACCAACACCTTTGGAGCGAATCGTCTGAAGTTCCCTATGGATGATCCAAAGTATCCCATTGATAAAATCGTGACCTCCGCTGTGGAAAATGCAAAGGAAGTTCGGGATGAATATAAAAAAGAACATCCGGGTAGAGATGCTTTTGTAGCATTGGATATTGGACCTACGGGAAAACTGTTGGCGCCTCTTGGAAATTTGGATTTTGAAGAAGCGGTTTCTATTTTTAAAGAGGTGATTTCCATTGGTGCCAAAGCCGGTGCAGATTTGGTTTTGATTGAAACCATGAGTGATTCCTATGAATTAAAGGCAGCAGTTTTGGCAGCAAAGGAAGCCTGTAATTTGCCGGTGATTGCTACCGTTATTTTTTCGGAAAACGGAAAACTCTTAACCGGAGGGGAACCCAAAGGAGTGGTAGCCCTTTTAGAAGGTCTGGGTGTGGATGCCCTAGGCGTTAACTGTGGTTTGGGACCTGTTGAAATGAAAGGGATTGTTGCAGATATGGCAGCAGCTGCTTCCATACCGGTAGTGGTAAATCCCAATGCCGGTCTTCCCCGTGTGGAAAACGGTGTAACCTATTTTGATGTGACTCCGGATGAGTTTTCAAAAACCATGGTTGAGATAGCCGAAGCCAACAACAATGTCCTTGGTCTTGGTGGATGCTGTGGAACAACACCGGATCATATTCGAGCTTTGGTGGATGCTTTAAAGGATAAAAAAGCAAATCCCGTGGAGCCTTGCGAAGATACAGTAGTAAGTTCCGGTATGGGTCATGTAGTGTTAAGTGACCATCCGGTGGTAATCGGAGAACGAATCAATCCTACTGGAAAGAAAAAAATGAAGCAGGCCTTGGTGGATGATGATATGGAATACATCTTAAACGAAGGCGTGACAGAGGAAGAAAACGGTGCACACATTTTGGATGTTAACGTTGGCCTTCCGGAGATTGATGAGCCGGCGATGTTAAAACGGGCCATCTACGAACTTCAGGGAATTTGTACCTTACCCCTTCAGATTGATACCACGGATATGGTAGCAATGGAGGGTGCGATGCGTATTTATAACGGAAAGCCCATGATTAACTCTGTAAATGGAAAACAGGAGATGATGGACGCGGTCTTCCCGTTGGTAAAAAAATACGGTGGTGTTGTAGTATCCCTTCTTTTGGATGAAAATGGAATTCCCGATTCTGTTGAAGGAAGAATGAAAATTGCCCAAAAGATTTATGCCAATGCAGACAAGTGGGGAATCCCCAGAAAAGACATTGTCTTTGATGCGTTGGTAATGACCATTTCCACAGATTCTTCTGCAGCAAAAATCACCTTGGATACGGTGCGTCGAATTACAGAAGAGTACGGCGCATGTACGGTATTGGGTGTATCCAATGTTTCTTTTGGTCTACCCAGACGTGATTTGATTAATACTGCTTTTTATACAGCAGCTTTGAATAACGGCCTTACCGCCGGAATTATCAACCCTTCTTCGAAGGCGATGATGGGGGTATATTACTCCTTTATGGCAATTCGGGGATATGATGCCCAGTGCTTGAATTTCATCGATCATTTTGCCGGTACTGTTTCACCGGAAATGCAGTTGAAAAAAGCGCTTGAAAGTGGAAGCCTTTCCGCCGCAGGAGGAGAGGAAAATGCTACTGTGGGAGGCAGTGGTGATATTTCCAAAACTCCCCTGGGAGGAGCCATTGTAAAAGGATTAAAAGATAAGTGCGGAAAACTGACGGAAGAGTTGATTAAATCCGGAACGGATCCTTTGGACATTATCAATCATTATATTGTGCCGGCACTGGATGTGGTGGGCCAGGGATTTGAAAAGAATACCATCTTTTTGCCCCAACTTTTAATGAGCGCGGAAGCGGCTCAGGCATGTTTTGATGTGATCAAAAACGAGTTGAAAAGCGCCGGTGTGGAAAGCGAATCCAAGGGCAAGGTAATCGTTGCAACTGTAAAGGGAGATATTCACGATATTGGAAAAAATATTGTGAAGGTGCTTTTGGAAAACTATTCCTTTGATGTCATCGACCTTGGAAAGGATGTGCCACCGGAAGTAGTGGTGGAAACCGCCATCAAAGAAAATGTGCATTTGATTGGTTTGTCTGCTTTAATGACAACCACAGTGGTTTCTATGGAGGACACCATCAAGGCCCTTCGGGAGGCAAAGGTGGACTGTGAGGTCTGCGTGGGTGGTGCCGTATTAAACCAGGAATATGCCGATATGATTGGCGCTGATGCCTATTGTAAGGATGCGATGCAAACCGTTCGTTTTGCGGAAGAGTATTTTGCAAAACATCCGGAATTCGTATAGTTTTTTACGGAAATTCCCATTATTTATAATCCGGGGGAAAAGTAGGATTCTTTCCTTGATTTATGGGAAATGCCGTGATAAAATCATATCGATTTTAGTGAAAAGAGGATTATTATTAATACCGCATCAAATTGCTCCCAATTTTTTGGGAGCTTTTTATATGGAGATTTTAGACATGGAAGAACAGAAAAAACTGAAAATGACAAAAAAGAGATTTATGGTATATTTCCGGGATTTTTGGATTATTATCTTAGGAACCACCATTGTTTCTTTCGCAATTAAGTACTTATTCGATCCGGCAGGAATGGTAACCGGAGGCGTTTCCGGTTTAGCAATTGTGGTTCGATACTTAAGTATGAATTTTGGACCATTTGAAATTCCTTTGTGGGTAACAAACCTTGTATTAAACATTCCGATTTTCCTGTTTGCCTGGTGGACGGAAGGGTTCAAACGAATTATTCGAACCGGTCTGGCTTTTGTGGTTATGACTGCAGAGCTTTATGTTTTCCCGGATCATGTATTTGTAGCAGACAATCCCCTTTTGACCTGCGTGTATGGTGGTATCTGTTTTGGTGCCGGAACCGGATTGCTGTTATTGGCAAAGGCGACTACCGGTGGAACAGATATGCTGGGAAATTCCTTGGCAAAGTATTTGCGACATGTTCCCGTGGGACGTTTGATTGAATATTTGGACGGAGCAGTGGTAATTGTAGGTGCGTTTGTCTTTGGTATGGAGCAGACCTTATATGCGATTATTTCCGTGTTTATTATGGGTCGCGTAATTGATTACATTGTGGATCATGGAAAAAAGGCAAAGATGGCTCTTATTATTTCCAGCAAGCCTCAGGAAATTACCGATACCATTTTAAAGGATTTGGACCGTGGCGTTACCAGTTTAAAGGGTGTTGGAGAATTTACAAAAAGCGAGCGCAAGGTATTGATTTGTATCTGTACACAGCGTGATGTGCCTTTGATCAAAGATATTGTAAAGGAATACGATAAAAAAGCGTTCTTCATTGTGGGAAATGTTTCTGAAGCAATGGGAGAAGGCTTTGTAGAAAAGTGGTTTTAAAACAGAGGGAACTATTCTGGTTTGAATATATATGATGGAAAGAAAACAGCCTACCGATTCGGTAGGCTGTTGGTTTACAAAGAAGGGGTATTCTTTGTAAAAGTATGTATTGTATGAAAAGTATATAGTGGAGGCTAATTCATTTACGATTCCTTGGTTGTTAGTAAAGACTAACGTTAGTTGTTCCTAACACAATATACTATGACTGAAATATATTTGCAAGTCTTTTTTGAAAAAAATTTTTGTTTACCTGTTTTTTACCGGAAAACATTATGAATATACAGTGAAAACCAGCTACCATTCATAGACAAAAAAATAGAATTGTTTTATTATGGTAGGTAGAAAATTTACGTATGTATAAAATAAAGGAGAGGAATTATGTTTGATAATCTTGTAGAAAAATTAAAAAGCATTCGATTGCATATTACCGCTTCCGCTGTTGCCTGTGTGGCTTTGGGAGTTGTATTTTTAATCTGGCCTGCGCAGGTTACCAATGTGATTACCTTTGTGGTGGGAGCATTGCTGATTGCTTTCGGAGCGATTCAGGTAATTACCAAAATTGTAAATGACGAGCATCGTTCCAGCGGATTATTGGTTGGACTTTTAATTGTAGTAATTGGTATTTTCATTATTGTGAATTCCAAATTGGCTGTATCACTAATCCCTATGGTAATTGGTGTGGTTTTAGTGGTTTCCGGTATTCAGGAATTGTCATTGGCAATTACAGCCAAAAATGTAGATGCATCTAAATGGGGATGGATGGTTGCAGGAGCAGTTCTTACCATTTTGTTTGGTATCCTTTGCATTTGCGTTGCATTTAATATTGTTACCATTGCTATGAGACTTTTGGGACTTTTCCTTATTTACGATGGTGTATCCTCTATGCTTATGGTTCACCATGTAAATGTTGCGGAACGTGTGGTTGATTCCACCATTACCAAAGAAGAAGATGTGGATGATTTCTTTTAAGGTGATACGATGCGAGTAGAAAGATTTAAAATGGAGCGTACCGGTCTTTTGAAAGAGGGAGATGTACTTTCCATTAAAGAATATGAATTACCTACCTCTTATTATTATATGTTGGGACATGCCTATGCCATGTCTGCCAACTATTCTACATTGGAGCGAATTAAATCCACGGAGGGGACAGTTCAAAAAATCGAAAAGACACCCAAAGGCTATTACGTGGATGTAGCCTTGGACGAATAGGATGAAAGAATGAGATATATTCCGGTCAATCAATTAAAAGAAGGAATGGTATTGGGGCAGGAACTCCAGGATGCTTCCGGACGGATGCTTTTGGAGAAGCATACAGCCCTTTCAAAAGAGAATATTTCCTATATCAGCTTCTTGGAGGTTGGGGGATTATATATTGAAGATGATTTTTCGAAAGATGTGGAAATTAAATCGGTCGTTCAATCTGAGGTAAAAAAGACATCCCTACATTTGGTTTTTGATCTTTTTGGACAGCTGACCGACGGAGAGGAAAATCCGGAGGAAAAGGCTTTTCAGGAAAACGTACAAAACGTGGTAAACGATGTTTTGGAAAACCGGGATGTGGTTTACAACTTAATGGAAGTACGTACCTACGATAACTATACCTATTATCATTCGGTAAATGTGGGAGTGCTTTCCGGAGTGATCGGTGCAAAGATGGGCTTGTCGGAACAGGATTTAAATCATGTGGTTACTGCCGGCTTTTTGCATGATATCGGAAAGGTCTTTATTGATCCGGAAATTATAAATGCCCCCAGGCGGCTGGATGAAGTGGAACGGATTCACATGATGGAACATCCCAGAAAGGGAAGCGATTTCTTGCGAGACCATTATTCTTTCTCAGCGGACATTACCACAGCGGTGTACGAGCACCACGAATGGTATGACGGTGGCGGATACCCCTGTAGAAAACAGGGAGATGAAACTCTTTTGATTTCTCGTATTCTAAAAGCTGCGGATGTATATGATGCAATGACCTCCAGTCGTCCTTATCATGATTCCTATCTTCCTTCCGAAGTGTTGGAGTATATCATGGGTCGAAGCGGTATGGAGTTTGATCCTGAAGTGGTAAAGGTGATGGTTCAGGAATTGTGCGTATATCCGGTGGGCTGTGAAGTGGTATTGTCCAACGGAGAACGGGCTTTGGTAGTGGAAAATCACAAGGGTTATGCCTTAAGACCTACGGTAAAATTTGTATCCAACGAACGAATCATTGATTTGACCGCTGACAGAAATGCTTGGAATCTTACAATTGTAAAACTGATGGTGTAGGAGATTATATGTCAATACAGAGCAAGAACGCCATTGATTTATTGCTTTCGGAAAGCTTTAAAGAAATTGCAGTTACGAAACCCATTGAAAAAATTACAATAAAAGAAATAACGGATAAGGCCGGTGTGATTCGGCCTACTTTTTACAATCACTTTCAAGATAAGTATGAATTGTTGGAATGGATTGTGCAGACGGAATTGATTGAACCCATGGACCCCATGATTGATCAGGGACAGCTAAAGGAAGCAGTGGTCAATGCCCTTACTTTAATGAGTAAGGAAAAGGAGTTCTATGTAAAAGCGGTTCGGTTGGAAGGTCAGAACTCCTTTAAAGAAATTTTAGTACAAAAAGTAACGGAACTGATTTTGAAGAAACTGGATTCTCGGAAGATTCAGGAAAAAATCACCTACCCTTGGCTGACGGCAAGACGTACGGCAGAGTTTTTTGCCAGTACATTTTGCTATGCCGTTATTCAGTGGGTGGAAGACGGAATGCGCATCCCCATTGATGATGTGGTTGGGGTGTTTGTATTCTTGGCGGTAAATTCCCCTGTGGACATGATTGAAATGCTGGAATGAAATACAAAAGAGCCGGATTGAATATGTTGTTTTTTTAAAATGGCACATATACTTTAAGTTGGATTTTTTGGATTGGAGAAGTTATGAATCTTTTTATAAGTATTTTAATCATAATAGGCATTAGTCTGGATGTGTTTGCCACCATGGAGGTGGAAGGAGCTATGGTTCCGGAAATTAAAAAAGCTCCCTTGGCAATCGCTTGCACCATTACTACAGGATTGAGTTTGATTTTCTTTTTTGGCGGTTATTTGGTGTGTTTCGAAATTAATGAACATGATATTTTTATGTATGAGCAGTTGACAGCTTCCGTGATTGCTGCTGTGGTATTTGCTCTTTTGGGAGTACGCCTTATTGTGAAGGCAGTACAAAAGGAATTTGTTCACGAGAGCAGACGGGAACTGGGAATCCGCACCTATATAAAGCTGATTGTAGTTACCTCATTTTATATTTTGGCAGCAGGTTGCGCTTGTGGTTTTATCGAAGCCAACGCCTATGCGCTTTTGGTCACAATGGTGATTTGTTTTATCACGGTGGTTGTCTGTGGTATTTTAACAGGATATCACTATGGTTTTGAGAAAAAGACCATTGCCTATGCTTTTGGTGCAGTGCTTTTGTGGATTGCAGGTATTTATGTTTTAGTTACGGGAATTATCCCCAGATTGTAATATGGCAGCAAAAAGAACGTTAGAAATTTTAAAGCGATTAGATAATACCTATGGTACTGAGATGATTTGTTATTTGAATCACGAGACACCATGGCAGCTTCTAATCGCTGTTATTTTAAGTGCCCAGTGTACGGATGCGCGGGTAAATATTGTTACAAAGGATTTGTTTAAAAAGTATCCGGATTTGAATGCCTTTGCTAATGCTTCTTTGGCTGAGATGGAAGAGGATATTCGCTCTACCGGGTTTTATCACAACAAGGCAAAAAACATTATTGCCTGTGCGAGAATGCTTCTTGAAAAACATGGTGGAAAAGTGCCGGATACCTTAGAAGAGTTGATTGCCCTTCCCGGTGTGGGACGAAAGACCGCCAATGTGATTTTGGGGAATATTTACCACAAACCCAGTGTGGTGGTGGATACCCATGTGAAGCGTATTTCCAAGCGATTAGGATTTACAAAGGAAGAAGATCCGGAGAAAATTGAATACGATCTTATGAAAAAATTACCGAAGGATCATTGGATTTTATACAATATCCAAATCATAACCTTCGGTAGAGAAATCTGTTTCGCACGAAATCCCAAATGTGAGATTTGCCCACTGCAGGATTTATGCAAGGCGAAATAAAAGCCTTTTGAAGTTTTTACAAGTCATCACACTAGTGCGGCTCGCGAGTAGCGTGAGAGTTTAAATCAAAGTTTTCCGTATCGGGAATCAAAGAATCCAGGTAAGCAAATATTTTGTGTTCTAAGAGCAGGTGGAGAGGTTCTACCTGTTCTTTTATCGTCTTGATTTTTCGCTCTTGGTGCAATGCGACATAACAGTCTCCCAGCAGGGTATAGTTTGAAGAAACATCGCTTTTTACTGCCGCACCAAACTCAAATACCTTTGCAGCAGATTCATAGTCGCCTTTTTGCATCAGTGCTTTTCCGTAATCCGTTAATAAAATAGCCATTTGGTTGAAGTTTTCACCGATGTCGCTCATTACCTGAAGATTGTCGGTGCCGTATTCCAATTGAAGCTCAGTGTTTGTCTTTCCGGTTAGATTATAAATCTTTTGCTTGGACAGAGCGCTCAGCTGATCTTCCAGCAATATAATCTCATCGTCGTCATATTTCCCAAAAGGAAAGGATGAAATAGGGATGGAAATATAGTTCAAAGTGGAAATGTCTTTGGTAGGTGTGTGTTTTGCTTGCTCTTCTTTTGCCCAGAATTGGTGAATTTTTTCCTCTCGCCGTCTATTCAGTGTGGCAAAGCGAAAGGCTAAAAACAAAACAAAAATTATAAAAGCCGCTAAAAAGGGAAATTGCATATATGTGACTCCTTCGTTTCATATTCTTACCAAAATATACTAAAAATGCTTTCTATTTTCAATGATTTCAGTAGGAAAAGACGTTTAACTTTCGTGAACTTCTATGGTAAAATGTTGAGTTGAGTAAACAGAAAGAAGAAAAGCCTTATGGAAAAGGGAAAAGTACCTGAGAACGTCTTGAAACGTTCTGTTATGAAACAAATTACAAAAAGAAGACCTGAGGTGGTTTTAGGCTCCGGTGTTGGTGAAGATTGTGCGGCAGTTCAGTTACAAGAGGATGAAATCCTGGTGATGTCCACAGATCCCATTACCGGTGCAACGGTGGATATCGGAGACTTGGCTGTGCTGGTAACAGTAAATGATTTGGCATCTTCCGGTGCAGAACCTATAGGTATTCTTCTTACGATAATGCTTCCCGTAAAGAGTCGGGAAATTGTTTTGAAAAATATTATGAGTCAGGTTTCGGCGGCCTGTGCCAAAGCCAATGTTCAGATTATGGGTGGCCATACAGAGGTAACGGATGTGGTAAATCAACCACTGATTTCCGTAACCGGTGTGGGCAAGGTAAAAAAAGGAAAACTCGTCACCACCTCCGGGGGAGAACCGGGGATGGACATTTTGGTGACCAAGTGGATTGGTTTGGAAGGAACTTCCATTATTGCAAAAGAAAAAGAGGAAGAACTTTTAACCAGACTTCCGGCGTCCATTATAAATCGCGGGAAGAACTTTGATTCCATGATTTCTGTTTTAACGGAAGGTTTGACGGCAGCAGCTTACGGAGTCGCGGCTATGCATGATATAACCGAAGGCGGTATTTTCGGCGCCCTTTGGGAAGTGGGAGAAGCTTCCGGCGTTGGGATGGAGGTAGATTTGAAAGCCATTCCCATTCGACAGGAAACCGTTGAGATTTGTGAGTTCTTTAATATCAATCCCTATCAGTTGATTTCCAGCGGATCTATGTTGATGTTGGCAAAGGATGGAGAAGGATTGAAACAAAGATTGGAAGAAGCCAAAGTGGCCTGCTCCATTATTGGAAAGACGGTAGAAGGAAACGACAGGGTGATTGTACGGGATGGAGAAAGACGGTTTTTGGAACCGCCTGCCACCGATGAATTATATAAGGTTTTTAAATAAACGGAGGAAAAGATGAGAGAAAAGATTTTAAGTTACATGGAGAAAAATGCCAGAATTGATTTAAAGGATTTGGCAACTGTTTTAGGCGAAGATGAAGTTTCCATTATGAATGAATTGGAAAAAATGGAAGCGGAAAATATTATTGCAGGATATCACACGATGATTAACTGGGATAAGGCTGGTGTGGAAAAAGTAACAGGAATGATTGAAGTTCGGGTTACACCTCAAAGAGGAATGGGATTTGACAAGGTAGCAAATCACATTTATAACTATCCCGAAGTTTCTTCTGTATATTTGATTTCCGGTGGATTTGATTTCATGGTAATCATTGAAGGAAAGACCCTTCGTGAGGTTGCGGAATTTGTATCCAACAAGTTGTCTGCTTTGGATTCTGTTTTAAGCACAAAGACAAACTTTATTTTGAAAAAATACAAAGAGGCAGGAACCATTTTGGTGGATAAGCCCCATGATGAAAGGATGAAAATGTCACTATGAGAAATCCTTTATCAAAAACAATTGTAAATATTCAGCCTTCCGGAATCCGAAAGTTTTTTGACATCGTCAGCGAAATGGACGATGCGATTTCCTTAGGTGTGGGCGAACCGGACTTTGATACTCCTTGGCGTGTCAGAGATGAGGCAATCTATTCTCTGGAGCAGGGACGTACCTTTTATACTTCAAACTCCGGCTTGAAAGAATTAAAGGAAGAAATCTCTTCCTATTTGATGAGAAAGTATGATTTAACCTACCATCCTGCAAATGAAATTTTTGTTACCGTAGGTGGTAGTGAAGCGATTGATTTGGCGTTTCGTGCTATGTTGGATCCCGGTGATGAAGTTTTGATTCCTCAGCCTAGCTATGTTTCTTATGAGCCATGTGCGATTTTGGCAAATGGTACACCGGTGATTATTGACTTAAAAGAAGAAAACGAATTCCGCTTAACTGCTCAGGAATTGGAAGATGCCATTACCGAAAAGACAAAGATTTTGGTTTTGCCCTTCCCCAACAATCCTACCGGTGCCGTTATGGAGCGCAAGGATTTGGAGGCCATCGCAGAAGTAATCATCAAGCATGATATTTTTGTAATGACAGATGAGATTTATTCGGAATTAAGCTATGGGGAAGAACCCCACGTTTCCATTGCATCTCTTCCGGGGATGAAGGAGAGAACCGTTTATATCAACGGATTCTCAAAGGCGTTTGCCATGACCGGTTGGAGACTTGGATATGTATGTGCGCCTCATGAAATAATTGCGCAGATGTTAAAGATTCATCAGTTTGCCATTATGTGTGCACCTACGACCAGCCAGTATGCCGCAGTGGAAGCCCTTCGCAGTTGCGATGATGAAGTGGCTGCCATGAAAGAAGAATACAATGGCAGACGTAGATATTTGATGGCACGTTTTAAAGAAATGGGATTGCAGTGTTTCGAACCTTACGGAGCATTTTATGTATTCCCTTCTATTAAGGAATTTGGAATGACTTCTGATGAATTTGCCACAAAGCTTTTGGAAAGCAAAAAAGTGGCAGTGGTTCCCGGCACAGCCTTTGGAGCCAGCGGTGAGGGATTTGTACGTATTTCTTATGCATATTCCTTGGAACAGTTAAAAATGGCGCTGGACCGCATGGAAGAGTTCATCACCGATTTACGTAATAAATAATAAGTAACTCGGGTCGATTGCCCGCCTCCCGCATGGGCCCCTCCCGCGCTCGACGCTTTGAAAAATATGTATTCTAATTCTTTCATATAGAATCAAAGCTAACTCCGCGTGGGGTGGCCTCCCATTGCTCGCGGCGGCACGTTCGTCGATTATTAATTAGTTTTCTAATTATTAATTACGCAACTCAGAAATGAACTCTTCCATACGGTCGAGTGCCAACTTCAACTGGTCTAATGAATACGCGTAGGAAATTCGAATAAATCCCTCGCCGCTGGCTCCAAAGGCTGTACCGGGAACCACTGCCACTTTTTTGCTTTCCAAAAGCTTTGTGGCAAAT
>ODAI011312463.1_pt1 | contig 11822 bp, 7 predicted proteins | sample 1539321 | NCBI WGS metagenome assembly ODAI01 (sample SAMN02144231, study PRJEB22623) | gut metagenome | biome: sheep rumen | host: Ovis aries | place: New Zealand
AAATGTGATATTTGCCCTGTAAATAAGTTGTGCAATTATTATAATAAGAAAGTTAAAAATTGACTGTTTTTTAATATTTTTATATACTTTACAAGCTTTATTTTGTTATGAATGGTAAAAATGGTGCGATGCCCGAGTTGGTTAAGGGGACGGTCTGCAAAACCGCCTTGCATCGGTTCGAATCCGATTCGCACCTTTTTTGTTTTGCTCGGTTAGCTCAGTTGATTAGAGTGCTTCCTTGACGTGGAAGAGGTCGTAGGTTTGACTCCTACACCGAGCATTTTAGGAACGGCAATTATCAATTAGTAATTAGCAATTGATATGTATGGGGGTATCATGGCAAGTAATTTTTCGTTTGATATTGTATCCGAAGTAAATTTTATGGAAGTTGATAATGCCATAACTCAGGCACAAAAAGAACTTTCGCAAAGATACGATTTTAAAGGTTCAAAATCTTCCATAGATTATAATAAAGCCGATAAAAAAATCACTTTAATCGGCGATGACGAATTTAAACTTAAAGCATTAATAGATATAGTTGAAGGAAAGTTTGCAAAAAGAGGTGTTCCTTTAAAATCTATGGAATTTAAAGCTAAAGAACAAGCTTTTGAAGGAACAATAAGGCAAGTTATAGAACTTATCAGCGGTTTACCGAGCGACAAAGCAAAAGAATTAACAAAAATGATAAAAAACGAAAAGTTCAAAGTTAATACACAAATCGAAGGTTCTAAAATAAAGGTAACTTCACCTAAAAAAGATGAGCTTCAAGCGGTAATAGCATTTTTGAAAAATGCAAAGTTTTCATTGCCGTTACAGTTTACAAATTACAGATAATTCCGTAGATTGTAGATATTTAAAAAAAACTTTTATATAATAGTGCAATATCATTTTGGAGAGATGGCCGAGTGGTTGAAGGCGCAGTCCTGGAAAGACTGTTTATCGGTGACGGTAACAAGGGTTCGAATCCCTTTCTCTCCGTAGGTGTTTTTTTGTAAAAAAGCACAAAGAATTATAAATGGATCAAGAACAGGATTAAGGAGAAAAAGTATGAAAAAGTTAGTAGCAGGAAGTTTGGCATTTGTGTTTGCATTAGTGTTAAGCACAAGCGCATTTGCAAGAACGTTGGAAATCACCGAATATTGCGGTGAAAACGGATTAATAAACAGAGGTAATGATCCGGTTCGAGTCGGAGACGTTTTAAATGTTAAAAATGATATTACTCAAGAGGCGGATGAAACCGGTTATATTGAACCAAATTTGATTTTATCTTATGGAATAACAATAAATGGTAACGGACATACATTTGATGGTAACGGATATGATGGATTTCATATGTCGGACTATAATTCAGGAGAATTTCAATCATCAACAATCAACAATGCAACATTAACTAATTATAGCGGTAACTATTTAGTTGGTGTTTCTGCTAGTGATTGGCCGGGTGTTGAACTGACATTGAAAGATGTAAATATAATAGATAATGATGCTTCTATTAATGTTGGTTGGGCATCTACACTTAACATTGTTTCTAATGGAACGGTAAATATTTCAAGTAATACCGGTGGTATAGTTAATGAAGAAGGTGGTACTATAAATTTTAAAGGTAACGATGTATATATAGCAAATACTTCAGTAGAAAACAATAGTGAAATGTATAATGATAGTAATTTAACTATAGATAGCGACTTAACAATTGGTGAAATGGGTTCATTTGAAAATAGAAAAACAGCAAATTTAAATGGTGCAGTTGGCGGATATGGTTATGTACGTAATTTTGGAACAATGAATATAGGCGGGGATGCTTCCGGTTTTACTGGTGATATTTATGTAGATAACGGAACTATAAACTTATTGAAAGGTGGTACATATTTCAATGGTGCCTACTGGCATACTTATGCAGGAAATACTACACTTAATTTAATAAATGAAACTATAGATAATATAGTTATGCAAAATTTGGAATTGAGCAGAACCACCATGAAAGTGAATATTGATGTGGATTTGAGCGCAGGACAAAAGAGTGCAGGTGATTATTTGGACATAGGATACGTATATAACAATGATTATCCTAAGGAAAGAGTTGTAGCAAGAGCCGCTCAGCTTCCAAACGATGATTTTACCCCGATATCCAAAATCTTGATAGATAAAATAAATGTTTTGGCAGATAGTCCCGATGAAGAAGAAGTAAGCGTAGAAATAGCAAATTCTGACTATCAAGAATATATACATTTAGCAAGAAACAGAGCATATAGTACATATTACGGATATAATGTAAAAATTTCTTCTTCCGGAAGTACTCCGGGAGAGATAAACATAGTTAAAGCTTCCGATAATTCCGACTCTTCGAATGTAGATTACGGAAACAAATTAATATTCTCAAGAATAGATGATAAAGCAAGAAATCCAAAATTGTTACAATCTAAAGTAGCAATAGCGGGATCAAATATATCTCAAGACGAAATATTTACAACGGTATTTAACAATGCAGGAAACTATACATTCTTCCAGAAACAAGGTTCGAATGCCGGAGATGTAGAAGACAGAGACGCTCCTACATTATGGGTAAAAGCATTCGGAAGTAAAGAAGATGTAGATTTGGAAGAATATACAAAGGTAGAAACAACATATTACGGTGCGGTTGTAGGATTGGATTGGGACAGACAATATACCGACAACTTTGATGCAACATACGGAATATTTGCAAGTTATGTCGGCGGCGAATTGAAAGATGATGATTGGGATAACAAAGTAAAACAAAACGGCGGATATGTCGGTGTAAGAGGAAACTGGTATTTCGGAAAACTTTTTGTTAACGGTATAATAGATTATGCATTAATACAAAATTCCGCAGATACAACAGAAGATTCCAACGATTTCAATTCACAAGTTGCAGGTCTTGCTGCAAGATTAGGTTACAACTTTGAAGTAGCAAGAAGAAGTTTCACAATACAACCTAATTTAGGTGTAACCGGCAAATATATAATAACGGACGATTACGATACAACAATAGACGGAGATAAGAGAAAATTATCTATCGATGATATAACAAATATTACAATTGAACCGGGCTTAAAATTAGTAAAGAATTTAGGAAAATGTTGGATATTGACCGGTGAAGGAAAATATGTAATAGAAAATGTTAGCGGAGATGTAACGGCAGACGATATAGTATTACCGGATACAAGCTATGACAATTTTGCAAATGTAGGATTAGGAATCGAAAAGATATGGGGATATACTGTATTGCAATTGAAAGCAAATAAGACATTCGGCGGAAGAGACGGATTCATAATAAATGCAGGAATAGAATTTAAATTTTAAGTAACCGGTAAAAAAGGAGATAAAATAGAATGAAGAATATATTAAGTTTAGTAATGATGTTGTTGTTGGCAGTATGTGTAACAAGTTGCGGATCAAGATATGCAAGGCCGGACAGATGTGTATGTGACTTAACGGACCCTGTACCTGTAGCAGCACCGGCACCGGAACCCGAACCGGAACCTGAGCCGGAACCCGAACTCGAACCTGAACCGGTACAAGCAATAAAAGAAGTTATACAAGAAGCAGTAAAAGAAGAAAAGAAAGAATTTACAATAGATTTTGAAAAGATAGCAAACCAAAGCTTGTTTGAATTTAACTCCGATAAAATATCGGAAGATAATCATGCAGGGTTGGATGTAGTAGCAAAGTTCTTAAAAGAAACACCTAATGTAACAGTAAAAATAGAAGGACATACGGATAATATCGGATCACAGGAATATAATCAAAACTTATCTGAAAGAAGAGCAAAATCCGTAGCTAAATACTTAGTTGATAAGGGTGTGGAAGAAGACAGAGTAGCAACGGAAGGTTTCGGATTCTCTAAACCGATAGCAAGCAACAAGACTGCAGAAGGAAGAGCAAAGAACAGAAGAACAGAAATGAAGTTCACAATTAACGGAGAAGAACAGGAACCTGTAGTTCAACAAGAAGAGTTTGGTAAAACAAAATAGTTTAAAAGTTGTAAAAAATAGAAAAGGAAGGGAATAAACCCCCTTCCTTTTTTATTGGTTTAAACTATATTTTCAATTGCTGTTTCCAATCATCCAATCTTCTAATCTTCCGTCGTTGTTGTTTCCATACATCTATACATCCATCCCTCTATCCCTCAAAATTTGCTTTGCAAATTTTCAAATCCGCTGTTGTGTGTGGCATCTTCAATAATTACACAATTTGATTTATCAACAAGTTCCAATGTAAGTTTGTATGGAATGATTTTATCTTTTTTACCGATATAGTGCGTTTGTTCTATATCTGGTACAGTATCCAAATCCAAAGAATCTTTTAACGGAACATAATTAAAATATGTTGTCCATCTCGTATGGTTTAAAAGTCCGGCAACCGTTATCCATTTAACAATATTTATTTCTTTTTGATATTGGTTTATTATAAGTCCGCAAAGTAAACCGCCGCCGGAATAACCTATTAAAACAACTTTTTTATCACCTGCAATTTGTTTTATTGCCTGAGCCATATTATCGACTATTTTTTGTGAAAATCTGCCTGTTGTCCAGTCGATGCTGTTATAATTAGTGTTTTTAATGTATTGGCACGGTCTTGCCAAATAAACAACATTGGCGTTGGTATCGTTAAAAGCAATATTTCTTAAGAAATAACTTTTAGGTGTAGGGTCTGTTGTCGGATAACCGTTAGGAGTATAAGCATGACCGTCACCTTCTACATAAATTCTTATCGGCAAACTTTCATCTTCTGTTTTTTGCCAACTTGCCAAAACATAGTCATCCGTAGTTATTTCTCTATATATAAAATCTTCCGGAGGCTTTGTTTGCATTGTAGAACAGGAACATAAAAAAAAGATAAAAGATAAAAAAATAAAAATTTTTTTCATGTTATTTTATTACCTGTTTTAATATATCGTCGGTTTCAATAAAATTTATTGCTTTATCGAAAGAATCTTGTTCCGATAAAACCGTATAATAATTTTGTTTTATTGCAGGTGCAAGTTTTAATGCTTTTATAAAATCATCTTTGTTTATCGGATCTTTAGCTGCAAAACTAAAAAATCCCGTTTTTAGTAAAAAATTTTTTACTTTGTCTTGTTGATTGTTTTGTAATAATGAACATAAGTAAGTTGCTGTTCCTACTTGCAAACCGTGCATTTTTGGATTGGCAGAAACCGCATCAAGAGCGTGCGATATCAAATGTTCGCTTCCGCTTGCAGGTCTCGAAGATCCGGCAATTTCCATCGCTATACCGCTTAACACAAGTGAGTTTACCATTCTGTATTTGAATTCGTTGTCTTCGGGTTTTAAGGTGTTGCATAAATATACTATATCCAACGAATTGTGAGCCATAAGACCTGCAAAATCGTTAAAATATTCGTAACCTTTTAAAAAAGATTGTTTCCAATCGTAAAGTGCCGTAATTTTTGAAATTGTGTCACCGATACCTGAATAAAGTGAAGATATCGGGGCGTTTGATATTACATCAATATCGGCAACTACTCCGTAAGGTATTGTGGATTTTACGCTTTTTCGTTTACCTGCAACAAGCAACGATGTGTTCGGACTGCAAAATCCGTCGTTTGATACCGATGTCGGAACGGTTATGTAAGGCAGTTTTAGTATATGTGCACAATATTTCCCGTAATCGAGCGCTTTACCGCCGCCTATACCCAATAACACTTTGGTAGTGGAGGGAATTTTAAATGCGGTATGTATCGCATTTTCTATGTTAATATCCGAAATGGTATCTTTATGAACAATTTTTATATTATATTTTTCAAGTCCCGAATAAAGTTTGTCCGCAACAATGTTTTCTATACCGTCACTGAAAAAAAGAGCAATATCGGTAAAATTTCTGTCAACGAGATATTTGCCTATTTTTGCAATTTTTCCGTTACCTATTTTAAGTAAAGAAGGGATGTTTATTTCCTTATTGTTCATATATGCTCCGGATATAATTTAGTATATCTTTAAAATCGTTAAAAGGTTTTGTTTTTATATTTTTCTCTTTACATAATTCCAAAAGCATATCTTTTGCAAAAACAACATCTGCGATTTGTGCCGATTTAAAGTCCGGTTTACCGTCACCTGCATATATGGTAAAAAAGCCCTCATCTTTTAATTTTTGAACTATTTTATCCTTGGCTATTCCCGTATTTGAATTGTAGTAAGGAGAAGCTTTTTCGGGAGCAACAAGTCTCATTCCGTCTTGTTGAGAATAAGTTGCATCGTTTGAAATTAAGATAATATTATATTTCAATAAAGCATCGGCAATTCTCTTTTTTATGTAATAGTTTGTTCCGGCACTGCAAATATAAAGCGGGATATTTTTTTCCATACAATATTTTGCCGTATCATAAAAATACGAATCAACTTCTATTGCGGAAATCAATTCGTCAAGTTCTTGTTGAGTTAAATGTATTTGAGAAAATATCCCCGTAAGTGCATCAATATGTTTTATTTTACCGTTAAGATAATCGTTCCACGGTGCAAGAGCATTTTTGTTATCTTTTAAAAGTGTATCTATTACCATATAAAAGAAATCTTTTTTCGATATTGTTCCGTCAAAATCGCTTATTAAAACAATTTTTGTTTTCATAACAATTTATTATATAAAATTTGGAGTAAAATTTAATTAAAAAACAACCTGTTTTTTCTTGATTTACCTTGCAGTATTTTTATAAAATTATATGGTTGTTATAATTTAAAAAACCGGGTTAAAAAATATATGAAAAATTTAATGAAAATATTTTTGAATAAAGGATATTTTCCTTTTTGCGTGTCTCAATTTTTGGGCATTTTCAATGACCAGTTCTTTAGAGTAGCATTAGCTATATATATAATGATGGGAGCAAATTTCCTGTCGCAGGGTGCAAGGTATTTCTTTGCCTCGTTTTTGATAGCGATATTTATGTTGCCGTCGTTACTGTTTTCGGCAACAGCCGGCGAAATTGCCGATAAATACAGAAAAGATATTATTATAAGAATTGTAAAAATCGCTCAACTTTTATTGGCTTTTATAGGAATAGCCGGTTTCTTGTTGCACAGTGTTACAATTTTGTTGATAGTATTATTTTTGGCAGGCACCATTTCAACTTTATTTTCTCCGACGAAATACAGTGCAATTCCCGAATTTTTGAAACAGGAAGATCTCGTTGCCGGAAACACAATAATTCAAGTCGGAAATTATATTTCAATGTTGTTGGGGATTGTTTGCGGTATATTGGTGTACTCGATAGACAGAAGTTGGCTTTTTCTTATATATTTAGCGGTAGCGGTAGCAGGATTTATTTCTTCTCTTTACATTCCGGAACTGAAAACAAGCACACAAAAATTTAAAATTTCAAAAAATTTCATTAAGACAACAATAAAAAATATGCACTATTTAAAATATACAAAAGATATTTATATGTGTATTTTGGGCATATCCTGGTTTTGGTTTATAGGTGTTGTTTTGGTGTACCAAATTCCGAACTTTGCGGAAATCGTTTTGAAAGGTCAAAAAGATTTATATACATTTTTGGCATTGCTTCTTACATCGGGAGTTTTTGTAGGAGCATTACTTTCATATTTTTTATTAAAGAAAGAAATATCCGTAAAGTATGTTCCGATATCCGTAGTTTTAATGACATTTTTTATTGTGGATTTGTCGTTTAGTGCGAAATATGTGCATCTTGCATTAACTACAAACATTGCATTAAGCGGTTTCCTTTCAACTTTTTCCGGTATTAGGATAATAATAGATGTTTTTGCATATTCTCTTTTTGCCGGCCTTTACATTGTTCCTTTGATAACAATGTTGCAGGTTTTGGCAAAAAGGAAAATCAGAGCAAGAGTTTTTGCCATAAACGATATTGTTAATGTACTGTTTATGATAGCAGGCTCTTCCGTTTGTTTCTTGTTTATAAAAATGGGGCTTGCTTTCCCTGTGGTTTTGACAATAATAGCTTTATTTAATGTGCTTGCAGCAATATATATATGTACTCTCTTACCCGCACATCTTTTAAGAATAATAGCTAAACGATTTATAGATATCTTGTATAAAATAGAAGTTGTAGGTATGGAAAATTTTGAAAAATGTAAAGGCGGAACTTTAATTATTGCAAACCACACTTCTTTAATAGACGGTCTTATTCTTTCGGTAACTTTCGGAGAAAAACTTTCGTTTGCCATTAACAGCGATGTTGTAAACAAATTTTGGTTAAAACCTTTCTTAAAAATAATAAAATATTTTCCCGTAGATAATACGAATGTGATGGTTGTTAAATCCATAATTGATGAAATAAAGCAAGGCGGAATAGTTGTTATATTTCCGGAAGGAAGAATTACAACTACCGGCGGACTTATGAAAGTTTATCCCGGTCCCGCCGTTATTGCCGACAAAAGTGATGCAGACATTTTACCTATATGTATAGAAGGAATTCAGTATTCCGACTTTTCATATTTCGGAGCAAGAACAAAAAGTAAAAGACAAAGAAAAATTAAACTTACAATTTTGCCTCCGAGAAAACTTGATGTAAACCAATCATTGTCCGATGCAAGAAGAAGAAACATTGCCATGACAAAACTTTACGATATTATGTGCGAAATGAAGTTTGCAAGCAATTTTTCCGATAAGACTCTTGTTGAATCTTTAATAGACAGTTTATCTTTGGTCGGAAGAAGAAAAGAAATATTGGATGATATTAACAGACAACCCATAAGACTCGGAAGATTTTTAGGTGCGATATTTGCTTTCGCACATAAAATAGTTAAACAAACACAAAATAAAGAGTATGTCGGAATTATAGCGGCCAATACAAAAACAATGATAGAAATATTTTTTGCTTTGTCGGCACTGAACAGAGTTCCGGCAATGATAAATTTTACCGACAGTATAGAAAACACTCTATACAACTTAAAAAATGTCGGTATAACAAAAGTTTATACTTCAAAAAGGTTCATAAAAGCTTCGAATTTAGGTAATTTAATAAATGCTTTGAAAGAAAATAAGATAGAAGTATTTTTTGCGGAAGATATTAAAGACAGTCTTACATTGTTTAACAAGATAGCGGCATATATAAAATCTTATTTTCCGAGAACATACTATAAAAATATTTGTTCTACTTTCGATGTGTTTTCTCCGGCCGTTGTATTATTTACATCGGCATTTAAAGGAAAAAGTAAAGCGGTGGTTTTATCGCACAAAAATATACAGGCATCCAGAGCACAACTTTCAAGTGTTATGGATTTCGGTATTATGGACAGTTTTTTCAATGCAATGCCGATATTTTCTTCTTTAGGACTTGTTGCGGGAACACTGTTACCTTTGCTTAGAGGCATAAAAGTTTTTGAATATCATTCACCGTTACATTATAAAATGGTATCGGAACTTGTATACGATACGGATTCCACCGTTTTGTTGGGAACGGACACTTTTCTTAACGGGTATGCTCAAAATGCGCACCCTTACGATTTTTATGCAATAAGGTATGTTATAGCCGGAATAGAAAAACTTAAAGAAGAAACAATACATATTTGGGAAGAAAATTTCGGTAAAAGAATTTTTGAAGCTTACGGAACAACTGAAACGGCTTCAACTATTTCAATAAATACTCCTATGTATTTTAAAGAGTACAGCGTGGGAAGATTTTTACCGTCCGTTGAATGTAAATTGGAATCTACCGCGGCTTTCGTAGGTTCAAGTCATTTGTTGGTAAAAGGTCCCAATGTTGCAAATTGTTATATAGAAAACAAACAACTTGTTTCCAAAAAAACAGAAGGGGAATGGTTTGATACTGGTGATATCGTTGAAGTGGACAGAGAAGGGTTTGTTTTCATGAAAGGTAAATCAAAAAGATTTACGAAAGTCGACGGAGAAAGTATATCGTTAACCGAACTTGAATTTAATATATCCAACATTTGGAAAGAATCTAAAAATGCGGTTTTAACGGTTCAAAATAACAGAAAAAAAGAAATAGTATTGTTCACGACGAACCAATCCGCTACATTGGAACAATTACAAAAAGAAGCAGATGAACATAAAATTGAAAATTTCGTTTTACCGAACAAAATAATTGTTGTAGAAAAAATTCCTATTATAGGAACAGGTGCTACCGATTATACGAAGTTGCACGAAATGTTTAAGGAACTTAACAAATGATAAATACATTGGCAAAAATTTTGATTAATAAAAAATTAGTAATCGCTTTATCCAAGCTTTTCCTGGGTGTTCAAGTAAAAGGGTTGGAAAATATTAAAGATTTACAGGGGAAGGCTTTGTTTGTTGTAAATCATAATTCTTTTATAGATGCATTTTTGTTGTGGGCATTTATTCCGGAAGAATTATGTTTTACCATTAATCCTATAGTTGCAAAAAAATGGTATGTAAAACCGTTATTGAATATTGCAAAATTTTTCAAAATAGAACCTAACAACCCTATGGCTGTAAAATCCATGATAAGAGAAGTAAATAACGGACACAAAATAGTTATTTATCCGGAAGGAAGAGTTACCTCTACCGGCAGCATGATGAAAATTTATCCCGGTCCTGCAATGATTGCCGATAAAACGGATGCTCAAATAGTTCCCATATATATAGACGGCACTCAATATACAATTTTTTCTTATTACAGAAACAAAGTTAAAATAAGACCTAGAACAAAAGTTGTATTAAACATTTTTAAACCTACAAAATTAAATGTAGATAAAGAGTTGAAAGGCGAAGAAAGAAAAAAAGAAATTACAAAACAGCTTTTCGATATTATGACGAATGCAAAATATTATTCCGCAAGCGATCAAAAAACTTTGTTTGAATCTTTAATCGAAGCAAAAAATTTTGTGGGAAGAAGATTTAAGATTGTAGAAGATATAGCAAGAAAACCTATAAATTACGGTCAACTTCTAACCGCCGCATTTGTTTTAGGTAAACAGTTCACAAAGCACAGTAAACAAAAAGAAAAGGTAGGTTTTTTAATGCCGAATGCCGCAGCATCCGTAGTTGCTGTTTTCGGTATGCAGGCGTATAACATTGTTCCGTGTATGTTAAACTTTTCCACCGGAACAAAAAACATGATTTCCTGTTGTAAAACCGCTGCAATTAAAACGGTATATACTTCGAAACAGTTTGTTATAAAAGGCGGTTTTACCGACCTTATAAAAGTAATGGAAGATGAAGGTCTTCAAATAATTTATCTTGAAGATTTGAAAAAAGAAATAACTTTACAGGAAAAACTTACCGGTTTATTTGCTTCATTCTTTCCCAAATATTATTACAACAAAATTAAAGGTGATGTGTCTGTAGAAAAAGATCCTGCCGTGATTCTTTTTACCAGCGGTTCGGAAGGTGTTCCTAAAGGTGTTGCTTTAAGTCACAGAAATATACAGGCAAACTTAAACCAAATAAGAGCTGTTTTGTTTTTTGACACTCAAGACAGATTTTTTATGGCATTACCGATATTCCATTCTTTCGGGTTCACTTGCGGAATGGTTCTTCCTATAACAAGTGCCATAAAAGTTTTCTTTTATCCTACACCGTTACATTATAAAATTATTCCGGAACTTATTTACGATACAAATTCAACAATTACGTTTACCACGCCTACGTTCTTTAGCGGGTACGGTAAAAGTGCACATGCTTACGATTTTTATTCTATAAGACTTGCAGTTGTGGGCGCGGAAAGAGCAAAAGCGGAAACTGCAAAAAGTTTGTTTACGAATTTCGGTATAAACCTTTTGGAAGGTTACGGTGCTACGGAAACAGCCCCTGTTCTTTCGGTAAATACACCTATGTATCATAAAAAAGGTTCCGTAGGAAGAATTTTCCCCGGTATACAAATG
>ODAI011868925.1_pt1 | contig 11821 bp, 15 predicted proteins | sample 1539321 | NCBI WGS metagenome assembly ODAI01 (sample SAMN02144231, study PRJEB22623) | gut metagenome | biome: sheep rumen | host: Ovis aries | place: New Zealand
AATCATCAAATAATGTAATAGTCGTTGTTTGTTGACCACTCTTACCATTAGTATAATTCGAAGCAACCTTAATACTATTACTTGTAGCATTAGCTTTTACAGTAATTGTATTCTTACCAGTAGATAATAAACTTTTAGCTACTCTAACAACATATCCACCATCTTTTTCTATAACTTCACCTTTATTTACAGTAAGTGATTTAGTTTTCAATTCATTTCCAGATACTTTAATAACTTGTGATTCATATACATCACCATTAAGTTTAAAGTTTAAACTAGAAGCATCAAATGTAACTTTAAAATTCTTGATATTTTCATATCTTGTTTTAGCAGCATTACCAGCAGCTACTAAACTATTAAATAATGCTCTTTGACTTGAACTAAGGGCACCCTCAGTACCAGGAAATGCATTACCAGCATTAGGAGCTAATACTTTCCAAATTGCTATTTGAGTGAAAAATATATCACTTTTACTTACATTTTTAGTAGCCCCTTCCCCAATACCTGCATTTATAATAGCAGCTACCATAGCACCATCATAATCACGTACATAACTAGTCTTAGTAAATCTAGAATTTTCCGTATTTGCGCTTCTATCTCCTGTACAAAATACTAAATAATTACCATTAGCACTATATTTAAGTGGAAAATATAATGCATGGATATCTCCTTCTACCTTTACAATATCTTCATTGTAATTAATAAGTGTACCAGTATCTCTTATTAAATCGTAAGATGCTGGACTATCAGCTTTAACTGTAGTTACAAATAGTGATGAAATAATAACAGCAAAGCTAATTAAAATGTTCTTTAATTTCATAACAAAACCTCCCTTTGAAATCGGTTATATATACTAACACTTTTTATTTATTTTGTCAAGTACCTATTTAAAAATTACATAGCGAACATTTATTCAAAAGAAAAAATCCTTCTGCAGGATTTATTTATTACATTCAGTACAACTATTTAATTTTTTAAATACCTTTTCCATATAAATAGTAAGTCTCTCTTTAAGATCAAATACTTCTTCTTCTGTCCAATACTCTGTTGCACTAGATAAACCATGTGTATCTAAAGAAGTTTCATAATCATTACCAATAATTTCTCCATCTATATGAAAAGATACATTAGGAACAAATATCCTATAATTACCCTCTTTATCATACTGGAGATTATCACCAAGTATTGAAACTATCTTTTGATATTTTTCTGTATTATTTGCTCTATCTTCAAGTATATTATAATAATATATCTCATCAATTCCAACATCTAATGCTACTTCATTTAAATACTTAACATAAGCTCTGCACCAAGGACAATCAGGAAAGCCAAGGTATACTACTCCTGTTCCATGTTCCATTATTTTAATAATTTCATCAATATCTTTATATACAAAAACATTATCTTCACTAACACTACCATACTCTTTAGCAAATCTAACATTATCTTCCATATTCTTATTTTTAAATAAAAAGAATAATATAACTCCTATTACAATAACTAAAATAAATATCCCTATAATTAATAATTTCTTCTTCATAAATACCTCACTCACAATCATCATTTAAACTAAGAGGAACCATATAAGAAGTAACAATACCTTTATCATTAGTACAATTAATTTCTAAATACAAACTATCTTCAGAATAACTCTTGCATATCTTGGAATAATTATCTGTACTAAGTGTTACTTTCTTTAAAAATTCACTCAAAGTAATATCTTCATCTATAATATAAGAACTAATCTTTGTATTCATATTATTATTTTTCTCATATAAAGTACAATCAATCTTTTTATATATATTACTATCTTCTTCTCCACAATAAGTAATATTGGTAACATATATAGCAGACTTATTCTTATTATAAGAAATACTACCCGATATATTAAAATTATCACAATTACTAGATAAAGTTTTAAATTCAAAATCACTACTCTTATTAAATAAAATAGTAAGAATAACAGCCAAAATAAATATCATAATACCAATAATAATCCATTTAATATACTTTTTCTTATTATTAGTATTATATTTACCATCTAGTAAATCATCCATACTAACATTAAAATCTTTACTAATCTCTTTAATTAAAGAAACATCAGGCATATTCTTACCATTTTCCCATTTACTAACAGCTTGATAAGTAACATTATACTTATCCGCTAAATCTTTTTGGGTTAAATTATTCTTCTTCCTAATTTCTTTAATTAACTTACCAAATTCATTTTGATTCATAACATCGCCTACTCCTTCTTTATTGTTATATATCTTTGATTTTTAGCATTAACAGCGTTTTTATTAGTATAATCTAATTTTCCATCATTAATTAATGGCTTTATAATATTAGATGATATATATTGTCTAGATTTTATATTTAATAAATTGCTAATCTGCTTTGCTGTTTTTTCCTCAACGCAATAATCTAACACTTGCTTTTTATATATTTCTATCTTTTTATCTTGTTGTCCACTTTGTTGTCCACTTTGTTGTCCACTTTGTGCATCACTTTGTGTATCACTTTGTGTATCACCTTTTACAATTTCACTCATAACCATTATAATTTATTACTAGTTTTATACTCTTATTTTATACCATCTTCCTAATATAATCAACTGTCTTAAACAAATCTCTCCTTTATAATATCATCTTCTTCTAACTCGCCAATTAGTAAAGGACTATTAGGATTATGTTTAACTATATTATCTCTAATACTCTTCTCATCAAAATTAGCATAACAATATTTACATAAATGATTACATGTGTTATATACACCAATATCTACCATTAGTGCGCATTTACATTTCTTATCTTTTCTTGCCGTCCATGTCTTATAACTCTTACCTGTAAGTTTATAAGCAAGAGTATGTGATAAACAATCTTCTTTAATAAAACCATATTCTATTAAATTCCTATCTTCAAAGCAAGTTTGAACAGTCATATTATTATCCCTAGCACTCTTACTAAAAGACTCTCCTATTACTTTATAATCTTCTTCTGTAAAATTCCTATATTTAAGATATTTATAATTCTTTTTCGTATTTTTATATTCATCAATAAAAGAAACAATAATATGTTTAACATATCCATTAAGTAATTTGCACATCTTATTAAAAGCTTTTTTATGATATTCCAAATCATATTTATCACTTAAAAATATCGGATCATATCTAACATATATATTATCACTTCCAATAATACTAGATATCTTCTTAATACCATCAATTATCTTTTTCTTATCAATAACATTAGGCTCAATATCATCTTTATATGGCGTAAGTGTTACATGAAATAGTATTGGTTTATCTATTTCTTTTAAATACTTAATAATAGGTATAGGATTCTTGGTACAAAACATAATTAAATCAACATTATCAAAAGATATCTTATTAACTAGTTTTGGATTAAAAGGATTTCTTACCATAACAAAACCTTCTCTATATCTATTAATAAACCATCTACTATAAAAAGCCACTATATCTGTTCTACCACTTACCATTAACACCATAATATCACCAAAAAATTAATACATTACGTATTAATTTTATCATAATTAATTATAAATTAGAATATCTATTTTTGCATTCTTCAATTAATTTTAAAGCCTCTTCTTTCGAATGATAAGTACCTACTTCTACCTTAGTATTCTCTAGTTGCTTATAATTCTCAAAGAAATTTTGTATTTCTTCTAAAGTAAATTCAGGTATATTACTTAAATCATGTACCTCATTATATCTTGGATCAGAATCCACTACAGATATAACCTTACAGTCTTCTTTTCCATCATCATACATTTCTAAATAACCCACTACTCTTGCCGGTACAATACATCCTGGATAAGTTGGTTCTGTTGCTATAACTAAAATATCCAGTGGATCTCCATCTCCTGCTAAAGTATTTTCAATTATTCCATATTCTGTCGGATACCCCATCGCCGAATATAATACCCTATTCAATTTAAGTCTACCAGTTTTTTCATCTCTTTCATATTTGTTTCTTGATCTAAATGGTATTTCTACTACCGCTTCTACTACATCTTTTTTCATATTATCTCCTTCTTTCTATTCGGGGTAATTTTCCCCATTACTATAATCTATTATTACTCCATCTTGAACATTATATACAAATATATTAAACTTAATACCAACTCCAGAGTCTTCTACAGAATATCCTTCCATAATAGCTCCTTTAGCTACTAAATTATCACCATCATATACTGGTGTTACCCTATACATAACATGATTATTCGTTTTCTTAACATAATTTGCAACCTTATTTTCATATTCAAGCATAGTACCAACATTCATTTCTCTCGTACAGGTAATTAAATTCTTCTCATTTGCATTTTCTCCCGTAAGTTGATATCCAATTAAATGACATCTATTATATAAATATTTACCATCAATAAAATCATATTTAGATATATGCCATCCACTAGGTCTAACACTACCAATACTTTCTCTCTTTTCCGTAGGCATCGTATTCTTACTTACATTAGCATATGCTACACTGCATCTACCTAAATTATCTAAAGCGCCATATATTTCAAACTCTTCACTAGTATAATTATCAAAATATGGTACATTATCATTTAGTATAACATACTTATCTCCACTATATTCTGGTATATCCTCTTTACTATAAGATACCATAGGTACTTCAGTCACATTAGTACTATAAGTATTACCAATAATACCCCCTCTATATAATAAAGATATAACCATTATACAGATCGTAAGTATTAAACTACTACTCTTTTTCTTTCTTCTTTTCTTTCTACTACTCATAATAACCCCTATCTATTCATATCTAAATTATATAATAAATATTTATTATTTTCAATTACCTATACATCTATTTGACACTATTACTATAGAAAAAGAACTAAAGTAATAACTTTAATTCTTTATGAATTACATGATTCATTGTTAACAATATGTAAGTTAGAATAATATGTTGCAATTTTTGTCCTAAATAAATTATATTAATCACAGTCTTTAACAATTATTTCTGCACTTCTAGGAACATCGATATCATTACCAAAAGGCGCCGTCAATTCAGATGGCTTAGAAAAATCAAAATTTCGCATATCTAGTTTTTTAAGCCTTGTGCAGCCAAGAAATAAGCTATTACAATCAGGTGAAGCATCAGAAGTAAAACTACTTAGATCAATATTTTCTAAAGCACTGCATCCTAAAAACATTCTAAACATATTGCTAGTTTTTGAAGTAACAAAATTACTTAAATCTATACTTTTCAATTTTTTGCAATCTTCAAACATTAATTTCATAGTAGTAACTTCCGACGTATCAAAACTACTTAAATCTATCAATAAAAGATTGGAACATTTAGAAAACATACTATTTATCTCAGTTAATTTAGGCGTCCTAAAACTTGATAAATCAACTGTACTAAGTTTTACGCATTTGGAAAACATACCTGCCATAGTCGTAACATTTTTCGTATCAAATGAACTTAAATCAACGCTTTCTAATTTAGAGCAACCTAAAAACATTTCGTATAATCTAGTAACATTTTCTGTATTAAAATTTGTCAAATCAAGACTCTTAAGCGAAGAACAATCTTTAAACATTTGTGAAAGGTCACTTACCTTAGATGTATTAAAGTTTCCTTTTAAATTAACAGATTTAAGATTTGTACAGCTATCAAAGAGACCATTATTAACACCACTCATCATAGTAACATTAGAAGTATCAAAATTACTAAGATCAAGTGTTATAAGACTGCTACATAATCTGAACATTGAAGACATATCTTCGTATTCATCTTTAATAATCCATTAGAGGTTGCTATATATACTTTATTTAATTCCGTATCAGTGTTTTCTAAATAATATATTTCAACTGAACCATCACTATTAGATGATAAATCATCTACATATATAGCTCCTTCAGGAACATTATTAAATGAAACTATATCAATACTTTCAATCTTACTTTTAGTTAAATTTTCATTATTAACTAAAAAATATGTTGTACCAGAAGACATACCAACATTCTTAATTGTATCAGCTTTATATATAGCATCTCTGCCCTGTCCATATAGATTAAACTTAAATACTTGATTTTGCATTGTATTAGGATTATCTTTACTTCCATCAATATAGATATATAATCGATAATTAGAAATATTACTAGTAATTATTTCTGTATCATTAGTTAATTCGATCGTATCTCCTTGTACTTTATTACTAAAGTTGCCATTATTTAGTAAAGTAAGTACTTCTTGTTCTTCTTCTGTAGTTACTTTATATAATTACCATACAAAAGAAGTTTCTGCTAAAGATGTAGGAAACACTTCTAGATCTAAATATAAATCCATAGTAGCAGTATCATTATCACATAAGTTTTCTAAGTTAACACTTATATCTTTATATAGACCTTTTTCTTTATTAGTTATAGGTCTAAGACCATTTCCATTAATGGTTTTACCATCTAAAAAGACGATTTCTGGAGCACATACTTTTCAAAAGACAAAAGCATTAATATCACTGCTCCACTCAAGCCATGCTAAAGTACCTCCCAAAAGAAGTACCATACCTATTACTAGTATTACTATTATTTTACCTTTCTTACTTAAATTCTTTATCTTCTTCATAACTTCCTCCTTTTAAAGCACGAAAAAGCACTAGTATAAAATACTAGTACTTCTCTATTATTTAATATAGAATTCTTGTAAACCCTTATTTTATAAGAATTTACCCCCCTCACCATGTTAACAAAGAGGGAACATTTTTCAAAGAGATATTATTCAAAATAAAAGTAATACTTTTCATATTTTGTCATCTCCTATCTATTTTAAGAATACTATAATTTTGAAAGACTTTCAATAAGAAAAGAAGAAATATCTAATTTTCTTCTTTCATACTCTTTTCTATTTTTTTTATTTCTTCAACTGTCTTACCTGATATTTTAGAAATATATTCATAGTCAGTATTTTCTTTAAGCATATTCTTAATCATTTCAATTTTATTAGATTCAATACCTTCAGTAATACCTTCTGCACGACCTTCTGTGCGACCTTCAGAAAGACCTTCAGCTTTTCCTTCAGCAAGTCCTTCACTAAAACCTTGTTCATGTCCAGTCTTTCTTGCATCCTCTTTTATATTATGCTCTACTAAAGCATCCATCTTTTCTTTTTCCCAATAATGAATATTATAAAGTAATTCCTCATTTGTCATAGTAATCACATCCTCCATAAATTTATTCACTTCATCTTCCGATAATATTTTACTCATTATCTCATATAATTCTGTATATTTCTTACTCATAAGTCCTGCCATAAATACAGCTGAAAAACTCATTTCTTCATCACCATTATAATATAAGTCATAGAAATATGCAAGATTTGCTGAATATTTTTCTATCCTATCTGATGTAATTACCTTATTTATTCGGTCATACTCTACTAAACTAGATAAGCCTACTTTTTTATCCTCTTCCTCACTTGCATTTAAATTCAATTGATAAAGATACTCTGTATCAAAATCTTTAATATAATTATTATTAACCTCTAATCTTAAAGTATCTATTCTTTCCAAATACAAATCATTTCTTTTCTTTACTGTTTGATATTTGGTTCTATTAACCTCTATTTGAATTAAATATCTACTTCCAAATTTAACTTTAATATCGACAACTCTTCCCTTCTCTTTAATATTTCCTTTAATTAATTCTTTATCAAGAAAGATAAGACAGTCTCCTTTATCTATTTTTAAATTCATCAAATCTACAAGAAACTTTTCTAATATATTAGGATTTCTTTGCATAACCGACTTAAACATAAAATCTCTTGTCAGTGAAATAAATTTCATCGTTTCATCTAATTTTTCTAAGTAATTAATATTTATCTTTTCTTTTAACATTGTATCCTTCTTTCTTCACCATTATTTAAACCCAATTACTATTCTTTTTATTTAATAAAATATTAAGTCATAATAACTCCTTTCTAAAGGATAACTTTTTACCCTTCATATATCTTATTAAACAAAAGGTACCTATTTTTGTAAGAATTTCAAAAATTTCTTCAAAAAAATGCAAAATTTGACACTTTTTTGTGTAAAGCAAACGCAAAAAGCGAACAAAAAAAAGAACTAGTCTTTATATACAATTAACTGTCCTTCTTTTAAATAAATATTATTATTTTGTCTAAGCAAATTATTAAGATTAGCTTCAAGTCTTCGATTAACATTAAGAAGCGTATCTCCTTCTTTTGTTAAATAATATTTAACATCTCTTTTAGGTACAAGAATAGTAACTCCTGGATAAATATAATCAGCAGTATTCATACCATTTAGTAATGCAAGTAGATTATAATCAGTATTATATCTTCTTGCTATTTCGTATAAAGTATCCCCTTTTTCTATCGTATACATATCAAAATATCTATTCATCGTTGGAATAACTATTTGATTACCTACAGCAAAAGAACTCCCTGGATTAAGATTCTCCAGTACTTCTATATTAGTACCTACTTTATTAGCAATTGACTCTATTGTATCACCAGGCTCTATAAAATAAATATCATACATAAAGTATTATCCTCCTTACTTTATCATATGATATTTATCCCTATTTGTGAATTAATACTTTATCTTTTATTAATATAGAAGCTCCTATACAAGAAGAATACTCGCTATTATCCATAATAATTATCTTTTTACAAAAATAATTTTCTAATAATCTAATAAATGATTTATCAAGAGATAATCCTCCTGTAATAATAATATTATCCTTTAGTTCTATATCTTTTAAGTTATATAAAATATTATCTATAATAAGATTATAAGTACCAAGAAGTATTTCATCCTTACTATATTTATTTAGTAGTAGACTAACAGTATTATAATTAAATAAAATAGTATTCATATTATTAAATTTAACCCTAGTATTATTTATATTAATACTATCAATATTTAATATACTCTTTACTTTATCAATAACCCTTCCATAATAGTTAAAATCATCTATTACATAATCAGTAATCTTATTATTTTTAAAATTAATAATCTTTAAACTATTACCAATATCAATAATCGTACCTATTTTATATTTAGTACTAGCATAATTAACTAAAGAATTAATTTCATTAAAAAAATGTTCTCTACCTAAACTTCTTTCTAATAATCTTTTTCTAATACCTGTTAATTTAAAAGATGTTACCCTATATTCATTTAAATTAATACTACTTCTAAGGATATTAATAATTCTTCCATAAGCACTAATATAATCATCTTTTATTCTTAAATAACATTTAGAAATAATATTACCATCATTATCTATTAAAATACCTTTAACACTAATATTACCAATATCTACTGCCATAGATAAATTCTTCATCTTTCACCTCTCTTCTATTATATAAAAGAGAAAAAGAAAAAGATGTCGAAAAAACATCTTAATATCCAGAAACACCAATTATTGATTCATCATTAGTAATAAAGTCTTCTACTTCAATATGCCTATACTCTTTTTTAGAATCTCTAATATAAATATCTTTAATACCAGCATTAATAATCATTCTTTTACATAAAGAACAAGGACTAGACTTTTCCACATACTTTCCATCAGAATGATTTTTACCAACTAAGTATAATGTTGAACCAAGCATTTTAGAGCGTTCAGCACTAATAATAGCATTTTGTTCAGCATGAACACTTCTACAAAGTTCATATTTTTCTCCTCTCGGAACATTTAACTTTTCTCTTATGCATTCATGCATTTCACTGCAGTTCTTTCTTCCTCTTGGAGCACCATTATATCCAGTCGATATAATCTCATCATTTTTAACAATAATAGCTCCCCACATTCTTCTTATACATGTAGATCTCTCTAAAGCTACTTCCGCCATATCTAAATAATAATTAATTTTATCAATTCTTTCCATTGTACTACCACTCCTTAAAAAAAATTATATCATACTTTTACTCTCTTTTATAGACTTTTTTATATAATTTTGATAAACTATAGTTGGTGATAGTATGAATAATAAAACAAAAAGTATCTTAAAAAGTATTGGAACAATATTTCTTTTATTAACCTTTAGTTCCTTCTTTTTTATAATATTTAATATAAATAAACAAAACATCTCAGATAAACAGTATCTAATCTACTATTCAATATCTAATATAATATTACTAGGAATCTTTATCTATATTTATAAAGATACCCTTATAAAAGATTTATCTTTTTTTAGAAAGAATTTCTTTAGTAATTTCTTTACTTCATTCAAATATTGGCTAGTAGGTTTTATTATCATGTATATAAGTAATTATATTATAACCCATATCTTAAATATGCATATAGCAAATAATGAAATATCTGTAAGAAACTTTATAAATATAAATCCTCTATTAATGATATTAAATACTTGTATATATTCACCAATCGTTGAAGAATTAGCCTTTCGAAAAAGTATTAAAGATTGTACTTCTAATAAATGGATATATATCCTAGCAAGTGGCTTATTATTTGGACTACTACATATTATAAGTAATATAAATAGTCCTCTAAGTTTATTATATCTAATACCATATGGATCTTTTGGTATAACCTTTGCTACTCTATATTGTAAAACAAATAATATCTATAGTACCATAACCATTCATGCTATGCATAATACTCTAGCTATCATTATCTATCTACTAGGAGTAACCCTATGAGAAAGTTTATAAGATTTTTATTCTTTGTATTATTACTCTTCCTCTTACTATTAATATATGGAAGATATGTCGGTACAGAAGGATTAATAACCAAAGAATATAGTATAAATACTAATATTGATGAATCATTTAATGGATTAAAAATAGTTCATTTTAGTGATTTACATTATTTAAGAGTAGCAAACAAGAATACATTAAAACAAGTAGTAGAGGAAATAAACTTAATAAATCCCGATATCGTTTTCTTTACTGGAGATCTTATTGATAAAGATTTTAAACTAAATGATAAAGAAAAAAATAATTTAATAAGTGAATTATCTAGCATAAAAAGTAAATATGGGAAATATGCAGTATTAGGTAATCACGATTATATGAAAGAAGAAGAACTATTTAAAGAAATATATTCATCTAGTAACTTTATCCTACTACAAAATAGTTATGATATAATATATGGAAATAATAATGATAAACTATTTATTGGAGGATTAGATACTTATTCTTTTGGTAAAGCCGATATTTCTAAAGTAATGGAATACTTTAGTGATAATGAAGATATAAATTATAAAATAATACTATGTCATGAACCAGACTATATCGATACAATAGTAAAAGATTATCATGTAAACTTAGTATTAAGTGGCCACTCTCATAATGGTCAAATAAATATACCATATATAAAGAAATTCTTCTTACCAAAAGGAAGTAGAAAATATTATAATAACTATTACAAAGTACAAGATACAGATTTATATATATCTAGTGGTATTGGATTATCTAGATTAAACCTAAGAATGTTTAATAAACCCTCTATTAACTTTTATCGCATAAACAAAATTACAGAGTAATTTCTCTGTAATTTTTTAAATATCAATTTCCTTTTTACTTACCTTCTCTAATTCTTTTAAACTCTTATTAGGAGTAGGCATATCCTCTGGCATCATACCACCTAACTCTTTAATTGTCTTTCTAATTTTCTTCCCAACTTTATAATGAACATTATTTGCTTTACCCTCTCCCTCTACATTATCATTTCTTATCTTTTGTTCAGCCTGAGATATTCTAAATAGATTCGCCGCTAGTTCATCACTACCCATATTATCCAAAATATCTTCCCTATATCTTAAACCTTTTCTTTTAGCAA
>ODAI011948846.1_pt1 | contig 11820 bp, 9 predicted proteins | sample 1539321 | NCBI WGS metagenome assembly ODAI01 (sample SAMN02144231, study PRJEB22623) | gut metagenome | biome: sheep rumen | host: Ovis aries | place: New Zealand
AAGGAAGTGCTGAAAAACATAAAGCGTATGATAATGCAGGGATTTCTTCCAAGAGCCAGACTGGATCAGGCAGAGACCACCTGTATGATAACTGACAGGGCTTATGATCAGTACCTTGGGGCCGAAATGGACAGAGAGGCCAGAGAAGCCAAGGCGACTGCTGATAAAAAGAGGGCAGCTGAGGAAGCCAAGGCAAGGAATGCAGAATATGCAGATCTTCCTAAGAAGGCAGTGGAGATACTGGAAGAAGGAAGAGAATACATTACCTTTGTAAGGCAGATAAATGATATTATTCCAGATACAGAGGAGTTTTCCAATAAGCTCTACAGGCTTGAAGATATAATGAACAGGATCTTTACACAGGTAAAAAAAGATCCTTCAAGTGCAGATGAACTTCACAAGCTCATGAATTATTACCTGCCAACAACAAAAAAGCTGCTAAATGCTTATGTGGAACTTGACAGACAGCCCGAAGTAGGTGATAACATCACACAGACCAAGCAGCAGATTGACGAAGCCATAGATACAATCAATACAGCATTTGAGAGCCTGCTTGACAGTCTTTTCCAGGATATGGCCTGGGATATATCGTCTGACATTTCTGTTATGAAGACAATGATGGCCCAGGATGGACTTACAGTGGATGGACAGGGGATATCAGCTCAGCTACAGTCTCAGGGAGAGACTAAGGATGCTTTGGAACAACCACAGGGCCCGGTACTTTCTTTTGGAGGGCAGGCTATGGCAACTCAGGGGCAATATGAGACTCAGCCTAAATAATAGATAGTAGTATTTTTTTAAGCGATATTTATTTAAATAAATTAAAGTTTTCAGGAGGATACTATGGGAGCAGAATTAGAGTTCGGTGCAGCACCGGCAGCACCATCACTTGAGTTTGGAGCAGCAACACAGGAGCAACAGGCACCGGTACAGGAAGCTGCTAAGGAAGCAACTAACGGAAATGTGTCTTTAGAGGCACAGCTTTCTCCGGAAGAGCTTAAGCAGGTTGAGGATTTCAGTAAACAGATTGATATTGCAAATGCGGCCGGTGTTATGAACTATGGTGTGGGAACTCAGAAAAAGCTGGCTGATTTCTCTGAGAAGGCAATTGAGAATGTGAGAACCAAGGATATGGGCGAGGTTGGTGATATGATCACAAACCTTGTAACAGAGCTCAAGAGCTTTGAGATTGAGGAAGACGAGAAGGGACTTAAGGCTCTTTTCAAAAAGAGTGCTAATAAACTTGAAGCACTTAAGGTTAAGTACAGCAAGGCTGAGACCAATGTCCAGACCATAGCAAATGAGCTTGAAAAGCATCAGGTAACTCTTCTTAAGGACGTGGAAGTTCTTGATAAGATGTACGAACTCAACCTCAACTACTACAAAGAGCTCACCATGTATATCCTTGCGGGTAAAAAGAGACTCGAAGAGGAGAGAAATACTACTCTTGTAGAGCTTCAGAAAAAAGCCGAGGCTTCAGGGCTTCCTGAGGATGCCGAGGCTGCTAAGGATTTTGCTAACAAGTGCGACAGATTTGAGAAAAAGATATATGATCTTGAGCTTACAAGAACCATTGCAATGCAGACTGGTCCTCAGATCAGAATGGTACAGAGCTCTGATACCACAATGGCTGAAAAGATACAGTCAACTATTGTAAATACCATTCCTCTTTGGAAGAACCAGATGGTTATAGCAATGGGAATTGAGCATGCCACACAGGCTGCGAAGGCAGAGCGTGAAGTCAATGATATGACCAATAAGCTTCTTAGAAAGAATGCAGATGCCCTCAAGGTTGCTACAATTGAGAGCGCTAAGGAAGCAGAGAGAGGAATTGTTGACATTGAGACCTTGAAGCATACAAATGAGTCCCTTATTACTACTCTTGATGAGGTTCTTAAGATCCAGACAGAAGGAAAGCAGAAGCGCCGTGAAGCAGAGGCTGAGCTTTCTCAGATTGAGAATCAGCTTAGAGATAAGCTCATTGAGGCAGCTAAGAAATAATATAGGATTATCAGGCCGTCACCTATTGGTGGCGGCTTTTTTTTCTATTTGAAAGGAGCATTTAACATTTTGACAGGTATCATAAACAAAGAGATATGGAAAAAGATAGGCATAAAGATTATTATAAGAACAACACTAAACACTTATTCTATCTAAGTTTCAGGAGGGTTATATGATCGATCAGGAGATGAAGAAGGCAGTTCTTTCGAGCTTTGAGAAGGTTTACGGAAAAAACGATAAGGTAAAGGCATATTTTGCACCGGGAAGAGTAAACCTTATTGGTGAGCATACAGACTACAATGGAGGACATGTTTTTCCCTGTGCGCTGACCATCGGAACCTATGGAGCAGTAGCAAAGAGAGACGATAACAAGCTTCGATTCTATTCTGTAAACCAGGACAGACTTGGGGTTATTGAGACATCCCTAGATGATTTAAAACCTGATGAAAAGGCAGGCTGGACCAATTACCCAAAGGGAGTTATCTGGGCCTTTGAGAAGAGAGGAATGAAGCTGGATACAGGATTTGACATGGTCATCGACGGTAACATTCCAAATGGTTCAGGTCTTTCTTCATCTGCATCTCTTGAGGTACTTACAGGCTTCATATTGAGGGACCTTTATGGATTTGAGGTGAGCAATCAGGATCTTGCACTTATCGGACAGTATTCTGAGAACAACTATAACGGCTGTAACTGCGGAATCATGGATCAGTTTGCTGTATCCATGGGAAAAGAAAATAATGCCATATTCCTTGATACTGCAGACCTTTCTTTTGAATACGCACCTATAAGTCTTGATGGCGCAAAGATAATTATTGCAAATACAAACAAAAAGCATAAACTGACTGATTCTCAGTACAACGCAAGACGCAGTATGTGTGAGGAAGCTCTTTCAATATTACAGAAGACTCTGGATATAAAGGGACTTGGTGATCTTTCTATAGAAGAGTTTGAAGCTAATAAAGATGTTCTTACAGATCCTGACATGCAGAGGAAGGCAAAACATGCAGTTTACGAGAATCAGCGCACTATCGAAGCGGTTAAGGATCTGAAGGCCGGGAATCTTGAACACTTTGGAGAGCTTATGAGACAGTCTCATGAGTCACTTAGAGATGACTATGATGTAACGGGAGTTGAGCTTGATACACTTGCTGAAGAGGCATGGAAGATTCCGGGGGTTATTGGTTCACGTATGACCGGTGGCGGCTTCGGTGGTTGCACAGTTTCTATTGTTAAGGACGAGGCTATTGAGAACTTCAAAAAGACTGTCGGCGAGAATTACAAAAAGAAGATTGGATATGATGCTACATTCTATACAGTGGAAATTGGTGGTGGCCCACAGGAGATTTGAGGAGGAAATAGTTTATGGAATCAATTTTAAAACTGGTTGCCTATGGTCTTAAGACAAAGCTGATTGAGAAGGAAGATATTGTATACACGGTAAATTCTCTTTTAATCGCGCTTCATTTAGACAGTGCAGATTATGAGATATCTGATATAGAAGCTTTGGCAAAGCAGATTCCTGATGAAGAAAAAGAACTGGCATGTTACCTTGAGGCTGTACTTAAGGAGCTTGATGATTATGCTGCTGAAAATAGTCTGATCGAAAATAACAGTGTTGTCTACAGAGATTTGTTTGATACAAAGCTGATGGGACTTATGACTGAAAGACCAAGCGCCATTATAAGTAAGTTTGATAAGCTATACAAGGAAAGTCCTGAGAAGGCAACAGATTTTTATTATAATTTTTCCAAGAATACCGATTACATACGTCGTTACCGTATTTCTAAGGACGTAAAGTGGATTGCTCCTACAGAGTATGGAGACCTGGATATCACTATCAATCTTTCAAAGCCTGAAAAGGACCCTAAAGCCATTGCTGCTGCAAGGAATGCAAAGCAGAGCGGCTATCCAAAGTGTCAGCTGTGCTGGGAAAATGAAGGGTATTCAGGCAGAGTGGATCATCCGGCCAGAGAAAATCACAGAATAATCCCTGTTACTATTCAGGATTCAAAGTGGGGATTCCAATACTCGCCCTATGTATATTATAACGAGCATTGTATTGTCTTTAACTCAAAGCATATACCCATGAAAATAGAGCATGGTACTTTCTGCAAACTTTTTGACTTTGTAAAGCAGTTCCCGCATTACTTCGTGGGATCCAACGCTGACCTTCCAATTGTTGGTGGCTCCATCTTAAGCCATGATCACTTCCAGGGAGGACATTATACCTTCGCAATGGCAAAGGCAGAAGTGGAAAGAAGCTTTACAGTTAAGGGCTTTGAGGATGTAAAGAGCGGAGTTGTAAAGTGGCCAATGTCTGTCATAAGGCTGTCATGCCCTGATTATGAAAGGATTATTGCCCTGGCAGATGTTATTTTGGAGAAGTGGAGAGGATATACCGACGAGGATGCATTTATCTATGCAGAGACTGATGGGACACCTCATAACACAATAACTCCTATTGCCAGAAAGCGCGGCGATAACTATGAACTGGATCTGGTCCTTAGAAATAATATAACTACACAGGAACACCCTCTTGGAGTTTATCATCCCCATGCAGAGCTTCATCACATTAAGAAGGAGAATATCGGTCTGATTGAAGTAATGGGCCTTGCTGTTCTTCCTGCGAGATTAAAAGATGAAATGGCTAATCTTGGGAAAGCCATCCTTAATGGCGAGGATATAAGAAAGGATGAAGTCCTCGAAAAGCATGCAGACTGGGTTGATGGCTTTATGCCAAAGTATCCTGATATAAATAAGGATAATATTAAGGAAATAATCAGGAACGAAATCGGTGAAGTATTTATGCATGTTCTTGAGGATGCGGGTGTATACAAGAGGACAAAAGAGGGACAGGAAGCTTTCGACAGATTTATCAGTACAATAGGATAAGCATAAAGCCGGGAACATGCTTGATGCATGGTTCCCGGCTGTTATTATTACATACCATATAATAAAAAAGATTTTGTATTCATTCTGCTTAAGAAGCAGATTGGGAGCCAGAATCATTCGGAGGCTCAAGAAGTTTTAGGATTGTGTTGCGGCTCAGGGAGTTTAAATTTTTGGCAATTGGTATTAGGGCATCTGTTTTTTTCTGTATTTCGCTCTCGTTGAGGCCAAGTTTGGTTCGATAAAGATCTACAAGAAGTCTGTAGGTGCCGGAAATATCAGTCCTGGTCTTTACAGAAAATTCCAAAACCTTTGCAGCATCTTCATATCGTCCCTGGTTATACAGCTCTTGCCCCCATTGCTGCAAGGCACATACAAGAGCGGTATAGTTTTGATCATACTGGGTTAGAGGAGTGATGTTTGCAGTTCCATACTCAAGTTTAAGATCCGTATTGGATATTCCGGTGAGGTTTACAATCTTTTCATCCTTAAGAGCCATGAGTTCATCTTCAGCTTTCTGAAGAATGGCATTGTCTTCGGCTGTCCCAAAGGGAAGAAGATCGAAAGGTATGTGAACATATTCAAGTGTGTCCAGACTTTTTTTGCGGACATTATTAGACGCAGATTCCCGTTCCCAGAAGTCCTGTTCCTTCTCTTCGGTCTTTCTGGAGACTCGGCGCATATTGATATTCATAAATATGCACAAAAGGATGAAGCTTGCTAAAAAGGGGAATTTCATCTATAATATCCTTTCAGTAATTCGTGGTTATATTTACATGATATCACAGAGGAAGTATTATGAAAAAATTTTTTTCAGGGTTTGTTCTTGCACTGATTTTAGGACTTATGGTATTTCCTAAAGTTCATGTATATGCTACAGATGCAAGACAGATCGCAAGTGGTGTTTTTATTGGCCCAATTGATGTATCTGGGCTTAGTATCACAGATGCAGAGGCAAAAGTTTCTGATTATGTGGATCAGCTGTCGAATGAACAGATTTCTTTGACAGCAGGAGATGACAGATCCATACAGTTCACAGGTTCGGATATTGGTCTTTACTGGAGTAACACCAGTGTCGTTGAGGAAGCCTACGCTCTTGGGCATCAGGGAAATATCCTCACAAGATATAAAGCGCTAAAAGATCTGGAGCACAACAAGCATAGCTATGAGATTGTATATGGTTATGAAAAAGAAGCTCTTTCTCAGATTGTAGACAATTGTGCGCAGGCATTTGACCAGGAGAAGAAGGATTATACACTGACAAAAACAGCTACGGGTTTTGAGATTTCAGATGGTCAGTCTGGTCTGGTGGTAGATAAAGAGGCTTCTTTATCACTTATTGACAGCTTTATTCAGAATGGATTTGGCAATGGCGAAAGTACAGTAACGCTTTCCTTTAAGGAAGATAAGCCGGAGGGCAGCTACGAAGAGCTGTCTAAAGTAAAGGATGTACTTGGAACCTTTACTACAAGCTACAAATCATCCGGATCTTCCAGAAGTGCCAATGTAGCTAATGGCTGCAGACTTATTAACGGGTCCACTATTTACCCTGGACAGGAATTTTCTGTCCTTGATACAATAACACCTTTTACTCAGGATAACGGGTATTTTCCTGCAGGTTCATATCTAAACGGACTTGTAGTTGAGAGTATTGGAGGTGGCATCTGTCAGGTTTCAACAACTTTGTATAATGCAGTTCTTTTGGCTGAACTTGAAGTGACAGAACGCCATAATCACTCAATGATTGTCAACTATGTTGATCCTTCTGCAGATGCAGCTATTGCGGAGTCCGGTGGCAAAAACTTTAAGTTTGTAAATAGTACACAGTCTCCAATTTATATTGTAGGATATACTACTTCAGATAAACATATTACCTTCACAATTTATGGTGTTGAGACAAGAGATCCGGGAAGAAAAGTATCTTTTGAGAGCGAGGTTTTAGAAAAGACTCCTGCATCAGCTGATCAGTTTGTGACAGACCCTTCACAAGGGGTAGGATATGTGGGAACACAATCAGCTCATCTTGGGTACAAGGCTCAACTTTGGAAAATTGTTTCGGAAAACGGGCAGACCACAAGAGAGGTTGTCAACAGCAGTAACTACAAGATGGTTCCGAAGATAGTTACAGTTGGTACCGGCGGAGCAGATGGAACCGCTCTGGCGCAGCTGCAAACAGCTATAGCTACAGGAGATATTGGAACAGTAAAGGCGGTGGCTGGCGCGCTGGCAGCAGCAAGAAATGCGGTTGGAACAGAAGGTGAAGCTGCAGCCGCTCAGGCAGCCAGTGATGCCGTTAATGCAGCTAATGCATTACTACAGCAGCAGGCGGCATCTGCCGAACAGGCACCTGCAGAACCGGTTACGGCAGAGGCACCTGCAGAAGCACCTCCTGCTGAGACAGATACAGCCGAAGTTGTTCAGACAGAAGGCTAAATTGTAATTCCGGAGAGAGTATGAGAGTTGGGAAAATAACTGAGAATGCACTTAAGCGCTCGGTTTTAAAGCAGATAAGAACAGAATATAAGGGAATTGAAAGCGCAGCTGTAGGGACAGACTGCGCTTTTTCTAATGAAAAAAAGACATTCAGTGCCATTTATCCGGTTACTGAGGACATTTCTGATCCCGGTTTTTTTGCTGTTATGAAAGCAGCAAACAGTCTGATAGCACAGGGAATAAAGCCGGACCATGTTTCTCTTAGCATTTTGCTGCCGGCAGATGCAGAGGAGAAGGAGCTTAAAAAGATAGTGGCGGATGCTCTTACAGCCTGTAAAATGTGTGGGACTGTCTATGGCGGCGGCCACAGTGAGGCGACTACTATAGTTACAAAAGCGCTTGTTACGGCCACTGCCACTGGTATACAGGGTAACTGTGAAATGAAGCCGGGACCTATACAAGAGAAGTCTTTGAATAATCTTTTCCAAAAACCACGAGCGGGACAGAGTCTTGTGATCACTAAGTGGATTGCATTGGAAGGAACAGCTATGATAGCCGCAGAAAAGAAAAATGAGCTCTCGACCAGATATCCGGTGCCTTTTATTGAGAAAGCTGAGAGCTTTAAAGCTCTTTTGGATATAAGAGAAGAAGCCAGGATCATAGCGGGATTTGATGAAGTTTCTGTTCATGACATATCATCGGGAGGAGTATTTGCTGCTCTGTGGGAAATGGCTGAGCGAGCGGGATGCGGTCTTAATGTGGAGCTAAAAAAAATACCATTAAGGCAGGAAACCATAGAAATCTGTGAGTTTTTTGAATTGAATCCATATGAAATATTATCAGGAGGCTCCCTTCTTATTGCAACGAATGAACCTGAAGCACTAGCGGGTGCTTTACAGGCTGAAGGAATTCCGGCTGCTTTAGTTGGCAGATTAGTTCAGGGAAATGACAAGATTATCATAAATGATGATGAGCGGAGATTTTTGGAACTTCCTCAGAGTGATGAGATTCATAAAATTTTGTAGAAATTCATTAAATCGTATATCATATAATCTATAACTTAAAGCAAGGGGATGAACGAATGAGTACAAGAGAAGAGATACTTAACATTATCGAGAAAAACAGCCGTATAGATGTTCACGAGCTTAGTGTCATGATCGGAGCTGATGAGGTACTGGTGGCCAATGAGCTTAAAGCACTTGAAGAGGAGGGTGTGATCTGCGGTTATCACACAATGATAGACTGGTCAAAAACAAGTAATGAGAAAGTAAATGCTCTCATAGAGGTTAAGGTTACTCCACAGAGAGGAATCGGTTTTGACAACATTGCCGAGAGGATATATAAGTATCCTGAGGTTACCAGTGTCTATCTTATGAGTGGCGGTTTTGACCTTATGGTTATCCTTGAGGGAAAGACGCTGCAGGAAGTTGCGGGATTTGTCAGCAATAAGCTTTCAACTCTTGATACAGTGCTTAGCACAGCAACTCATTTCATCCTTAAGAAATATAAGGATCATGGTACGATTTTGGCAAAAAAATATGAAGACACAAGGGAGATAGTATCACCATGAGAAACCCTATTGGAAAAAAGGTAGTAGATATTAAACCCTCGGGAATCAGGAAGTTTTTTGACATTGTCCTTGAGACAGAAGGGGCTATATCCCTTGGTGTTGGTGAGCCTGATTTTGATACGCCATGGCATATACGAGATGAGGGTATATATTCTTTAGAGAAGGGAAGAACTTTTTATACTTCTAATTCCGGACTTAAAGAGCTAAGGACAGAGGTTGCAAATTATATAAAGAGAACACAAAACGTGACTTATGATCCGCTAAAGGAGATATTCATTACTGTCGGCGGCTCTGAAGCAATCGATCTTGCCATGAGAGCAATGCTCGATGCTGGAGATGAAGTCCTTATTCCACAGCCCAGTTATGTTTCCTATGAACCCTGTGCAGTTCTGGCAGATGCTGTGCCTGTGATCATTGAGCTTAAAGAGGAAAACCAGTTCAGGCTCACGGCGCAGGAGGTTCTTGAGAAAGTAACAGATAAAACCAAAATTCTGGTACTTCCTTTTCCAAATAATCCTACAGGCGCTATTATGGAAAAGGAAGATCTTGAGGAAATAGCAAAGGTAGTTATAGAAAAAGACCTATATGTGCTTTCTGATGAGATATATGGGGAGCTTACTTATAGTGGAAAGCATGTTTCCATTGTATCTTTCCCGGGAATGAAGGAGCGAACAATTCTCATCAACGGTTTTTCAAAGGCATATGCCATGACGGGATGGAGACTGGGCTATGCCTGTGGCCCTGCAGCAATTATGGAACAGATGGTAAAGATCCATCAGTATGCCATAATGTGTGCCCCAACAACAAGCCAGTATGCTGCTGTTGAAGCACTAAAAAATGGCGACGGAGATGTACAGATGATGAGGGAGCAGTACAATCACCGGAGAAGGTACCTTCTTAACGAGTTTGATCGTATTGGTCTTCCATGTTTTGAACCTTATGGCGCATTTTATGTATTCCCATGTATCAAAAAGTTTGGCATGTCAAGTGAAGAATTCTGTACAAGACTTCTAAAGGAAGAAAAGCTTGCAGTTGTTCCGGGAACAGCTTTTGGAGACTGCGGCGAAGGCTATATAAGGGTTTCTTATGCCTATTCTTTAGAAAATCTTAAAGCGGCTATGGAGAGGCTGGAACGCTTCATTAGTAAATTGTGATTATTTTAAAACTTAATATCTTTAGTAAAAACTAAAAAAATCCTGCTTGTTGTGAAAAAAATGCACAAAAAGCAGGATTTTTTTTGTGTAAACCTACAATAATCTAAAATAATTCATTTAATCCTAAAATACTCGTTGACAGTGTTACCTGCGCAAACTAGAATTTATATAGGAAAATCTGGCATCTGTAATATTGAGAGGGAACGAAAAGAGTTATGAGTAGTGAGAAAAAACTAAAATACAATGAACCCTGGATTCTGCAAAGGGCAGATCCATATGTTTACAGACATACTGACGGAAACTATTATTTTACTGCTTCTGTCCCTGAGTATGACAGAATAGTACTTAGGAGAGCGGATTCACTTGCAGGATTATCCGAAGCAGAAGAAAAAGAAATTTGGCATAAGCATGACAATGGACCAATGAGCGAGCATATCTGGGCTCCGGAGATGCACTATCTTAATGGGGCCTGGTATATTTATTTTGCCGGTGGTGAGAAGGAGGACATATGGAAAATAAGGCCTTATGTCCTTGAATGTAAAGACGAAGACCCGGTTTCTGGTACCTGGAAAGAGCTTGGAAAAATCCAAAGATGTGATGAGGATGAGTTTTCCTTTGAGGCTTTTTCTTTAGATGCCACTGTTTTTGAAAATAAAGGGGAGCTTTATTATGTCTGGGCTGAAAAAGTTGGCGTTGGCAGGCAGATAAGCAATCTCTATATCGCAAAAATGGAATCGCCCTGGAAACTTGCCACAGTTCAGGTAATGCTTACTACACCGGATTATGACTGGGAGAGAGTGGGCTTTTGGGTTAATGAAGGACCTGCTGTGATAAAGCATGGCGGAAAAATCTTTTTAACCTATTCTGCCAGTGAGACAGGAAAGGCATACTGCATGGGAATGCTCACAGCAGATGAAAACAGCGATCTTTTAGATCCAAAGAGCTGGGTAAAAGAGAGGTTTCCGGTGCTCAGATCGGATGAAGAAAAAGGAATATATGGACCGGGACATAACAGCTTTACAGTGGATGAGAAGGGGCAGGTTATTAACGTATTTCACGCAAGATGTGAGGAGACAATAGTTGGGAATCCCTTATATAATCCTAATAGACATGCGATGCTCATGCCTGTTACATGGGATAATGAAGGAAGACCTGTTTTTTCTTATGAGCAGGGAGAACAGTGATGAAAAGAAGAGCTTTTAGTTTTCTGGCAATGGGAATGAGCATGTGCTTTGCTTTCTTTGGAGCAGGGTGCGGTGATAGTGGTGCAGATACTGCCACCACTTCTTTACCGGAGGAAATGCCACTTGAAGAGATATCCAAGGGATCAGTTAATTCAGGAGGGTCACTCCATGACCCTCAGATAATAGTTTCTGAGGATGGGACGTATTACTGCTATGGTACACATATGACAGCTGCTACCTCTGAAGACCTTGTGAAGTGGAACAGTTGGGCAGATGGAGTAAACGGCTCCAACAAGATATTTGACAATCTTCTAAAAGATCCTTTTGAGGCATTTTCTTTTGTGGGAAAAAATGAGCAGAATGGTTATTCTGTATGGGCGCCAAGCGTTATCTATAATAAGGATATGGGAAAATATGTGATGTACTTTTGTACCACATCATCATATATCAAGTCCAGCATAGTTATGGCTACATCTGATAATATCGGCGGACCATTTCACTACGAGAAAACGCTTATTTGTTCAGGTTTTACAAAAGCTGATATTGAGAGTACAAATTTCTATGAAATATGCGGTGACGACGCTAC
>ODAI012854251.1_pt1 | contig 11820 bp, 10 predicted proteins | sample 1539321 | NCBI WGS metagenome assembly ODAI01 (sample SAMN02144231, study PRJEB22623) | gut metagenome | biome: sheep rumen | host: Ovis aries | place: New Zealand
AAACAAAAGTAATAGTCCACGCTCTCTACGGCGTATGCCCAGCCGTGCGGCGAGCACCGGCGAGCATCGGCGAGCACAAAAATCCCCCGAACGGATCGGGGGATTTTGTTTTGCTCTTTATTTATATCTCGAAGTTATACCCAGGTATTCCTCTAAGCACAGGCCGCTGTCGTAGACCTTCTTAGCCATGTCCTTTCCAAGATACCTTACGTGCCACGATTCATATTTGTAGCCCGTGATGTTCTGCTTGCCGTTGGGGTAGCGGATAATGAAGCCGTACTTCCAGCAGTTGTTCGCGAGCCAGCGTGCCTCTCTCGTGTTGTTGAAGGAGCTGCTCGCATTGTTTATATCCATTGCAAGTCCAGTCTGGTGCTCACTGTAGCCCGGCCTTGCGGAGTATGTGTCTGCCTTTGCTCTGCCGTCACGGTTAACATAGCTGTTGTAAAGCCAGCTCTGCGTTGAGTATGAACGGAAGCCCGAGCAGATCCACAGGCTTATGCCGTCTTTTGCGGCCGCATTTTTCATTTCAAGAAATGCGTTGTAGGTCGCCTTTGTCAACCCGCCCGGATTATATGTAGACGGCAGACCGTAGGTCTTGTTCGCTATAAGAATGCCGTTTACATAAGTAACGCCGTTTTTCTTGACTATCGTGTTCTTCGGGGTGGTCACCGTAAGCTTGTTTGAAAGCCAGCCTAAGTGCTCCTTTTTGTAGTCATCAAGCTTGCACGCCCTGATAACAAAGTTGTAAGATGTGTTGTTGCTCAGCCCCGTAACTGTGTATGAGTTCGTAGTGGGCTTTGCTATCCTCTGCCATTTGCCGTTTTTCATCTGATAAACGATATACATATTGCAGGATACCCTGTTCCAGCTGAGGGTCACCGAATTATAGGTCTTTTTAGTTGCCTTCAGCCCCGTTACCGTATCAGCACAGGTGGCAGTGAACAGCTGATCCGAATACGGCCCGTAGATAAATGTGCCGTCCTCTCCGATCTTATAAGCTCTTACAATAAAGTGTCTTCTCCATGAAGGCAGCAGACCCGTCACATTGTAGGTGGCAGCATCAGTTTTGCCTACCTCCTGATATCCGCCTGTCTGCTTCAGATAAACGCTGTAGCCGTCCGCGTCCTGTATCTTGTCCCAGCAAAGCCTTATCGAGGTCGTCTTTGTCTCGCTGGCATAGAGCCCGGTCACCTTTGCAGGCGGTTCAGTGGGGTCGGGCTTGGTCTGCTCCTGATAATTGCCGTAGATCTTATACTGCAGCGCAGATACCACATAAGCATCATCATAGCAGGCTACCGTTCCCGATAAGCAAAGCGCAAGCGCCGCAGCCGCCGAAGCTGCCTTTCTGAAAATCATTTTTCTCACGCTCAACACCTCCGTCAGTTCTGGTTGTCCCGTATCGTTTTCTATACACATTATATAGTATACCATATCCGCCCCGTTTTGTAAAGCGCACAATAACACAAAAACAGACCCTCTTTTTCGGGCAGATTTCACTAAGCACTGACCGCAGGCTCTTATCATTATTTTTCGGCCGTATCCGGAGGAGTGAAAAAAACATCTTTACAATTTTGCAAATATGTGCTATACTAACTTTGTACGTGTTTTTCGGGAGGGTGATAGCGTGAACAGGGAGCTTCTCGGCAAGCTTGCCGATTTCGGCGTCAGCTTTGTGATAATAATGGTGCTGATAGTTATCGCGTGCCTTGTTACACCTAAGATAGCACGGGCTATCGAAAAAAGGCACCCCTCTCTTGCAGAGCACAAGGACGTGACACCTGAGGATTATTCTGTGAAGGATCCGTATGGAAAGCAGGAAACTCCCGAGGGGTTCGATCCTAACTATAAAATATATCACGAAGATATTTATGGAGTTGATTTTAAGCATGGCAAAAAACAAAAAAATGGTTGACGCGATAACCTCAATGGACGAGGATTTCGCAAAGTGGTACACTGACATCTGCATGAAGGCAGAGCTCGTTTCCTACACGAGCGTTAAGGGCTGTATGGTAATAAGACCCTACGGCTACGCTATCTGGGAGAATATCCAGAAAAACCTTGATGAGCGCTTCAAGGCGCTCGGTCACGAGAATGTATGTATGCCTATGTTCATTCCCGAGAGCCTCCTCCAGAAGGAGAAGGATCACGTTGAGGGCTTTGCTCCCGAGGTCGCATGGGTGACCCACGGCGGAAACGAGAAGCTTGAGGACAGGCTCTGCGTAAGGCCTACCTCAGAGACCCTTTTCTGTGAGCACTATGCCGATATTGTTCATTCCTACCGTGACCTGCCTAAGCTATATAACCAGTGGGTCTCTGTAGTAAGGTGGGAGAAGACCACAAGACCCTTCCTGCGCTCGCGTGAGTTCCTCTGGCAGGAGGGACACACTATCCATGAGACTGCCGAGGAGGCAATAGAAGAGACAGAGCGTATGCTCAATGTGTATGCAGATTTTTGTGAGAACGACCTTGCTATGCCTGTAGTCAAGGGCAGAAAGACCGACTCTGATAAATTTGCAGGCGCTGAGGCTACCTACGCTATCGAAGCTCTCATGCATGACGGCAAGGCGCTGCAGGCCGGCACCTCTCACTATTTCGGAGACGGCTTTGCGAGAGCGTTCGACATCCAGTTCACCAGCCGTGAAAACAAGCTTGAATATCCGCACCAGACCTCATGGGGCGTGACCACCCGTCTTATCGGCGCTATCATAATGACGCACGGCGATGATAACGGCCTTGTTCTGCCGCCTGCGGTAGCACCTATACAGGCAGTTATCATACCTGTTCAGCAGCATAAGGAGGGCGTGCTTGATAAGGCGAACGAGCTTGCCGGCAGACTTAAAGCGGCAGGCGTGCGCGTAAAGCTTGATGACAGCGAGCAGTCTCCCGGCTGGAAGTTTGCCGAGTATGAGATGAAGGGCGTGCCCGTAAGAGTTGAGCTCGGCCCTAAGGATATAGAAAACGGCCAGTGCGTCATCGTGACGAGACATAACAGAGAGAAGACCTTCTGCCCGCTTTCAGAGCTTGAAGAGACGGTAGCTCAGAAGCTTGAAGAGGTAAGAAAGGGCATATATGAAAAAGCACTTGAGAACCGCGAGAACAAGACCTACACCTGCACAAGCATCGATGAGATCATCAAAGCGCTCGAAGAAAAGGGCGACGGCTTTGTAAAAGCTATGTGGTGCGGCGAAGAGGCCTGCGAGGATCAGGTAAAGGAGCTCACAGGCGTGGGTTCAAGGTGTATGCCTATCGATCAGGAGCAGATCTCCGACGTTTGCGTGTGCTGCGGAAAGCCTGCTAAGAAAATGGTCCTCTGGGGCAAGGCATATTGATAAAAGCGTGATAAAAAGCTCCGCCGGGTGCGGGGCTTTTTCGGCAGGGAGGTAATTATGAAAAAGGTACGCATCATAAATGTATGTGCATTTGCTGCTGTTTTTATATTTATGCTCATAATGAATTCCAGGGTAGGGTATCTCTGCGATGACTGGCGTTTCAAATATATCCTTCACTCGCCTGATTATGATTTTCAGTGGGAGGGTATTTACAAAACAATGCTGCCGGAGATCGATGAGACGCCTGTCAATGATATGAGCGACGTACTGCTTTCGGCTAAGAATTATTACCTGACCTTCGGGGGAAGAGTAGTAAACCACTTCTGCCTGTTCGTTGTACTGAACTTTATGGGCAAATCAGTCTTTAATGTGCTCAATTCATTGGTGTTTGCCCTGCTCGGCTGCTTCATATACCGTATTGCCGCTGCGCAGGAGAGGGAAAAGGTGCCGTGGCTCCTGCCGCTCGTGTATCTGTTCACACTCACTTTGCCAAGTATAGGCTCGAGCGTTTTCTGGCTGTCGGGCTCGTTCAATTACCTCTGGCCGGCGACCCTGATGACAGGGTGCTTTCTGGTGATGAAAAAGCTCTTTTACGGAGAAAGCAGACCCCTGCTTGCGGTGATGTATCTTGTCATGCTGCTGTCGGCTTCAACTAATGAGGTGACGGGCGGTATGATATGTGTTCTGCTTTTCTGCTGGTTTTTAAAAGACGAAAAAAAGAAGCGCCATCTGCCGAGATACCTGATCTCGCTGGCAGTCTGTGCTGCCGGAGAGCTTATCGTGCTGATCGCTCCGGGCAATATGGCAAGAGCAAACAGAGGGGGCAGGGAACCATTCAATATTTCAAATGTGCTCTCTGTGTCATACAGCTACCTCAGACTTCTGTTCAGCAATTATGGCTGGGCTGTGGTGCTGCTGGTACTGTATGCGGTCGTGCTGTTCACCAGGCTTAAAAAAGACCTGTTTTATGATCTGTCATTTGCGGTCGCATCTCTGGCAGGTTTTACAGCGTTCGGCGTCAGCGCAACATTTTACAAGAGAGTTGCGTTCCTGCCCTCGGCGATACTGGGTATATCCGTTGCGATAGCTGCCGCTAGATCATACATTACAATAAAAGAAGGTCTTGACGAGACCACTTACAGCTATCTTTCACAGCGGCGCGAGAGGCTCACACTGATCGTGCTCGGTCTATTCGTGCTGGTTTGGCTGATGACGCGACAGAATGACATCTTTCTTATCCTGTCACTTTTTGTGATAGCTGCCGCTTTCGCAGTGATATATTTTGCAGGCTGCAAAAGCAAAGGCGTGGGCTTTACTGCAAAGGGCTATATATCTCTGGTTTACAGAAGAGCTCCTTTCGCAGCGGCTGCTATGGCTCTGGTGCCGCTTTTGTATTTTCTGATCTACGGAAAAAGAAATATGATCGCTGTTTATCACTATATTTCATCGACCGCTAAGGTGCTCGGAGTGTTCGCGCTGGTGTGCTATTATTTCTGGAACAGAAAGCACGGTAAGAATAAAACCGCGGCTAAAAGCGGCAGAAAGTCAGAGCCTTTAAATAAGCTTAAAGCCTTACTGTCTCAGCCGCATAGGGTGCTCAGTCTGAAGCTTGTCGGGATCCTCACAGGTATATTCGTGATCGTCAGCACGGGCGTAGTCGCTGTGAACGTCGCCTGTGCGATACCCTATTATGCCAAGCAGAGAGCCATAGAGCGAAAAGTCACTGACGCCGTCGCAAGAGGAGATAAAGAGGTCACAATGACGGACGTGTACTTCTATGATGAAAAGGGCAGCAGCTACAGCTATATGGTAGATCCCGGTCTTATTGATCCTTCGATGATACAGAGACTCTGGATGGAGCGTATATATGATATAACGATCAACATTGATTTACATAACGAAATATAGTTCGGTAGAATAATTAACAAATATTGAATTGTCTGTTTGTGCAATCCTACAAAAGTGATAAACTTGTGTTAATAACTATTGACAATTAGTTTGGAAAGTGTTATTATAATACCAAGCCAAAGGGTGTGACTAACCCTTAGGACGAAAAGGTGAGGCTGTTACTTATTTCGGCTTGTGATGGTCTCAAAACCAACATTTATATTTTTATGGAGGGATTTTCTATGAAAAAGTCAAACAGAAAGGGCTTTACACTCGTAGAGCTCGTAGTAGTTATCGCTATCATCGGTATCCTGGCTGCTATCCTCGTACCTACAATGATGAACTACGTTAAGAAGGCTAAGCTGAAGAGCGCTAACTCCAATGCTAAGCTCGTATTCACAACAGCTAACAACCAGGCTGCTGACATCATCGCAGGCGACGGCGCTGTCTCTGATATCGTTGCTGCTTCCGGTTCTGTAAGCGGTTGGAACGGCTCTTCTAACTCACTTCAGGCGGCAGTTTACGATGCACTTAAGGACAACGGTTCCGGCGCAGGCAAGGCTTGCTGGGGTATTGACGCAGAGCTCAACGTCACTGGTGCTCAGTGGCAGGCTACAAACGGCGGTCACGTTGGTCAGTATCCTGATCCTAACACTGATCCTGATACACTCGGAACCTTCGGTACTCCATTCAACGGTGCTACTATCTCATAATCAGTTGATTGAGTGTAAAGCCAATTAAAAAACAAAATGAGAGCTGTCCTTCGGGGCGGCTCTTTTTTGCGCACTTGACAAATCGTGCTTTGTGTGGTATAATGTAAGCAACCACGAAAGGTAATATGTGTTAACCATGATGACACGCAAGCGAAAAGGCCAGGAGCGGCAACTCCTGGCCTTTTCTTTAGGATCTTGTCGGGCTTCTACATTTTTGTCAAGGCTTGACAGTTTGGAGTTGACAAATCAGGCTTTGTGTGGTATAATGTAAGCAACCACAAAGGATGCTATGTTCAAAGGGACATGCAAGCGAACCGCCCGAGAGTTGCAGCTCTCGGGCGGTTCTTTTGGGATATGTCGGGCTTCTACTTTCTGTCTATCCCCTTGCTAATCAGGTAACCGCCCAGACTAGCCATAACAGAAATGACAAAGGACGCTATGTAGCTCAAAGGTTCCACCTCCTTCCTGACGGAAGAAGCCGACAATTAATCTTATCATGACTCAGTATTTTTGTCAAGGCTTGACAGTTCGGAGTTGACAAATCAGGCTTTTTGTGGTATAATGTGCATATAAAGAGGGTATCGCACCAGCCTTTGGCTTTAGCGGTTCTCCCTCAAAAGTAGTTTTTCACTGAATGAAATAACCGCCTTATGTGGAAGTGGGGCGGTTATTTTTTTCTATTATTGCAGATGTTTATCACCGAAGTGATTATGTTCGTCAGTAGCAAAAGCAATGTAAGTACCTCGGAAACGCTCATTCTGCTCACCCCCTTGCGAGGGAATAGATTGAACCGCCTTGCCGCAGAGTGCAATACCCCGTGGGTATATTATAGCACTGCACGGGCGGCTTTTCAAATTTTGTGTGCTCATTTTACGCATGAAAAAAACGTCGTTTATGACTTGAAAATGTCAATCTGTTGTGGTATAATAAGAACGGGTATGTGTGCCCGCTCTTATTTTTGTTTTGAGAGGAGTGTCAGACGCGTTGAAAAAGCTTTTTTCAGGCATTGCCTGCGCAGGTGCCGTGTTTCTCAGCGGCTGCACAGGTCTGAGCTTCACTGTCGATACTCTCCTCAATGCGCCTAAGCTCACCGAGGAACAAAGCGAGATCCATCAGGCGCTGATCGAAAGGGTAGGCAGCAATATCACCCTTAAATACCCTAAAAACGGCGAGAACCGTTCTGCCTTTGTTATTGCGGATATCGACGAGGAACCTACCGAGGAAGCTCTCGTCTTCTATGAGTACTCCGCCAACAGTGGAAAGGACGGCCTGAGAGTAAACGTCCTCGATAAGGACACCGACGGCAAGTGGTATTCCGTAAAGGAGCTTGCAGGCGGCGGCACCGATATTGACAGGGTTCTGATCTCTACAGTCGGTGATTCTAACGACATTGATGTTCTCGTCGGCTATCAGAATCTTACCAGCACCGAGAAAAACCTTGAGATCTACCGCTATAAAAACGGCAAGTTTGACCGTATAGCTGCCGATACCTATTCTGTGCTGGAACCTCTTGACATAAACGGCGACGGCCATAACGAGATCGTCACTATCTCCAAGGGCGTCAGCCCCGATACCGGCGCGGCCGTAACTACAGCGTCTCTTCTGAGAACTCAGGCCGGCGAGATCACAAAAGATGCAGGCATACCGATGTGCGACAATGTTACCGATTATGTGCAGTCAAAGGCCGGCAATATAGAACAGGGCAGAGGCGCTATCTTCGTTGATGCGCTCAATACCGAGGGCAACCTGCAGACGGAGATAGTTTACTACAGATATTCAAAGCTCCAGAATCCTATGCAGCAGCGCGCCGAAAAGCTTCTCCCGATGAGCACGCGCCCGGCAGGCTATTACTGCACGGATATAGATAACGACTCAGTCATAGAGATACCGACGACCTCGGCGATGATAGGCTATGAAAATGCTGTCCCTGAGGAAATGCTGTATATGACCAGCTGGAGCGTTTATAAAGACTTTTATGAGCTCAAAGAAAAGTTCAGCGGCTACTATTCGATATCCGACGGCTACTTCTTCGCCTTCCCCAAGCGCTGGAACAGCTCCGTTACCGTGAAGAAGGATCAGGAGTCGGGCGAGCTGGTCTTCTACAAATATACCGGTGACATCAACACCAGCACCGCCGAGATCCTGCGGATAGGTGTCTCAGCCAAAACAAAAACAGAGCGCTATATCGCTGACGGCTATGAGGTCGTAGGCAGTAAAGGTCAGCTCGATTATATAGTCAAGCTCCCTCTTGACAAGAGAGAGAAGCTGATCCCCACCATTGATGAAGTAACCAACAACCTGTATATCACAGATTAAAGGAGGAACAACAATGAAAAGAGTTCTTGTTTGCGAAGACGAAGATTCGATCAGAGAGTTTGTCGTTATCAATCTTGTAAGAAGCGGCTATGAGGTGGTTGATGTCAACTGCGGAGAGGACGCTTTGAAGGCATATGAGGAAAAGGACGGAGATTTCGATGTTGCTCTGCTCGATATCATGATGCCGGGTATCGACGGTATGGCTGTGTGCAAAAAGATAAGAGAGAAAAACTCGAACATTGGTATAATCATGCTCTCAGCCAAGAGCCAGGAGATGGATAAGATATCCTGCCTTATGGCCGGCGCTGATGACTACATCACAAAGCCGTTCTCTATCTCTGAGCTTATAGCGAGGGTAGATGCCGTTGCAAGAAGAGTGAACCGCTCAGGCGTTAAGCAGGAGGAGACCTCCTCGATAACCTCGGGACCGTTCGTGCTCAACCTCAAAAGCAGGACCGTTCTTAAAAACGGCGAGCAGATAGACCTCACTCAGGTAGAGTATCAGATAATGGAGTATTTCTTCAAGAATCAGAACACAGCTCTTGACAGAACGAGCATACTCAACCACATCTGGGGCGAGAGCTACTACGGCGATGACAAGATAGTTGACGTAAACATCAGAAGAATAAGAATGAAAATAGAGGACGAGCCCTCAAACCCAAAGTATATCCTCACTATATGGGGCTTCGGCTATAAGTGGTCGGCAGGCAACGGTTAAATCTCTGATCTATTATCTATAAAAGGCAGGTGCGGACAGTATTGAAAACCAAACATAAGAATATTGCCCGCAGGAGTATTACACGGCACTGGCTGACAAACAGCCTCGGTGCCGTAACTGTGATACTCGTTTTGCTGGAGGTGCTGCTGATAATCCTTGTCAGGAACTATTACTACAGCTCGGCCAGACAGTACCTTACCTCAAGAATGAAGATCGTCACTACGGCGATAATGAACACCTCGGGAGAGGAGCAGACCAACTACAATGCGCAGATCCGCTCGATAGTTGAGACCTACGAGGATAAGGACAAGATAGAGCTTATGGCGATAAAGACCAACGGCGAAGCAGATGTTACGTCGTCGGGCTTTTCACCCTCGGGCATGGATAATATGCAGGACTACATTGACGCCAAAAAGTCAGATTCCGGCACGGCGTCACAGATATATGAGCTTGAAACGGGCGAAAAGGTGCTCGCGATGACCTCGGTCATCTCCCCTAAGGGAAGCGAGTATGAGGCCGTTCGTATGCTCTCCTCAATGAAAAATATCGACAGCCAGATAGTGATGCTGTCTATCATAATGACGGGCGTAGTTCTGGCGATAATTGCTCTTATGCTTTTCTCGGGTCTGTTTTTTATCAAGTCCATCGTTATCCCTATCAGGAACGTCAATGACGTTGCGAGAAAGTTCGCGACGGGAGACTTCAGAGAGAGGATAGAAAAGCAGCGCGATGATGAGCTCGGTGAGCTCTGTGACTCTATAAACTATATGGCGCAGGAGCTCTCAAACACTGAGCAGATGAAAAACGAGTTCATCTCGTCAGTATCACATGAGCTGAGAACGCCTCTTACCGCCATAAAGGGCTGGACAGAGACTGTCACCGTTATGTATGACGATCAGGAGACCTTCAGAAAAGGTATGCGCGTCATCACCAGCGAGACCGAGCGTCTCTCCCAGATGGTCGAGGAGCTTCTCGACTTCTCAAGGATCCAGGATAACCGCCTGACCCTTATAATGGATACGATAGACATTCTCGCCGAGCTTGGCGAGACCGTTCTTATCTATCAGGAGAGGGCGAGGGCTCTCGGCATAACGTTGAATTACTATGAGCCGGAGATGCTCTCCTTCGTTTACGGCGATAAAAACAGGCTCAGACAGGTATTCATAAACATAGTTGACAATGCTATAAAATATTCCGATAAGGGAGACACCGTCTCTGTAGAGGCCTACGAGGAGGACGGCGAGATTTGCATATCTATCTCCGATACGGGCATAGGTATATCTAAGGAAGATCTCCCGAAGATAAAGACGAAATTCTTCAAGGCGAACCATACAAGGCGAGGCTCCGGAATAGGCCTTGCGGTAGCCGATGAGATAATCCAGCGCCACGGCGGAACTCTCGACATAGACAGTCAGCAGGGCGTAGGAACGACCGTAATGATAACTCTGCCGTGTATGCAGAGCTCAGGCGGAGAAAAGAGTGAAAACAACAGTACGGTAGACGTTGAGCTTATCTCTTCGGAGCCGATAGAAAGTCAGGAGGGGCTTAACACCGATGAGTCAGAGACCCGATAGGAATGAGAAATTCAAAACCAGCATCGGCGGCCAGGCAGTTATCGAGGGCGTTATGATGCGCGGCCCCGAAAAGGGCGCAATGGCCTGCAGATTGCCGAACGGCGAGATAGACCTTGAGACCTGGGAGGTAAAGGGCTCAAAGGCATGGTACAGAAAAGTGCCCTTTGTGAGAGGCATATTCAGCTTTGTATCCTCGCTGATACTGGGCTATAAGTGCCTGATGAAGTCAGCCGACAAGCAGATGACCGAGGAGGACGAGGAGCCCGAAACAAAGTTTGAAAAGTGGCTCTCCGAAAAGCTCGGCAGCAAGATAATGCCGATAGTCAGCGGACTGGCTATGGTGGTCGGTGTGGCTATGGCAGTGGTGCTGTTTATCTTGCTGCCGTCATGGGTGGTGGACAAGCTCACCTGGTATGTCGTTTCTATGTCTAAGTTTGCAAGGAACGTTTGTGAGGGCCTTATAAAGATCATCGTGTTCATCAGCTATACCGCCCTCACAAGGCTGATGAAGGATATGTCCGTGACATATGAGTATCACGGCGCTGAGCACAAGACTATCGCCTGCTATGAAAGGCAGGAGGAGCTGAATGTCGAGAACGTGAAAAAGCAGTGCCGCTTCCACCCCAGGTGCGGAACAAGCTTTATCTTTCTTGTGCTCTTCATAAGCATTTTTGTGACAACTATTTTCAACGTTTCGTGGAAAAACCTTGCCCTCAGAGTTCTGTTCAAGATCGCTCTTCTGCCTGTGGTCACGGGCATAGCGTTTGAGCTCATAAGGCTCGCAGGCAAGTATGATAACCCTGTCACAAGGGCGATATCCGCTCCGGGTCTCTGGATACAGAGGATAACTACCAAGGAGCCGAATGACAAGCAGATCGAGTGCGCTATCGCGGCACTGAAGGAATGTATCCCCGCGAATGAGGGGGACGACAAATGGTGACCTACAGAGACGTCTTCGCAGACACAGTCAGAAGGCTGGAGTCAGCAGGCGTTGATGACGCACCCTTCAATGCGGCAGAGCTGATGGGCAGCGTTCTCGGTGCGGACTGCCGCAGCAGCAGGTTCGCCCAGCTTATGGAGGAGACCGCAGAGCCCGAAAAGCTGACCGCTCTGGATTCTCTGACTGACAGGAGAATAAGCGGTGAGCCGCTGCAGTATATAATCGGGGAGTGGGAATTTTACGGCGTGCCGATAAAGGTAGGCAGCGGAGTTCTCATACCCAGACAGGATACGGAAGCGCTGATAGATATAACAGCCGTAAAATGGCGCGGCAGAAAGGCTCT
>ODAI010001274.1_pt1 | contig 11819 bp, 8 predicted proteins | sample 1539321 | NCBI WGS metagenome assembly ODAI01 (sample SAMN02144231, study PRJEB22623) | gut metagenome | biome: sheep rumen | host: Ovis aries | place: New Zealand
ATTTTGCATCATGCCGCCATTCATCATCTGGCCGTTCATCGGATTTTGCATCATCATGCCACCATTCATCATCTGACCGCCCATTGGGTTTTGCATCATCATGCCGTTGTTCATCATCTGTCCATCCATGGCCTGTCCGCTCATGTTCGGGTCGTTGGGATTAATCATTTCGCCCTCCATTTTACTTACCTCTTCCAAATAGTTTTTTTAGCAACTTACTTGCCTTATTAATAGGGGGAGTCGTCAGGTCTGGAATTGATAAATCATACTGATATTCACCAATCTGATGCTCTTCCACTAATTTCGTCGAGAAATATTTTTCAACACATTGATATCCCGTCGGAACAAAAAACAGAATATCAAAACCGATTAAGTTCAGGAATGTCGTTATAATTGTGTCTTCAAGCGAAAGTATTTTATCCGTCGTATTGACAAAAATAAGCTTCGGATTCTTTTTTGTAAAATCAAAGCTCTGAATCAGGCGTACAATTTCTTTTGGCAGATTTAAGCACCAACCGATAATCGTATATTCCGTTCCATTTTCACCAATCCCTTTTATGAGCTTGCTGTTTATAAGCAGTTCAATTTTATCAATAATATGATTCTGCATCTCTTCTCTTAAGATTGCATAAGGAAAATCAGGGTGATTCTTTATTTTATCCTTCAGTAATTTTCCGTTCTTATAAAATCCGGCGGCCAATCCCTTGAATTTGTTTGCGGCTCCAGATTCAATATAAGGAATTTTCGTAATCAGCATACTGTTGTCTGTTTTTAATTCCCTGATATAATCCCAATAAGCATCCAGATTTCCATCTTTTACGCCTGAAATCTTTGCAAAAATCACGGGAATGTCCACAAGATTATTTTCAACCCTAAAAAACTGCCTGAAGTTTACGGTGACATCCCACATGTCATGAATCTCTTCATATCGTGTTTGCAATTTTATTGAATTGGCTTTTGAAAACTGCTGGTTCCGATAAAAACTGTTGGAATCATTGCACATCAGATCGGTAAATTCCCGCTCGGCATGAGACGCAACTGTTCCCATACGCACCATGGCTGAGTCCTCGGGGTATTTCTCCAGATTCAGGGATTCCGTATTGTTTTCCTCGTACAAGAGCTCATCGGAAAGACAGCATTTGGAATTCAAGTTCGGGCACAAAATCAGAACATCCACGGGGATTCTTGCAAGCATCCGCAAAAAGTTCGACTCATTTTCGTTTTTGCATCCGCCCAAATAAATGAACACGCCCACTTCCGGAATCTTCCAGTTCGAGAAAAGCTCCCTGGCATATCGCCTTAACCAGCACAAGAGATAGACCGCCTTGCTTGAGAGCCTGTTGACGTTCGCATTCTCTTTCTGCGACTCCTCCAGCATGATGTCCACGAAGGCTTTCCTCATCAGTTTCTGGAGCTCGACGTTGCTTCCGTAACTTATGTTCTGCGTGATGTTAAGGATGAGCTGCTCGGTGGACGCATAATTGCCGCGACGTATCTCTCCTATCTCTTCCGGGGTCGGATTCGGAATCCTGCCGTTCACAATGACCAGATGACGCTTGGAGTTTTTCAAATCCTGCTGCATCCTGTAGAGTTGGTCGGAATAAATGTATTTGTCCTCCGCCCCGTTTATCCGCATAAAGGCATTGTAGACAAATTTCTCTTCCTTTCCTCGCATCAAAGTCGGTTCTTTTATAATCTCAAGGCCCCTCTGTCTTTCAATCCATGCGTTAGTACAAAGCGTCAGATTCGGCAACGCACCATAAAGACGTGTGCTGACCATTTCCTTTTTCGCATTTTCCCTGAGCTTTCCAAGATTAAAATCAGCGGGGAAGGGCTGGCCTCCGGAAATCAGCAAAGGAGTGGACATCTCGGATTTGGGATCAAGCTTCAAATATGCAGCGTCTCCCTTGTACTGGAGAAGGAGAATGTCGCACCCAGATTTGGAAAGGACAGAAAGAAGGAGCAGCTCATGGTTTGAGATGTTTCCCTCGTAGATGATTTTCGGAACGTCGTTGTTTCCAAGATTGATCAGCACCCTCTCAAACTTGTAATAGAGCCAGCAGAGAAATTTGACGTAAGTATTTTTTATGATGGTCTCATTTTTTCCTGCCTTAAGCATATTCTGAAAAACCGCAAGAAGAGCCATCGCCATGTCATGCCGCTGAACGTCATTCATTCTCGGAAGCCACTTTTTCAATCCTGCCTCCATAAAAGCGATTGAGGGCTTGAACTCATCCCCCATCATTTCCTTGTAGTAGGAAAGATTCTTTTGGTCTGGAGCAGGGATTCCACCTTCAATGACGACGCCGTTCTGTTTGGCCAGCTCATAGAATTTCGTGATCAGATTTTCTACGGTCCCGGCATAGTCGTTCACACGGTAAAAATATACGTTCTTGCCGTTCCTTTTTGACAGGTCAGAGAAAAAATCATCAAAGCTGTTTGCAATTACGTGAGTAAACATTTATTTCCCTTGCCGCTAGCGAGATGTATTATACATTTTGTTTTTATTCATGACATAACCCAAAACAGACCCCACGGCTCCCCCCAACAAATGCGCCAAGTTAGAAACATTGTCGTTTACGAAAATGGCTGAATAAATCTGCTGTCCTATATAAATCAAGGCAACGAGAATGAAAGTTATCGGTATTTTTCTTTCCTTCGTGCATGTGAAGGATGAAAGAAGTATGCAGGCAAAAACCACCCCGCTCGCACCAAGCAATCTTACGCCGGGGAAAAAAAAGAAATTCACAAGTCCTGTCACGAGAGCGGTCGCCAATATGACGAAGAGCATGTTCCATGAGCCGTACTTTTCCTCAAGGAGCGGTCCCACGACAAGAAGCATTGTGATGTTGCCGAACAGATGATTCCAATCCGCGTGTCCGAGCACATGAGTGAACATACGCAGATAGGTAAGGGGACTTGCGAAGGATGAGCGGTAGACGCTGAAAAAGGAGACCGTAGTTCTGCCCGCCGTAATAAAATCAAGGACAAGGACAATGAAACAGAGAATCGTGAATGTAAGAATTACCGGCGAATTAAATGACAGGCTTACTTTTTTTTCACTATTCATCAAATCTCCTCCTATTTTATTATACTATTTTCATTATACCATATTCTAGCACAGTTTTGCAATAAAGCAAGTTTTATTCAAGAATTTCCCGGCTATATTTTGAAAAAACACAGTAGATTTGCACTTGCCTTCTACAGTTCTCATGCCGACGGTTGAAAAATTAATTTTTTTTGCTATAATGGGAAACATGAAAAATGAGAGTATTTATTACAGTGTAGGAGCTCTCCTCTATTGTCCTGCAAATAAACAGAGCTTGTCAGATTCAATCATAAATGAAAAATTCGGAAAAAAATATTCCCTTGCCATTTGCCTCGAAGACTCCATAAACGACAATTTTGTTGAGGAAGCCGAAAAGCAGCTTGTCGATACGCTCAGGAAAATACATGAGTCGCGAGAAGAGAGACAGTTTTATGTTCCCAAAATTTTTATCCGCGTAAGAAACCCGGAGCAAATCACCGGCCTTTATTCCAGATTCGGAGACGAGAAGGAAATGCTCACAGGATTCATTGTCCCGAAATTCTCTCTGGACAACTCGGAGGATTACATAAGCTCCATGTCCGAAATAAACGAAGTGAGCCACAGAAAAATCTTTTTAATGCCCATATACGAAAGTTCTTCCATCATTGACCTCAGGACCAGATTCGGAACCCTTTACACGCTGAAAGAAAGGCTCTCGCAGATTGAGGAGCTCGTCCTGAACATACGCGTAGGAGGAAACGACCTGTGCCACAATTTCGGTTTCAGGCGGCACTCGGATGAGTCAATACACAGAATCAAGCCCGTCTCTGACATTTTTTCTGACATCGTAACCGTATATGGAACGGATTATATTGTCTCTGGTCCCGTCTGGGAGTATTATTCCGGCGAAAATTGGAAGGAGGGTCTGATTCAGGAGATAAAGGACGACCAGCTCTGCGGCTTCACTGGAAAAACCGTCATACATCCGAATCAGATTTCCGTCGTCAACGAGGCGTACAAAGTCTGCAAGACGGATTACGAGGATGCAAAATCCATCCTGAGCTGGAACTGCAAGACCGATGATTACGTGCTCAGCTCACACACAAAGGAAAGGATGAACGAATACAAGACCCACACCAACTGGGCACGGAAAACTCTGTTTCTTGCGGAGGAATTCGGCATAAAAGGCTGCGACTGACTGCTGATTTATCCCCTTTTGCTCTGTCCCCCTCAATCTGTACCCACGGAAAAGAAAAAATTCCCTAAAATTCGGCATTTTTCTCTAAACAAAATAAAAAATCTGTGATACAATGAGGGCAAGGTGCAAAAATGAAATCGATCGCGAACTATCACACACACACGGAACTCTGCAAACACGCCAAAGGAAAGCCTCTTGATTATGTGAATCAGGCGGTGAAGGAAGGATGTCTTGAGCTTGGATTCTCTGACCATTGCCCCTACCCGGATTCGTTCAACGACGTTTGGCCGGGCATAAGGATGAGCGAAAATCAGATACCGACCTACAAAGAATGGGTACAGATTGCAAAAGATTCGGCTCCCTTTCCGGTTTACTGCGGCTTTGAATGTGAGTGGGACAGGGATTTTGAAAGCTGGTACCGGGACGGACTTCTTGGAAAATATGGGGCGGACTATCTCATTTTGGGCTCGCATTGGTGCACAATTGGAAGCAGCCACGTTTATTGCCCCGAGATGGATTTCAAGGATTTGAACAGATACATCGACCAGACCATAGACGGAATGAGGAGCGGACTCTTTTCATTTCTTGCCCACCCGGATTTGTTCATGAAGGGCTACAAGGAATGGGACGAGCAGTCAAAGGCATGTCTCAAGGCAATTTTGGACGCTGCCGTGGATTTGAACATGCCCCTTGAAATCAACGGACTTGGAGCAAGCAGGACACCGAATGAAACTTCACGCGGAATGCGGTATCAGTACCCCTATGTGGAGTTCTGGGAGATGGTGGCGGAGACAAAGGTTCCCGTAATCTGCTCTTCCGACGCGCACGATCCGCTTGATGTGATTATGAACGCATGGAAGTCCCGGGATTTTGCATCGCGATTCGGAATTCAGGTTCTGGAGCGCATAAATGTTCCCGGCAAGCATTGATTGAAAATCAGAGTGGAGGAAAAATGAGCGTTATCAGTTTTACAAAGGACACGAGCAGTAAAATCAAACTCTACTATCAGCTCTACGAAAGATTTACTGAAGAAATCAAAAGTGGAGCGTTAAAACCGAAGACAAAGCTCCCCTCCATCAGACAGACCGCCGAGGATTTTTCCCTAAGCAAAAACACGGTGACAAAAGCATATTCCATGCTTGAAAAAAACGGCTTCATTTATTCCGAGGAAAAACGCGGATATTTTGTGAACAAAATCTCTGACATGAGCATGGAACAGGACAGTGAAGTTCAGAGCAAGGAGACAAAAGAAGAAAATGAGGACAGCTCCATTCCGACCGTCGAATCAATCCTAAAGCAACGGGGCTCATCAATCCTTCAGGATGAAATTTCTTCCGAGGCATCCGAACTTTCCTCAGTGATTGCAGAGTCCATTTCCGCCGTCCGAAAACTGAACATACCGACTGTGGACAAAATCGTCGCACAAGAAACAGAATCTGTACCCCAAAAAGAGACGCAGCCGGAAGAAACTGTACCCAAAAAAGAAGATGTGGTCATCAAAGAGCCGGAACCTGAAAATGAAGACGGCATAAAGTCCAAAATCGCTAAAATCTGTACCCATGTTTTGTGCGGAGATCCAGAGGACACAGACAAGGCATCTGACCCCTTCGGAGAAAAGACTTTCAGGGCAGCCATAGCAAGTTTCCTGAAATCAAACCTGAACATCCATACAGTTCCCGAACAGATTGTAGTCTCATCCGACGCAAGCCACTTGTTGAGGTCAATTCTTTCGCTTCAGACAATCCGGGAGCCATTTGAAAAATCCAACGGCATGGGACTTTTAAAACTTGCCGACAAACTGTCATCCGGATCTGCCACCCCCATCAAAGCGATGACAGGACTTGCAAAGGGTACAGATGAAAAGACCAAGCGGATTTTTTCCAAATCAAAGCTGCCCTACCGTGAGATTCCATCCGACGAGCTTGGACTGAATCCACAGAATCCGGAAAACGCTGACTCCACATCCATTTTTATAGTACCGGGAGATTTGAAGCCGCTTACGACAGGTGACAGCAACGAGCGCATCTGGACGATTTTGGACTGGGCATATCAGGTTTCATACCGGCACATCATCGAGTACGACACTCTTCCGCTCTTTAAGGAAAAATCATCGGGGGACACGGAATACTTACGCATAAAAAGCTCGGACTTACGAAACAAAGTCATCTATATAAATTCTTTCGAAAATCTACTCTGGAGCGGATTCAAGGCGGCATTTGCGGTTCTTCCCTCGGCGGTCTGTGCGGATTACCATCAGTTTTACGACTACCTCCCTTGTCCCCTGTCCCTTTTGGAGCAGCAGATTTTAACCGAATTTATAAATGGCGGAAATTTAGAGCAAATATCGAGAGGCTTATATGGCAAAGAAAAAGACTGAAACGGAATCTGTTCGTCAGGACGATGTTATGCCGGAGCAGGAAAAAAATCGCATTCACACTTTGGTCGAAAATCAGAGGAAATATTTCAGAAGCGGAGAGACTAAAAGCATAAAGCACCGAAAGCGCGCGTTGAAATCACTTTATTCCGTAATCAAACACCATGAGAGCGAAATCTTTGAGGCACTCAGGACGGATTTGGGAAAGCCTGATTTTGAATCCTTTACGACGGAGCTCGGACTTGTACTCCATGAAATCAGTGTCCAGAGAAAAAATCTGAAAAAATGGTCCAAGCCGAAAAAAGCAAAAACCACATTTCTCTCCTATCCGGCAAAGGCAAAAATCTTTCCAGAGCCATTCGGAACCACACTGATTATGTCTCCCTGGAACTACCCCGTGCTTCTTTCCCTCCAACCTTTGGTGACAGCCATTGCAGCGGGAAACACGGCCATTGTAAAAACATCCGAGTACAGTCCGGCCACAAGCGAAATTCTTGAGACAATCATTCAGGAAAGTTTTGACCCAAGTTTTGTCGCACTGGTCAAAGGCGGATTTTTGGCAAACCAGCTTCTCCTGAACGAAACTTTTGATTTTATCTTTTTTACCGGAAGTCCTTCGGTCGGAAAAGTGGTCATGGAAAACGCTGCGAAAAATCTTACGCCGGTGTGTCTGGAACTTGGAGGAAAAAGTCCCTGCATCGTGGATGAAAGCGCAAATCTTCCCATCGCTGCAAGAAGAATTGTCTGGGGTAAACTTTTGAACGCCGGTCAAACATGCGTGGCCCCGGATTATATTTTGGTGCACGAGTCCCAGAAAAAAGATTTGCTCACTCAGATATCGGATGAAATCGCATTGCAATACGGAGACAATCCCATTGAAAATCCTGAGTATCCGAAAATCATCAACACGAAACATTTTTGCAGGCTCTATTCCCTTGCCCCGTCAGCCCAGGTGGACACAGCATCCAACAAGATTGCGCCGACCGTTTTGGATTTAGGAGACATCCACAGTGAGCAGGCCCTGACCCATCCGTGTATGCGCGAAGAGATTTTCGGTCCCATTTTCCCCATAATCACCTACACAGATTTGGAAGACGTGATTGATTTTATCTACACGAGGCCGTCCCCGCTTGCACTCTATCTTTTCAGCCAGGACAAGGCGGTACAGAAAAAGATTCTTTCAACGCTTCGGTTCGGAGGAGGCTGCTTGAACGACGTGATTTTACATCTCACGCCCACGGAACTTCCTTTTGGTGGCATAGGACAAAGCGGCATGGGACAGTACCACGGCAAATACGGATTCGACACATTCACCCATCTGAAAAGCGTCCTGATTCAATCCCCAAAAACTGACATGAAATACAGATACGCACCGCATAAAAATCACTTGAAGCTGGTCAGAAAAATTTTGAAGTAATTTGGGTGAGTTGATATGAAAACATATTACGAGATTCTTTTTGCACTTTCTGTAACGTTGTCCGGAACATACGCCCTTATCTGGAGAAAGAGATTCAGCGTCTATTTTACGCTGCTTTTTATTCTCATCCCCTTCACCATCCGTGGCTATATCCTTCAGACAAGCGCGGAGTCTCTTGGACAGGCGATCAGCGGAATAAAACTCGCGTACCAGGGAGCGACATTCCTGCTCTTTTTTATGATGCTTGCAATCTGCGACCTGTGCAACATGAATCTCTCGAAACCCGTAAAGGTAATTCTCTTTATTGTCTCCTGGCTAGTCTATCTTCCGGTTCTCTCGGTGGGCTCGGCACCTCTTTTCTACAAGAACGTGAGGCTTGATTTTGTAAACGGGGAGCCTCTGATAGTCAGGGAATACGGGCCCTTCCACACGGTCTTTTATGTTTTTCTCGCAACCTATCTCGGAATCTCAATCACCACGATTATTTACAGCCTGATTAAGAAAAAATCCGTCTCCCAAAAGAACCTCCTGATTCTCTTGTTCTGCGAGTGCTCCGCCATCGTCCTTTACATGAGCCAGCACATTTTCCACACAAGGATGGATTTTTCTCCGCTCTCGTACATAATCAGCGAATTGATTATGCTCATCATCATAAGGCGCGTCTCGCTCTACGACATAACCGAAAGCGCGATTGACACAATCTCCATGAACGGGGGAACCGGCTTCATTTCCTTCGACAATAATTTTTCCTACATAGCGTCGAACAAACTCGCAAAAAAAGTTTTTCCTTCCTTAAATGAACTTTGGATAGATTCGAAGGCCACAAAAAATGAGAGCCTGAATTCCGAGCTCATCTCAAAAATCCGCGAATTCAAAAAGGACAACACCAAGTCCCATTTTCTGAAAGAGTGCGGGGACAAAATCTACAAGATAAGCATGGATTTTCTTTATGCCGGAAAACGCAAGCAGGGCTATCTGATAAACATCGAGGACGACACGCAGAACCAAAAATACATTTTGTTCCTCAACAAATTCAATGACCGACTCAAGGACGAGGTGGCCAGAAAAACAGAGAACATCGAAAGGATGCACGACAATCTGATTCTGGGCATGGCAACCATGGTGGAAAGCCGCGACAACTCGACCGGGGGACACATCAAGAGAACGAGCTACGTGGTCAAGCTTCTTGTTGACGAAATTATGAAAGACAAAAGCGAGGGAGCCCTGAAACTTTCAAAAAAATTCTGCCACAATCTCATAAAGGCAGCCCCAATGCACGACCTTGGAAAGATTGCCGTAGACGATGCTATCCTGAGAAAGCCCGGAAGATTTACGCCGGAGGAATTCGACGCGATGAAAACTCACACGAGCGAGGGAGCGCGCATTGTCCACGAGATTCTTGAGGGAACCGATGACGGAGATTTCCGGATCCTTGCAGAAAACGTGGCCCACTATCACCATGAGAGGTGGGACGGCTCGGGCTATCCCAAGGGACTTAAAGGCGGGGAGATTCCTCTTGAGGCTCGTATTATGGCGGTGGCAGATGTGTACGACGCGCTTGTGAGCAAGAGGGTCTACAAAGAAAGCATGAGTTTTGAGGATGCAGATAAAATCATCATGGAAGGGATGGGAAAGCATTTTGACAAGCAGCTTGAAAAATACTATGTGGCAGCCCGTCCGAAACTTGAGGCATATTATGCAAATCTCTAGCGAAAGTCTTAGTCAGGAGGATTTATATGAAAGTGATTGGGAAAAGGCGTTTTATTCTTTTGTTTGCGCTCCTGTTTCTTTTCGGATGCAGGGATAAGGAAAAAGTTACGGACACAAAAACTTACGCAAAGGAATCTGTGGAAAAAGTTGGGAAGGAAATCACATACAACAAAATACCTGACAATTTTCCGTCCGACTGGCAAAGCGACGACAAAATGATTGGGTTTTACATTGGTTCCAAAGACAAAAGCGGTATGACTGCCAACTACCAGCTTTTTTGCGGAAACGGAAGAGCTTTTGCAAGCGGACTTTTAAGACATTCTTACGGAGGAATAGATGAAGATGGAAATGTCCGCCATCAGTTCATCCTGCTTGAATCCCCTGATGAAGACAAAATTGATTTTCCTGCATCCGACGGTCCTGATGAAAAAAAGCAGGCCATACTGGATTATCTCTTCCCCGACGGAAAGGACTGCGTGATTGAATACATGCCTGACTATATGAACCTGGGCAAAAAGGGTGCCTTTGTCTACAAGGACTCTGCCTTTTACTTCAGAGCGTACACACAGGACCTTGCTGAATTTTCAGACACCATCATTGAGGGACTTCCCGCGACCTACCTTGGAAGAAAATCGTACACGCCCAAGGACAGGACTTGCGTTTATTCCAGGCCGGATGTGACGAGCGAAAAAATCCCGGTACAAAACCTAAGCTGGCAGGCTTACTCCAAAGACAAAAAAGTCAGGCGGCTTTATGATAGTGGAACCCAACTTTTTGACTGGTACAGAGGAATTGAAATCACGGTGCTGGGAAGAACCAAGGATTTCTATAAGGTAAACGGAAAGGAAAACAACTGGTATTATGTTGAAAAATATTCAAATCACGGCTGGGTTTTCGGAGGCGACATAGAGCCTTGGGATGCTTCACTGACGGATGAATACAAAAAGTCTGTCATTGAAAATGGAGTCAAGGACGGACTGATTGAGCTTAGCGACGTTGACTACTCATCCATCCCCGACGACCTAGCTGAAATCACTTTGGGTGAGGACGACGGCTCTGCAATCTACTACAACGACGATGTTATTTATCTTGCCTACCCCTACTACTGCAATGCCTTTGCAAAATATGACAGGAGCAGAATGGCCTACGACAAAGACGGATTTATGAAATTCAAGTACGGACCCGGCGAAAACGACAGCTATCTTTTTATCATGGGAGGCCAGATAAACCAGCGTTTTACAAACTTTAAGAATGACGGTGCCTTAAGCTACAGGGATGAAGAGGACGATGACCTTATGAGGTACCACAGCTATTACTTCAAGTCCATTTCAGCAAGCTCATCCTATTCTGAAACCCTGGGAGGAAGAAAAGTCGTCTATGAGCCGGAGAACCTTGAGAAGTGCTTTGAGATAGGCTGCAAGTGCCATCCCTACTGGTGGAACTACTCGCACATTCCCTGGGTTGAAGGAGCCGAGGGGAACGGAATAGGAGAGTCTGTCACAGTTGAGTTTACTGAGGATATGGCTGGCATGTCTGTCTTAAACGGATATACCGACATCAACAAACTCAAGCTCTACAAGGAAAACTCCAGGCTCAAGGAAGTGCAGGTGGACGACCTTGTGAACGGAGATTCCTGGACGGTTAGTTTCGACGACAAGGTTTACTTCAATTACATAGCCTTCCCCAAAATGACGAGCAAAATCAAGATGACCATAAAGAGCGTCTATGATGGAACCAAGTATTCCGACACCTGTGTCTCCGCAATCATCCCGAGCAAGACCAATCCTGTTGCCGCGGATTCTGATGAAGGCAAGAGATATTTGGAGCAGGTCCATGAGGATTTCAAGGATGTAATGAGGGACTGCGATTTAGTTACGGCAGAGGAGCTGGTGAAAAAACTTAGGGAGAGTTGAGGATTGGAATGCGCTCCGACATTTGTCATTCCCGTGTCATAACAAATGTCATTCCCACGTCACGACACTTGTCATTCCTGTATCACGACATTTGTCATTCCCGCGCACCGACGCGGGAATCTCTATTTTAAAGGGATTGCCGTGTCAAGCACGGCAATGACAGAAAACAAAGCACGGCA
>ODAI014743917.1_pt1 | contig 11819 bp, 13 predicted proteins | sample 1539321 | NCBI WGS metagenome assembly ODAI01 (sample SAMN02144231, study PRJEB22623) | gut metagenome | biome: sheep rumen | host: Ovis aries | place: New Zealand
TCCAACGAATCCATCCAGTTCGACTGTTTCCGCGGCTGCACCGTGGTAACGGACGAACAGTCGGGTGAAAAAGATATCCGATACCGCCAGGGCTGTTGCAAACTGGAGGTATACGACGTACTGAAGGGCATCTCCCAGGAGCAGTTTGACAACTACTTCGAGGTACGCTTCAAAAACACCCGCAAGGGCATCTATGTGAATGCCTCGGGCCAGAGCATCAAGACCGGGGATCTGGTGGTGGTGGAAGCCACCAGCGGCCACGACCTGGGCATCGTTACGCTGGAGGGCCCTATCGTGGGCCGGCAGATGAAGTGCCGGGGTGTGGACCCCTCCAAGCAGGAGCTGAAAAAGATTTACCGCAAGGCCCGTCCCTTCGATATCCAGCGCTGGCAGGAAGCCATCGCCCGGGAGCAGGAAACGATGATCCGCGCCCGCGTACTGGCGGGTAACCTGGGCCTGGAGATGAAGATCGGGGACGTGGAGTTCCAGGGAGACGGCACCAAGGCCATCTTTTACTACATTGCCGACGGCAGGGTGGACTTCCGCCAGCTCATCAAGGATTTTGCCGAAGAGTTCCACATCCGCGTGGAGATGAAGCAGATCGGAGCCCGTCAGGAAGCCGGCCTCATCGGCGGTCTGGGCGTGTGTGGCCGGGAACTTTGCTGCGCCAACTATATCACGGAATTCAAATCCATTACCACATCGGCCGCCCGTGTGCAGGATCTTTCCCTGAATCCCCAGAAACTGGCCGGCCAGTGCGGCAAGCTCAAGTGCTGCCTCAATTACGAGGTGGCCGCATATATGGACGCCCATTCGCGCATCCCCCGCGTGCAGGAGCCGCTGGAGTTTATGGACGGCCAGGCCTTCCTGGTGAAGACGGACATCCTGGCCGAGAAGCTCTATTTCTCTTACGAGAAGGGCTCCCTGGCTCAGATTTTCCCGCTTTCGGCCGATGAGGTGAGAGAGATCCAGGCGATGAACCGCCGGGGAGAGAAGCCCGAAACCCTGAAGCAGGAAGTGGTGGCCGCCCCCGAGTTCATAGACGCAGTGGGAGACGATGCCATCAACCGCTTCGACCCGGAAAAGCGCAAGCGCCGCAGGAACAATAAAAACCGCAACCGTAACCGCAAGGACAAGCCCCAGAATGCGTAGAGTCGGCCTTCTCTGTACCCTTGCTCTTCTGGTCGCGGCCTGTCAGGAGCCCTTTTCTTCCGAGAGTTTTGTCCCGGGAGGCGGCCCCTATGAGTTTGTGCTGGATCTGTCGGACAGCACCGCCGCCTACGACCTGGACCTCTACAGCCGCCTGGACGGAGACCCTGAAGAGCTTGTTCCCCTGCAGGGAACGATGTTGAGGGCCGAGTGGCGCAGTCCCTCCGATTCCCTTTTCGTGGAGAAGGTGTATCTCCCTCTGAAGGGAACGTGCCAGTCTTACTATTCCCGTCAGATTTATCAGCCCTACCGGGAGGATGTCCGTGTTGTGGAACCCGGCATCTGGACCCTGGTGATCCGGCAGGAAGACCGTTCGCAACTGGTTCCTTTCCGGGGAATGGGTCTGGTGGTGAGGAAAAAGAAATAGCTATGGGACACGGCAAGTTAAAGAAATTCGCAGAGAACGAGACCTTCCGCTGCCTGTTGCAGCCGGACGCATCGGCCATCCTGGACAAGGAGCCCGGATCCAAAGAGCTCAAGCTCAAGGACCATCCCATCAAGGGTCGCTGGGGAGCTGAGATGTTCGGCAACTCCAACCCCATTGTGCTGGAATTGGGCTGCGGCAAGGGAGACTATACCATAGCCCTGGCCCAGAGAAATCCGGATATCAATTACATAGGTGTAGATATCAAGGGCGCCCGCCTGTGGAAGGGGGCCAAGTTCGCTACGGAGAACGCCCTTCCCAATGTGGCGTTCCTTCGCACCCGCATAGAGTTCATAGATGCCTTTTTCGGCCCGGAAGAAGTTTCCGGAATCTGGCTTACTTTTTCAGACCCGCAGCTGCGGGGCAGTGAGAACGCCCGTCTGTCTTCTCCGCTGTTCCTCGCCCGCTACCGCAAGTTCCTCGCTCCCGGCGGCATGGTACACCTGAAAACGGACTCCCGTTACCTCTACGAGTACACCCAGGCGGTGGTAAAAGTGAACAACCTCCGTGTGCTGTACCAGGATACGGACGTGTATCACAGCGGAGTGGTTCTGCCGGCGGAAGTGAGAGAGGTACAGACCTTCTACGAGAAGATGTTCCTGGAAATGGGGCTTCCCATTACGTATATGGCTTTCCGGATAGAGCACGAAGGGCCGTACGCGTATCCTGCAGAAGCCTTCGACCACGAAAAATGGCTGGAGGCCGGGGGGCCCCGCCGCAGTTTTTCTCATCAGCCTGTCAAACGGGGATAATCCCCGTTTTTTTTGCTATCTTTGTAAGGTTATGGCTAAAATGATTTACACAATGGGCGAAGTGGCGGAAATGCTGGGCGAGAACGCATCGGCCATCCGCTACTGGAGCAACTATTTCGAGAAGTTCATCAAGCCCCAGCGCAATGCCAAGGGCAACCGCCTGTATCATCCCGAGGATATTGAGACGCTTAAGCAGATCCAGTATCTTCTGAAAAACCAGGGCCTTACCCTGGAAGGTACCCGTCAGCGCCTTACCGAAGACCGCAGAACCGTGGACAAGCGGGTGAAGGCCATCGGCATTCTCAAGGGCATCCGGGAAGAATTGGTTGAAGTCCGCAGAGCCTTATGACAGTAGGTGAGATTACTGCGGCGTTGGAGGTATTTGCTCCGCTCCGCATCCAGGAAAGCTGGGACAACAGCGGGCTCATCATCGGCTCGCCGGAGGATGAGGTGCACGGGGTTATGATCGGCTTCGACTGTACGCCCGAACTGATCCGGGAAGCCGTGGAGAAAAGCTGCGACTTGGTTATCACGCACCATCCCCTCATCTTCAAGGGAATCAAGCGCATAGACAGCAAAGACCCGGTGGGCGCCGCCATCATGCAGGCGGTGCGCTGCGGAGTAGCCGTGTATGCCGCTCACACCACGGCCGATAAGGTAATCGCCGGGGTCAGTGGCGCCATGGCCCGTCGCCTGGGTCTTAAGAATATCAGCATTATGGTTCCGGAAGAAGACGGAACCGTGGGCCTTGGCTGTATCGGGGAGTTTGAAAGGCCGATGACGGGAAACGAGGCCCTCTCTTATGTAAAAGAGCGTTTTAACCTGGGTGTCATCCGCAGTTCCAGACCGCTGGAAACGCCCATCAGCAAGGTGGCCGTTCTGGGCGGCAGCGGCGGGGGAGAGATTCCGCTGGCCCTGTCCAAGGGGGCCCAGCTGTACATCACGGCAGATATTTCCTACCATAATTTTTTCACCCCGCAGGGCTTTATGGTGATGGATATCGGCCATTTTGAGAGCGAAGTGGAGATTGTAGATATATTTCTGGCCGAATTACGGAAAAAATTTCCTACCTTTGCAAGCTACAAAAGCGCCAACATGGACAGGAGCAACCCTGTCCACTACTTTGGTTTGTAATTAATAAATCGATTTATATTTTTTATGGCAACAACCAAGAAACCCACCGCCGCCAAGAAAGTGGAGGCCCCCATCGACAACAGGGAAACTTTTGTGTCGCTGCAGAAAAGTTTCGCCGATTCAGGTATGCCCGTGGAGGAAAAGCTCAAGACCCTCTACCAGCTTCAGGCAGCGGATTCCGAGATTGACAAGATTATCCAGCTTCGTGGCGAACTGCCGGCAGAGGTAGCGGCCCTGGAAGAAGAAATCGCCACCCTCAAGGAGCGCAGCGCCGCCCTTGCCGCCGTGGTAGACCAGCTCAATCGCAACATCGCCGATGCCAAGCTTTCCATCTCCGAGCACGAGAACGTCATCGAGAAATACCAGCGCCAGTTGGAGACCATCGCCAACTCCCGCGAGTATGATTCCCTGAACAAGGAGATCGAGAACCAGGAGCTGCTGCGCCAGATTGACGAAAAAACCATCAACGACACCCGCTTCGAAATTGCCGCCAAGAAGTCCGAGGCCGACGATCTCAAGGACCGCCTCACCATCCGTCAGGAAGACCTCAAGGCCAAGAAGGAAGAACTGGAAAACATCGTTGAGGAAACCGCCAAGGAAGAGCAGGTGCTCCGCGCCCGCCGCGAGGAATGCGCCTCCAAGATTGACGCCCGCACCATGAGCGCCTACGAGCGCATCCGCGAAAGCGTGCACAACCACCTGGCCGTGGTAGGCATCTACAACGGAGACTCCTGCGGAGGATGCTTCAACACCATCACTCCCCAGCGCCGCGTAGAGATTGCTTCCAACAAGAAGCTCATCATCTGCGAGCATTGCGGCCGCATCATCATCAACCCGGATTTCGAGTAGTCTTCCTTTCTGCTGATGGCCGATACGCCCCGAAAGAACCGCCGCACGGCAGAGCCCCTCAACCTGGAGACCCTGATGGGAAACAAACCCCCGCAGGCCCTGGATGTGGAGGAGGCCGTGCTGGGCGCCATGCTGGTAGAGCCCGCCACCATAGATGAATCTATGGAGGAGCTCTCGGCTGCCTGTTTCTACGACCCGCAGCACCGTATGATCTTCGAGGCCATGTCGGAACTGGTGAACGAACACGCCTCCATAGACCTGGTCACCGTGAGTGAGAAGCTCCGTTCCAAGGGCAATCTGGAGGCCGTGGGAGGCCCGGTGGTACTGGCCGGCCTGTCGCAGAACATTGCGGCGGCGGCCCACATAGAGTACTACATCAAAATCCTCAAGCAGAAGACCATCCAGAGGGATCTGATCACCGCCTCTTACGAAATTCTGAAGCAGTCTTTCGACGAATCCACCAACGTGGACGACCTCATAGACAACGCCCAGACCAAGGTGTTTGCGGCCATTCAGAACAACGTCAAGAGGGATGTGCAGGATATCGGCTCCATCATCAACGCAGTGCTGGACAACCTGCAGGAGCTGCAGAACACAACCGGCCTGTCCGGTGTTCCCTCCGGTTATCCTTCCATAGACCGCGTCACCCAGGGCTGGCAAAAGAGTGACCTTATTATCCTGGCCGCCCGTCCGTCCGTGGGTAAGACGGCTTTCGCCCTCAACATTGCCCGCAATGCGGCGGTGGACGCCAATATGCCCGTGGCCGTGTTCTCCCTGGAAATGAGTGCAGACCAGCTGGGTAAGCGTCTGATTACTACGGAAAGCGGCCTGTCCGGAGAAAAGATCAAGGGCGGTATCAAGCTGGAACAGTACGAGTGGATCCAGCTGGAAGATACCCTCAAGCGCCTGGCCAAGGCCCCGCTCTATATAGACGATACCCCCGGCATTCCCATCATGGAATTCCGTACCAAGGCCAAGCGCCTGGTGAAGCAGAAAGGTGTCCGTCTCATCGTAGTGGACTATCTTCAGCTGATGCAGGGACCGGTGGAACTCCGAGGCCTGCGCGAGCAGGAAGTGGCCGCCATCTCCCGTACCCTCAAGGCCACGGCCAAGGAACTGAACATCCCCATCATAGCCCTTTCCCAGTTAAGCCGTAACGCTGTTCAGCGCACCGGCGGTACGGGTAAGCCCCAGCTGAGCGACCTCCGTGAGTCCGGCTCCATCGAGCAGGATGCGGACATGGTCATTTTCATCCACAGACCGGACTTCGTGGGTATGAGCGACAACCCCGAAGACAAGGAAAAGGCATATATCGTCATCGCCAAGCACCGTAACGGTGAGGTCTGTGACATTGAGATGAAGTACAAGGCCAACCAGGTGAAGTTCGTAGAGCCGGACCAGAGCCTGGACGTTTATGCCCAGCAGGGTCCCGTGGCCAGTGCTGCCAATGAAGAGCCCGCTTCCCCGGGAAATTACAATTTTGAAGACCAGCAGGACTTCTAGGATGCGCCGTTGGCTTCTCATATGGGCCATGCTGTTGCCATTTGTGGCAGCCGCGCAGCAGAAGGACAAGATACCCAGCCTCAGCCGCCATCCCTTCCAGGGAGGAGAGAAAGAAAGCTACGGCCTTTTCTTCAAGTGGGGCGCCGTGGTGTCGGAAGTGGGTACAGCCTGGCTTCATCTGGATTCTCTCCGCTACGAAGGAGTTCCGGCATACAAAACCACCCTCCGCGTTCAGTCCACCCCTTTCTTCGACCTCTTCTTCAAGATGAGGGAGGAGTTCTTCAGTTGGTTCACGGCCGATGACTTGAGGCCTCTCAAGTACTCCCGGGACACCTTTGAGGGCGGTTATATGGCATCCAACCTGTATCATTACGACTGGGAAAAAGGGGTTATCCACGCCGATATCAATTTCGAGAACCGCGGCCGTCAGGTCCTGGACATTCCCTTGAAAGAAGGAGTAAGTGACCTCCCCGCGCTCATCTATATCTTCCGCGCCATAGATTATTCCCGCCTGGAGGAAGGCGCGGTGTACCCCGTGGCCTTTGCCATCGATGACAAGGTTTTCGATGTCAAGCTAACCTACAGGGGCCAGGAGACGGTGAAAGTGCGCAAGTTGGGCAAGAGAAGCGCCCGTCATTTTTCCTGCTCGGTGGTGCAGGGCGCCATGTTTGAAGGAAGCCAGGAACTGCAGTTCTGGCTGGCCGATGACAGCAGCCATACGCTTCTGGGACTGATGGCCCCCCTGAGGGTGGGCGCCGTCTGGGCCTGGGTCAAGGACAAGAACAAGAAATAATGAAGAAAGAAACCATAAGCCATAAGGGAAAGATAGTGAACATGACGCCGCAGGTCACTACGGTGAGCATCCTCCAGCACGCCGCGTGCGGAGAATGCCACGCCGCCGGCATCTGTGGTATGGGAGATATGGCCGAAAAGCTGGTGGAAGTGCCCACAGACCCGTACGGCAATTATTCTGTCGGAGACGAGGTGGAGGTGCTCCTGAAGGCTTCCATGGGCCTGAAGGCCGTGTGGCTCTGCTACGCCATTCCCCTTGTCGTCTTGCTGGGAACAGTGGTGGGCCTGCTGTCCGCCGGCGTGGAAGAAGCCGCTGCCGGCCTTGTCGGCCTTGCGGCCATCGGCCTGTATTACCTGCTGCTGTACCTTTTCAGGAACAAGCTGAAAAACGAATACATCTTTACCATCCAATAGGGAAGAATCAACAACAATATAATCTATATCTATGGTAAACATCATCATTTGGACCATTGCGGTAGTGACTGTCCTGGGCCTGGTTCTGGGCCTGGTTCTCTACCTGGTGGCTCAGAAGTTCAAGGTGGAGGAAGACCCCCGCATTGACGAGGTGGAGAAGGTGATGCCCGGCGCCAACTGCGGCGGCTGCGGCTTCGCCGGCTGCCGTGCGTTTGCCGAGGCTGCGGTGAAGGCCCCCAACCTGGACAACAATTTCTGTCCGGTGGGCGGTAACGAAACCATGGCCAAGGTGGCGGCCATCCTGGGTTACGAGGTAACGGAGAAAGCTCCCATGGTGGCTGTGGTCCGTTGCAACGGCACCTGCGAGGCCCGTCCCAAGGTGAACGAGTATGACGGGTATGCTTCCTGCTATGTGAAATCGCTCCTGTACACCGGAGACACCGGCTGTGCCTTCGGCTGCCTGGGCTGCGGAGACTGCGTGAACGCCTGCCAGTTCGGCGCCCTTTCGATGGATCCCGTCACCGGCCTGCCGGTGGTGGACCAGGAGAAGTGCACCGCCTGCGGCGCCTGCGTGAAGGCCTGCCCCAAGCACATCATCGAGCTTCGTCCCAAGGGCCCCCGCGGGATGCGCATGTTCGTCAGCTGCGTAAACAAGGACAAGGGCCCCGTGGCCAAGAAAGCCTGCGCCAGCGCCTGCATCGGCTGCGGCATCTGCGCCAAGACGTGCACGCACGAGGCCATTACGGTGGAAGGCAATGTGGCCTACATAGATCCCGCCAAGTGCAAGCTTTGCCGTGAGTGCGAGGCTATGTGCCCCACCGGCGCCATCCATGGCGTCAACTTCCCCAAGCCCCTGGACAAGGATGCCATCAAGGAGCGCATCAAACTGCGCCAGCAAAAAGCCAAAGAGGCAGCGGAGGCTGCTAAAAAGGAGGCTGCAAATGAGTAAGCATACATTCTCTATCGGCGGTGTCCATCCGCACGACAACAAGATTTCCCGGGAATGCGCCATTACCCCGCTTCCCATCGCCCCTACCGTATATATCGGCGTGTCCCAGCACATCGGCGCCCCCTCCGTGCCCTGTGTGGCTGTGGGAGACAAGGTGAAGGTGGGCCAGGTAATTGCCGAACCCGGCGGCTTTGTGGGCGCATACATCCACTCCTCCGTGAGCGGTACCGTCAAGTCCATCGCCCCCCGGGCAGATTTGGCCGGTCGCGCCAGCACCCACATCGAGATTGCGGTGGAAGGAGATGAGTGGGCCGATGGTATCGACACCACGGACACCCTCATCACCGCCATCCCCGAAGACCCCAAGGCCATCATCGAGAAGGTGAAGCTGGGCGGCGTCGTGGGCCTGGGTGGCGCTACCTTCCCCACGCACGTGAAGCTGAGCCCGCCTCCGGGCTCCAAGTGTGAGCGGGTTATCATCAACGGCTGCGAATGCGAGCCTTACCTCACCTCAGACTTCCGCACCCTCCTGGAGAAGGGAGAGCAGGTGGTGGTGGGTGCCGCCCTGCTGCAGAAGGCCATGGGCGGCGTGCCCTGTACAATCGCCATCGAGGAGAACAAACCCGAGGCCATCGCCCACATCCGCGAGGTCATTGCCCGACTGGGCTATAAGGACATCGAGGTGATGGTGATGAAGATGATGTATCCGCAGGGCGGTGAAAAGCAGCTCATAGACGCTGTGATGCACCGTCAGGTGGGTTCCGGCGCCCTGCCCATCAGCGTGGGTGCTGTTGTGCAGAACGTGGCTACGGCCCTGGCCGTGTACGATGCCGTACAGAAGAACAAGCCCATCGTAGACAATTCCGTAACCGTTACGGGTGAGTGCTTCCCCAAGCAGGCCAACCTGCTGGTTCGCGTGGGCACGCCCCTTCGTTACATCATAGATTATCTGGGAGGCGTTCCCGAAGAGGCCGCCAAGATCATCAGCGGCGGTCCCATGATGGGCCGAGCCGTGGCCAATCTGGATGCCGCCACCGTCAAGGGCACCGGTGCTCTGCTCTTCCTTACCGAGAAGCAGACCCGCCGCGCCCCGGAAACCAACTGCATCCGCTGCGGCAAGTGTGCCGATGCCTGCCCGATGGGTCTGGAGCCCTTCCTGCTGAACAAGCTCTCCAAGGCGGCCGATGTGGAAGCCCTGGAGGCCAATGCCGCCCAGGACTGCATCGAGTGCGGCTGCTGCCTGTATTCCTGCCCCGCCCACATTCCGCTGCTGGACAACATCCGCGTAGGAAAGGGCCAAGTGTTAAGCGCTATCCGCGCTCGTGCGAAAAAATAATTACTATGAATAAGTTATTAGTATCTCCTTCACCTCACATCCATTCCAAGGACTCCACCCGGTCCCTGATGCTGGATGTGGTGATTGCGCTGGTACCGGCGGTTATCTGCTCCGTGGTCTTCTACGGCTGGCAAGAGCTGTTGGTGCTGGGCGTGAGCGTGGCCTCCTGCGTGCTGCTGGAATGGGCCATCACCAAGTATATGCTCAAAAAGCCGTCCACCATCGGAGACCTTTCGGCTGTTATCACCGGTATCCTGCTGGCCCTTAACGTACCTTACACCACTCCCTGGTGGGTTATCGTGGTAGGCTCCGTAGTGGCCATCGGCGTAGCCAAGATGACGTTCGGAGGCATCGGCCAGAATATCTGGAATCCCGCCCTGGTGGGCCGCGTGTTCCTGCTGGTTTCCTTCCCTACGTATATGACCACCTGGAGCAAGCCCGCCGGCCTGTTCGGCGTGGATGCCGTTTCCGGTCCCACCCCGCTGGGCGCCATTTCGGAGGGCCTTATGCAGGGTTCTACCGTCCAGGAGCTTACATCGGCCTATAATTACAAGGATCTCCTGTTCGCCAATCTGGGTGGCAGTGCGGGCGAAGTTTGCGCCCTGGCCCTTCTGGCCGGTTTCGTATACCTCTGCTGCCGCAGGGTGATCAAACCCTGGATTACCCTCAGCATCTTCGCCACCGTGGCCCTGACGTCCCTCATTTTCTGGGGCATCAATCCGGCCCGCTTCACGGATCCCCTGTTCAACCTCCTCACCGGCGGTCTCATCCTGGGCGCCTGTTTTATGGCTACGGACTATGTCACCAGCCCTATGAGCCTCTGGGGCGGCGTGGTCTTTGGTGTGGGCATCGGCTTCCTCACCATGATGATCCGTTACTTCGGCTCTTATCCGGAAGGCGTTTCCTTCGCCATCCTTATCATGAACTCTGTGGTGCCGCTGCTTAATATGTGGTTCAAACAGAAAAAATTCGGGAGGAAGTAGGTATGGCTGTTAAATCCAATCTTACCAATATGGTTCTGGTGCTGGGCCTCACCTGCCTGCTGTGCTCTGCCGTGCTGGGCGGTGCCTATGTCCTCACCAAGGAACCCATCGACAAAGCGGCTGCGGAGAAGACCAACAGGGCCATCTCCCAGGTGCTGCCTCACTTCACGGAGGTGGAGTACAACGAGGCCGATCATTACTACAAGGCCACCGACGGAGACCAGCTGGTGGGATATGCCATCGAGTCCACCGTGGTGGGCTTCGGCGGCCCGCTCAGCCTCATCGTGGGTGTAACCCCGGACGGAGTGGTGTACAACACTTCCGTGCTCTCGCACGCCGAAACGCCGGGTCTGGGCGCCAAGTGCACCACCGACGAAAAGTTTATGGGCCAGTGGAAGGGCTTCAACCCCTCCATCAAGAAGCTCTCCGTCAAGAAGGACGGCGGTGACGTAGATGCCATCACGGCTTCCACCATCACCTCCCGTGCCTATACCCAGGCGGTAGAGAATGCCCTGAATGTGTTTAACAAGCTGGAAGGAGGACAGGACAATGAGTAAATTCAAACTGCTGACAGACGGGCTTGTCAAGAACAACCCCACTTTTGTGCTCCTGCTGGGCATGTGCCCCACGCTGGCCACCACCACATCGGCCATCAACGGCCTCTCGATGGGCCTGGCCACCCTCTTTGTGCTGGTCCTGAGCAATATGGCCATATCGGCCATCGCTCCCGTGGTTCCGGACAAGGTGCACATCCCGGTCTATATTGTGGTCATCGCCACCTTCGTTACCCTGCTGCAGTTCCTGATGCAGGCATACACCCCCGCGATGTACGAAACCCTGGGCCTGTTCATCCCGCTCATCGTGGTTAACTGCATCGTGCTGGGCCGTGCCGAGGCTTTTGCCAATAAGCACGGAGTCGGGGAGAGTGCCCTGGACGGCATCGGCGTGGGCCTGGGCTTTACCTGCTCGCTCACGGTGCTGGGCCTGGTGAGGGAAATCCTGGGTTCCGGCTCCGCCTTCGGATACAATTTCATCGGCGGCCACGACGGTATGCTGGCCTTCGTGATGGCTCCCGGCGCCTTCCTGTGCCTGGGCTATCTGATGGTCCTGTTCAACAAATACCTTAAAAAGAACTAGGCTATGGAGTACTTTCTCATTATAATCTCGGCGATTTTTGTAAACAATATCGTCCTGGCACAGTTCCTGGGTATCTGCCCCTTCCTGGGCGTGTCCAACAAACTGTCCACCGCTTCCGGTATGTCCATGGCCGTGTGCTTTGTGATTACGCTGGCCACCCTGGTAACTTACCTTATCAACAAGTACCTGCTGGTTCCCTTCAACATCACTTTCCTCCAGACCATCGCCTTCATCCTGGTCATCGCGGCCCTGGTGCAGATGGTGGAGATTGTGCTCAAGAAGGTGAGCCCCAGCCTGTATCAGGCCTTGGGTATTTTCCTTCCCCTGATCACCACCA
>ODAI010101149.1_pt1 | contig 11818 bp, 11 predicted proteins | sample 1539321 | NCBI WGS metagenome assembly ODAI01 (sample SAMN02144231, study PRJEB22623) | gut metagenome | biome: sheep rumen | host: Ovis aries | place: New Zealand
GGCGAAGTACTCGTCCTCGGTGTCGTAGTCGTCGGTGCTGAATTCCTTCGGGCGCATGTCGAGCTTGATGGCGCCGTCTTCATTCTTGCCGCGGAGGTTGGCCCAGTTGTCCCACCAGATGTTCACGCCGTTGGGGCCGAGCTCGGGCTTGTTGTTGGGGTCGCGGTCGTCAAAGTTGTCCCAGAGGAAGCTGTCGGGAACCGCGGGCGCTTCCGGCTCGGCCGGAGCTTCGGGTTCCGCCGGGGTCTCAGGTTCGGCGGGGGGTTCGGGCTGAGCCGCCGGCTCTTCCGCGGGGGCGGAGGGCTGGGCAGACTGGCCGCAGGCAGCCAGAGCAAGGATCATGCAGACTGCCAGAAGCAGAGCGAGTAACTTTTTCATGTTGACCTCCCAAATCTTTTTACTTGTCGCAGTTGAAAGGGATGATTTTTGTAAGTTTAGCGTTAAACTTACTCTGAAACTGATTATATCAGCTGTTTGAAATGCTGTCAAGCGCAGATTTAGCGTTAACTGCACAAAAAAGCGGCGTCAAATTTATCTAAAATGTCGATAGGGAAAGAGGGCGCTTCCGTCTTGCCCAATCCCGCCGGGTGTTGTATAATCTATGCAGCATAGTTTAGCGCTAAACCAAAGAAAAAATGAGGGAGGCGTGTACCATTGAATAAAAAACAGCCGATTTCCGCGGCCGCACTCAGCCTGGGGGTGCTGGCGCTGCTTCTGCTGGCGCTGGCGGTGTGGATGCTGGCCGCTCCCGGCGCGCCGCGCTTTGCCGCGGCGGCGGAGAGCGCGGAGGGGCAGACGCTGCTGACGCTCTACGAGGGGCCGAAAACGATGACGAGCTCCTCCACGGCCCGCATCCGCGCCAACGGCCATGAGCTCTTCGTCTACGACGTCATGGTCAACCACGAGCATATCTGGAACGCCGATACCCAGCCGAGCGACACCCCGATGACCTATTTTGATTTCAGCGGCGCGGTCGCCCTCGACATCGAAATGCCGGGTCTCGGAAAGCCGGTGGAGAGCGCCCGGGTGCTGCCCGCGTCCCTTGGCATCGAGCCGGAAGTGAGCGAGGGGCATGTGCGCTTCACCGTCACAGAGCCGGGGCAGTACACGGTCGTTTATAACGACAGCGTCAACAAGGCCACGCACATCTTCGCCAATCCGATCGAGACCGACGTGCCCGACCCGGAGGACCCGGACGTGTACTATATCGGCCCCGGCGAGTGGACGATGGACGCCATCGCCCTGCAGGATAACCAGACGCTCTACCTCGCCGGCGGCGCGGTGCTGCACTCGATCATCTCGGTCAACAACGCCGACAACGTGCGCATCTGCGGACGCGGCATCATCGACGGCAGCGACTACCCGGCCTGGAACCAGCCCGGCTCCTACGCCCGCGTGCCGATCGACCTGAACCACTCCAAAAACGTGACGGCAGAGGGTATTATCCTTGTTAACTCCAACTGCTGGAACTTCAATTCCTATTCCTCCAAAAACGTCAGCATCGACAACGTGAAAATCATCTCCGGCCGCCAGAACGGCGACGGCTTCACCTTCCAGTCCTGCACCGACCACACCGTGACGAACAGCTTTGCCCGTACCTGGGACGACAGCCTGGTCATCAAAAACTATTCCGGCTCCACCAAAGGCATCACGTTCCGGAACATGCAGGTCTGGACGGATCTGGCCCAGTCGATGGAGATCGGCTATGAGACGGACAAGGGCCTGACCCTCGACCCGGAGATCAGCGAGGTGCTGTTTGAAAACATCCCCGTCCTGTATAACTTCCACAAGCCGGTCATCAGCATCCACAACAGCGACGACGCCTTTGTACACGACATCACCTACCGCAACATCACGGTGGAAAACGCGATGATGCAGGGCGACAACGGCAACAACCGGGAGCTCATTGAAATGACGCTGCAGAAGTCCGGCTGGTCCACGGTGCGGGACGAATACGGCTCCATCGAGTCCGTGCTGATCGACGGGCTGACCGTCGTCAACACCGCCGACGGCCGGGTGCCGCCCTCGCGCTTTGCCGGACAGGGGCCGGACAACCGCATCACGAACGTCACGCTGCAGAACGTCAGTATTCTCGGACAGGCGGTCACCGATCTCAAGGGTCTGAACGCCTCGGTCAATGAGTTCTGCGAAGCGATCACGGTGAAGTAAGGAGGACGCCATGAACAGGAAACTCACGATCATTTCTATCGTTCTCATTGTTTTGTCTCTCGCGGCGATCGCCGGGGCGTATTTCGGCCTGTTTGGCGCGAAGGGCGAGCCGGGGCTGACGGTCGTCGCGGCGCCCGAGCAGACGAAGGCGCAGCGCCCGCCCTGCTTCCCCGACCCAGAGGCCAATTATATCCCGATGCCGGAGACGGAAAATCTGGCCCTGGGGCGCCCTGTCCTCTCCGGCGAGCACACGGACGTCTACGTCGATTCCAATGTCAACGACGGCAAGACCGACACCTACTGGGAGAGCAAGGGCTTCCCGGCGGACATGACGATCGACCTCGGCGAGAGCCGTTCGATCTCCACCGTGGCGGTGCGGCTCAATCCCACGGCCATCTGGGAGCCGCGCACGCAGGGGATCGCCGTTTTGATCAGCGCGGACGGGGAGAGCTTTACCGAGCTTGTGCCGGAGACGAAATACGACTTCGATCCGGCTACCGGCAACCGCATCCGCATCGACTTCGACGCCGCGGACGCGCGCTTTGTCCGCCTTCGCTTTACAATGAACTCCTCCTCGCGCACCGGCGGCGCCCAGGCGGCGGAGATCGAGATCTATTCATAAGCTCCTGCCGTATCAAATTTCCCGCCGCGGGAAATACTAACACCACTCTTTTTTGAAGGAGTGGTGTTTTTTGATGCAGGGAAAGGTTGAAATCTGCGGAGTCAATACGGCAAAGCTCCCGGTGCTGAAGGCGGCCGAGACGCGCGCGCTGATGGAGCGGGCGCAGGCAGGGGACAAGGACGCGCGCGAGGAGCTGATCGCCGGGAATCTCCGGCTGGTGCTTTCTGTGGTGCAGAAATTCGCCGGGCGCGGCGAGAGTATGGACGATCTGTTCCAGGTGGGCTGCATCGGCCTCATCAAGGCCATCGACGCCTTCGACCTGAAGCAAAACGTGCAGTTTTCCACCTACGGCGTTCCCATGATTGCCGGGGAGCTGCGGCGGTTTCTGCGCGACCACAGCGCGGTGCGGGTGAGCCGCTCGATGCGGGACACGGCTTACCGGGTGCTGCAGGCCAAGGAAAAGCTCACCGCCCGGGACGGACGCGAGCCGGATGTGGATCGGATCGCCGAAGAGCTCGGCATCCCCCGGCAGGAGGTCGTGTTTGCGATGGACGCGGTCTGCGAGCCGGTGAGCCTCTACGAGCCGGTGTACAGCGACGGCGGCGAAAACGCAACGGTCATGGATCAGATCGGCGATACGCGCAATACCGACGAGCACTGGCTCGAGCAGATCGCGCTCTCCGACGCGATGCGGCGCCTGACGCCGCGGGAAAAGCGCATCCTCGCCCTGCGCTTTTACGACGGACGCACGCAGATGGAGGTCGCCCGCGAGGTGGGCATCTCCCAGGCCCAGGTCTCGCGCCTGGAGAAAAACGCGATCGCACAGATCAAGAAAAACATGACCGCGTCATGAAAAAAAGGCCGGGAGGGCGCAATGCCCTCCCGGCCTCAGACTGTATACAAAGCTCTGCGGCCAGGGAAAGGCCTGCAGGGGGAGAGCGCAGAGAGGGGGCGGGAGCCCCCTTTCTGCGTTCAATCCATAAACAAAGGGAACTTTTTTCAGAAGTTCCCTTTTTGCTGCACAAGCTGTCGACACTTTGTCGACAGCTTGTGGCAGCGCGTTTTACGCGATGCCTTTCCAATAAAATGAAGCATTTTATTGGAAAACAGTATTACAGGGCGCAGAAGGGAAGCGTCCAGTAATAAAATGCAAAATCCTTGTCGTTCAAGAGATTGGGTAACTGTTGCTCGCCCTCGGCCTCAAATCCATGGGACAGAACGAAATCATTCGTCATGGTTTGTTGCCTCCTTTCGTTTGCTGGCGCAAGTATAGTCTTTTCCCCGCCGCAAAACAAGGGACGAATCCACCAAAAATTGTGCAGCTTTTATAAACAAACGGAAGAATATTTATGCAAGTTCTACGAAACAAACCGCCTGCGTCACCGCCGCGCCTGCTTCTGGCGAAGCGTGAGCGAATCTGCGATCATGGCGATAAATTCCGAATTGGTGGGCTTGCCCTTGATGTTCGACACCGTGTAGCCGAAGAACTTCTGCAGCACCTCGATATCGCCCCGGTCCCAGGCCACCTCGATCGCGTGGCGGATGGCGCGCTCGACGCGGCTGGGCGTGGTGTTGAACTTGTGCGCGACCTCGGGATAGAGCACCTTCGTGACGGCGTTGATCATCTCCATGTCGTTGATGGTGAGGATGATCGCCTCGCGCAGATACTGGTAGCCCTTGATGTGCGCCGGGACGCCGATCTCGTGGATGATGTCGGTGACGACCGCCTCCAGATCCAGCGACTCGCGGCGGGCCGCGTCCCGCGCGGGCTCAAAGCCCACCGTCGGCAGACTGCGCACCGGCGCGGTGAGCGCGCGGATGCGCTCGAGCAGCGTCGGGATCTCGCAGGGCTTGGGCATGAAATAGTCCGCCCCGAGCTCGGAGCACTCCGAGACGATGCGCTGGCTGACAAAGCTGGAGAGCACGATGGTGGGCAGCTTGACGCCCGAGGCCGACAGGCGGCGCAGCAGCTCCAGCCCGTCCAGCTTCAGCAGCACCAGGTCGGTCAGCAGAACGTCGGGCTTGAGCTCCGAGATCAGCGTCAGTGCATCCGCACCGTTATCGACGGCGGCGACCAGCTCCATGTCGCCCTCCCGGGCAGTGAGCTCCTTCATCGAAGCGCGGAAGTCAGCGTTGGCATCGGCTAAGAGAATTCGAATCTTGGTTTCCATAATGTTTTTCCTCCCTATGTACGGCGCGCGGGAAGCGCTGAATTTTTTTGCAGGAAATGTCCCGTTGTCGAAGTAAATTTACCATAAATGACACTCGTAAACAAAAGAAATCCGTCGAATGCCGCGAACAAGTTGTTTACATAATATTTCATCGTTCCGAATTGCTCAACAGATTTCGACATAAGAATGTCAGTTTTTTTCGGGGAAGATGTCAGTTTTTGTCGAATATCCAGAAAATGACAAATATCGACAAAAGACGCCCGCTGTCTAAAGACAGCGGGTTTCGTCGTTTGGAGGGGAGAAGGAGGAGTGAGGAGTTAGGAGTGAGGAGTGAGGAGTTGGGAGGGAGGAGTTAGGAGTGAGGAGTTAGGAGTTGGGAGTGAGGAGTTGGGAATTAGGAGTGAGGAGTTAGGAGTTGGGAGTTGGGAGTGAGGAGTTAGGAGTGAGAAGTGAGGAGTTGGGAGTGAGAAGTGAGGAGTTGGGAGGGAGAGGCGGGGAGGGAGGGGGAGGTCAATAGAGCTGCTGGAAGCTGTCGTAGTGGTCGCCAGTGTAGTAGATGAGGCCGTCGTTGGAGAAGACGATGCGCTCCGCGCCGCGCGAGGACGCGCCGAGGGTGTTGACGTCGCACTCCGTCCAGGTGCGGCCCTTCGCCGCGGGCAGCAGCCCCTCGCGGTTGCCGAAGCGGTCGCCGCCAATGCACTTGCCGGGGCAGAACTTTTCCAGCGACCCGCCGCTCCAGCCCGCGGCGCGCGCCTCGTCCTTGGTGATGAAGTTCGAGGGCAGATGGCCGTAGGTGTGGATATAGAGGGCGAGCTCGTCCTTGGACGTATAGACGCCGTCCTCGTCGATGGCGGGCGTCGGCTCCGGCTCCTCCGGCGTTTCCGGCGCATCCGGGGCGGGCGCCGGCGTTTCCTCCTCCGCGGGGAGGACGACCGGGGCGGGCGCCTCCGGGAATGGCGCGGCGCTCTCCTCGGTTTCGAGAAGCTCGGCGGCGGGGTTGAGGGCGAGATCGACCTCGTCGGCCGTACAGGCGGCAAGCAGCGAGAAAAGCAGCAGCAGGGCAAGCAGCAGGCCGGTGAATCTGACAAGACATTTCATAGGCAGGATCCTTTTTGGATTGATAAAGCTATCATAACACAAAGCGGCAGGGATGTCATCAGTTTTGTGAGGAATCCCCCAGTCACGCGAGCAGGCTCGCGCGACAGCCCCCTTTGGCAAGGGGGCGAAAGGAGCGGACACCTCATCCGTCACGGCGCTTGCGGGGGACGCGCCGTGCGGCTTTGCCGTTCACGGAACCTGTCATTCTGAGCGGAGCGAAGCGCAGCCGAAGAATCTTGAGCATTTAAGATCCTTCGACTCCGGCTGCGCCTCCGCTCAGGATGACAGGAAAGGTTTAGCCGGAAATCCTTCGACTCCGGCTGCACCTTCGCTCAGAATGACAGGGGAGGATTGCGGGAAGGATGTCATTGTTTTTTGCCGAAACCGGGGCTATGGTTCAAGGCGGAAAGGGAAGGAGGACGAGAGAAAAGGCATGGGAAACAGGAGAAAAACAGCGGACATGCAGAAGCTGGCGAGAGCGGTGCTGAGCCGGACGCTGGACGAGGACGAGGAGCTCCGACAGGAGCTGGAGGCGCGCGGCGTGGAGCCCACAGGGGCCGGCGCGCTGCTGTATGCCCAGTGGAAGGAGGCCGTGGGCGGCGACCTGAAGGCCGCGGCCTTCCTGCGCGATCTGGCCGGGCCCGCGGAGCCGAAGAAAAAGCCGCGTGGGAAAGCGGCGCCGCTGATGCACGAGCTGAGCGATGAGGAGCTGCTGGAGCTGGCGGCGGGAGGCGGCCGTGAACATGAGACGGCGCGATCCTGAGGCCCTCGCGGAGCTGGCGCGGCGGGAGCTGGCGCGGCGGCGCTTTGCCGAGTACCTGGCCTTTGTGCAGGGGCCGGGCTGGAAGCGGACGCGGCTGAGCGAGTTTCTGGCCGACCGGGGGCAGGACTTTCTGGAGCGGGAGAGCCCGAACGCCTACGAGATCCTGGTGATCGAGACGCCGCCGCAGCACGGAAAGAGCTGCACCGTGACCGAAAGCCTGCCCGCCTGGTATCTCGGGCGGCACCCGGAGCACCGGGTCATCCTCGCCGGTTACGACAGCGACTTCGCCGAGCGCTTCTGCCGCCGCAACCGCGAAAAGCTCAGACGCTTCGGCTCGCTCTTCGGCATCGCGGTCGGCGAGGTGGACCGGGCGCAGGAGCTGGAGCTGGCAAACCGCTCCGGACGGCTCATCAGCCGCGGCATCATGGCCGGCATCACCGGCAACCCCGCGGAGCTGATCCTCATCGACGACCCGGTGAAAAATCGGAAGGAGGCCGATTCCCCGGTCTACCGCGAGAGACTCTGGGACGAGTGGCAGCACTCGCTCAAGTCGCGCCTGGCCGCCGGGGGGAAGGTGATCCTCATCATGACCCCCTGGCATGAGGACGACCTCGCGGCGCGCATCCTGAAAACGGAGAGACATGCGCAGCTGCTGCGGCTGCCGGTCGAGGCGGAGGAGGACGACCCGATGGGCCGCGCGCCCGGCGAGCCGCTCTGCCCGGAGCTGGGCAAGGATGGGGACTGGCTGCGGCAGTTCAAGGCGGCCTATCTCGCCGATCCGAAGGGCGGGCGGCGGGCCTGGGCGGCGCTCTACCAGTGCGCGCCGCGCCCGGAGGAGGGAAGCCTCATCCGCCGCAGCTGGTGGCGGCGCTACGACCCGGCGGAGATCAGCCGCTTTGCCTCGGAGCTCATCAGCGTGGACGCGGCCTTCAAGGGCGGGGAGAACAACGACTTCGTCAGCATCCAGGTCTGGGGCAAGCTGGGGGAGAACTACTACCTGCGCTGCTGCCTCAACCGTCACCTCGACTTTCCCGGCACCCTCGCGGCGATCCGCACCGTGGCCCGCCTCTATCCGGCGGCGCGGGCGGTGCTGATCGAGGACAAGGCCAACGGCCCGGCCATTATCCAGACCCTGCAGCGCGAGCTGTTCTGCATCCCGGTCAATCCCCTGGGCGGCAAGCTCGCCCGCGTCAACGCCGTCGCCCCGGCCATCGAGGCGGGGCATGTGTTCGTGCCGACGGCGGAGAAGGCGGACTGGGCCGAGGATTTTATCGACCAGTTCACGGCCTTTCCCGCCGGGGCGCACGACGACATGGTGGACGCGGCGACCCAGGCGCTCGCACGGCTGATCTACGCCGGGGGCACGCTGCCCGCCGGGCCGGGCGCGGGGCGCGAAGGGCGCGAGGAGCGCGCCTTCAACGACCCGGGCGTGCTGTTTAATCCGTACGGGGAGTGAGGAGCTGGGAGTTGGGAGTTGGAGTGAGGAGTTAGGAGTGAGGAGTTAGGAGTGAGGACACCTCATCCGTCACGGCGCTTGCGGGGGACGCGCCGTGCCACCTTTCCCTCGAGGGGAAGGCTTTGGGGAAGGCGGGCGATTCGTGAATCGCCCCTACGGGGTGGACGGGGATTGTACGGGCGGGCGATTCGTGAATCGCCCCTACGGGGTGGGGGAAATCGAAATTCCGAACTCCGAATTCCAAATTGAATCAAGGAGGATTTGCATGACAGAATTGATTTGCGGTCTGGCGGGGCTGCTGCTCGGGGCGGCGGTGTTCGCGCTCGGCTTTTTCGCCTCCCGGGCCAGGGAGAGCCTGGAGGCGCCGCCCGCCGCGCCGGGACCGGACGAGAGCGAGCGGCTGCGGCAGATCGAGGCCGATCAGCGGGCCTTCCGGGCGCTGATGGGCTATAACGCGGACGTGGCCTACGGCACGGAGCGCATGATGCGGGAGGATGAGAGATGAAGCAGGGCGGCGAGCACAATCGGGCCTGGAGCTATTACGAGCTCGGTCGGGCCTACAACAATTCCCTGACGCCCAACCAGTATCAGCTGGTGAACACGAATATCGAGTTCTTTGCGGGCAACCAGTGGCTGCATATCCCGGAGACGGAGGCCATGAGCCGCCTGGCGCGTCCCACCTTCAACATCATCAAGCGCATCGCCTCGCTCTTCGTGGCCTCCCTGACCTCGTCGGCCGTGACGGTGAGCTTTGAGCCGCTGAGCTACTACGACGGCGAAAACCTCGCCGATCCCGGGACGAACGCCGCCGTCTGCGCCACGGCGGAGGTGCGCAACCTCTTCGAGAAGTTCAAGCTGGACTACCGGGTGCGCGAGGCGCTGCTCGACGGCGCGCAGACCGGCGACTACTGCGCCCACTTTTACTGGGACCCCGAGGCGCTGCCCTACGGGGGCGCCTTCGGCGGCTGCCGGGGCGAGATCCGGATGGAGCTGGTGGACGGCATCAACGTGATGTTCGGCAATCCCAACACGCCGGACGTGGAGAGCCAGCCCTATATCCTGATCGTCGGGCGCGACACGGTGGAAAATCTCAGGCGCGAGGCGGCGAAATACCGCGCGAGGGGCGAGATCCAGCCGGACGCGGACTTTGGCGACCAGGCGGGCGTCGGCGGGAAAACCGAGCTTGCCCCCGAGGACGACAAGACCGGAAAGGCGCTCTATGTGCTGCTGTACACGAAGGTGACGGAGACGGAGCGCGTGACGGACGACAAGGGTCGGGCCGTGACCGAGCTGCTGACGGAAAACGGCGAGCCCGTCCCCGAGCGGGACGAACAGGGCCGCGTCAAAATCGGCCCGGCGGGCGAGACGGTATGGAAAAAGTGCGAAAAGACGCGGCAGGTGACGCGCGTGCTCGTCACGAAGGCGACGAAGGACGGCGTGATCTATGAGGATCTGGATACGGGTCTCAGCCGCTACCCGGTCGCCTGGGGCAACTGGGAAAAGCAGAAGAACCAGTATCACGGGCGGGCGCTCGTGACCGGCATCGTGCCGAACCAGATCTTCATCAACTCCATGATGGCCCTGGTGTTCCGGCACCTGCAGCTGCAGAGCTTCCCGAAGACCGTCTATAACGCCGACCTGATCGCCGGCTGGGACAACGAGATCGGCTCGGCCATCGGCGTGCGCAATCTCCCGCCGGAGATGAGCCTGCGCGATGTGGCGGCGAACATCCAGCCCGCGGATATGTCGAATCAGATCATGCTCGCCATCGACAAGGCCCTCAGCTACACCAAGGAATGCCTCGGCGCGACCGACGCCCAGATGGGCAACGTCCGCCCGGACAATACCTCGGCGCTGATGGTGCTGCAGTCGAGCTCCGAGGTGCCGCTGGAGAACGTGCGCGCGGGGCTGCACGAGTGGCTCGAGCAGATCGGCGCGATCCTGCTGGACATGATGGGCACTTACTACGGGCAGCGCCCGCTGCTGCGCGAGCGGCAAATGGAGGAACCCGTGACCGACGAGGCCGGACGGCCGGTGATCGACCCTCAGAGCGGGCAGATGCGGATGCAGAGCGTGACGCGGCGCGTGATGGAGGACTTTGACTTCGCGCAGTTCAAAAGGCTCTGGCTGAATATCGCCGTGGACGTCGGCGCGACGACCTATTACAGCGAGATCGCCATGGTGCAGACGCTCGACAATCTGCGCCGCGACGGCGTGCTGGAGCTGGTCGATTATCTCGAGCGCATCCCTGACAAGCTGATCCCGCGCAGGCAGGAGCTCATCGAGCGCATCCGCGAGCGCGAGCGGCAGACTGAGCAGACGGCGCCGGGCGCGGAGGGCGCGCCCGCCATGGGCGGCGCGCTCGACGAGGACAAGCTCTTCGGCGGCCTCACCGGCACGGTGCAGGGGCGCTATGAGGCGCTGCCGAAGGTCGCGCAGCGGGCGCTGATGCGGACGCACAGCGCGTAATGGAAATAAAAACGACTTTCTCACCATGAAAGGAGACAGCGATGAACGAAACCATCGAACAGGCGGAGGACGTCCTGCTGCCCGAGGGCTACAGCGAGGACGAGGACATCTTTGCCGACGATGATGCGGCGGACACAGAGCCGCCGCGGGACGAGACGCCGGGGGCCGCCCCCACCACGGGCGAGCAGACGGCGGAGAGACCCAAGCTGCGCTTTACGGCGCGCGTCGATCACGAGGACCGGCAGGTGGAGCTCGAGGAGAGCGAGCTGCCGGAGATCTGGCAGAAGGCGCAGGCCACGGAGCGCGCCCAGCGCAGGCTGCGCGAGCTCAGCGAGCTGAAGGAGGCGGACGCGGCGCGCGATTTCGGCGCCGAGACCGAGGAGCTGCTGCGCGTGTTCCCGGAGATGCAGGGGCACAGCATCCCCACCGAGGTGGTGCTGGAGAGCCTGCGGGGGAAGAAATCGCTGACGGCGGCCTTCGCGGCTTATACCGAGCGGCAGCACCGGGCCGAGATCGAGAGCCTGCGCCGGGAAAACAGCCGCCGCGAGGCGGGCCGCAGCGCCGCCGGGCGCGCCCCGGTGCGCGGCGTGAGCAGGGGCGGCGCAGCGGAGATGCGCCCGGCAGATCCCTTCCTCGCGGGCTTCGAGAGCGGCTGGTAATGTCACTTGTGAAACGCGGTTTCACAAGTGAGGACTCGCGCTTATCGCACTCGGCTTACGAGGGACAAGCCTCGCTTGGTCGGCGCGAGGGCTCGCACAGCTCGCCTCAGGGTGTTTTTGCCGTGGCAAAGCTACGGCAAAAACATTGAAAAACCCCTTTGGGGAAACAAACTGAAAAGGAGAGATGACTCATATGGCAGGCGGAATGAACCTGGCAAGCAGATACCTCAAGCAGGGAGAAGAGCGTTTCGCTCAGGAGTCTCAGGCCATGCTGGCTCTGAGCAAGGATTATCAGTTCAAGGGCGGCAAGACCTTTATGGTCTACAGCCTCCCCGTCGTTCAGATGAACGACTATACCCGCAGCGGCGAGCAGCGCTACGGCGTGCCCACCGATCTGAGCCGCAGCGTGCA
>ODAI012858551.1_pt1 | contig 11818 bp, 4 predicted proteins | sample 1539321 | NCBI WGS metagenome assembly ODAI01 (sample SAMN02144231, study PRJEB22623) | gut metagenome | biome: sheep rumen | host: Ovis aries | place: New Zealand
GTTCTTTGAGTTATCCTGTGAATTTGAGGGGTCCCACTTTACGAATATCTCGTACTGTCCGTCGCCGTCGATGTCGCCTACGGAGCAGTCGTTAGCGGCATATGTGCAGGCAGTGCCGTCGGGCATGGTGAGACCTGCGGGAGTTTTCAGCGGTATATCAAAGTAAGCTCCGCTCTGTCCTGAATTCTTGTTGGGGAAGTTGGTGGAGAACTGTGCAAACTCTGTACACTCGCCGTTAACGTAGGTGTCGATAGTATAGGAATCGGTAGCAAGACCGTCCTTGTCAAGGTAGTTGGAAGCCTGGTCCATGGTGAATGTGCCCAGGAGAGTGTGGTCCGTATCGCTTCTTATCCTCCAGAGGTCGAAGGTGGTATTCTCGTTGTCTGTAGCGAGCTGTCTCCAGCTTACCAGGACTCCGCTGCCGGTATATGCGGCTGATACGCCTCTGTTGAGGTTCTCTACTCTCTTGCCCTGGGTAGCCTTTGCTGTGGGAGCTGCCTGGCCGGTCTGTGAGAGCTCGATGTACTCCATATTCGGGCCGCCGTTGCTGGTGGTGGAGTATGCCTTCAGTGTATTCTTTCCGGCATTGAGGTGAACTACTGCTGTAGTATCTGTCCATGTGGTCCATGAGCCGGATGAGCCGAAGTCAACATACTGACCGTGTACACGGTCGCCGTTAGTGATGAGCTTTATCTGACGGTTCACGTCTGTTCCGTTTGCAAAGCGGAAGTCAACAAGGTAGTTGCCCTCTGCGGGAGCATTGACAGTCCATTCGATGTAGCTGCCTATGCAGTTCTCAACGTTGACGTAAGGCTTCTCCTCGCTGGCCTGGTTAGTGGACTCCTCTATGCCCTTGAGGAACTGTGCCTCAACAGCATAGTAGCGCTCTGTAACTGCGGGCTGAACGGGCTCCTTGTCAGTCTTTGTGAGCTCGATATAGTCTATATTCGGGCCGCCGGCAGCAGTGCTGGACACGGCCTTTATGGTATTTGTTCCTGCTGTGAGGGGAAGTACTATAGTACTGTCACTCCATGTGGTGAAGTCTCCGGTAGACGGGAATGAGATGTAGTAAGCATCAGACGAGCCGTTGATGATGACCTGCATGGTGCGGTCGTCATCCTTGCCGTGGGCATAGCGGAAGTCTATCTCATAGTTTCCGGACTCAGCCACTTCCACTGTCCACTCGATAGAGCTGCCGACCATGTTGTCAACGTTGGCATAGCCGTCAGGGCTCTCATAGCCTGCGTTGGTAGTTTCGTTCGCAACTCCGCTGACTACTGTTGCGTTGGACGCATAGTACTTGTTCTGGGCAGTAGTCGTGGTGGTAGTTGTTGTGGTCTCTGTAGTTGTTGAAGTAGTCGTGGTCGTGGTAGTAGTGGTAGTAGTGTCAGAGGTGGTAGTGGTAGTATCATACGCCTCTCTTTCCACCTTTTCGTCCAGCATATTTATGCAGCGGTATATCTCGGATAAAGGGTCGATGCTTATTTCCATGCCGTCATTTTCAAGGATAATGTCATGTCTGCCTGCTGTGAGCCCGACTATTGCGATAGCTTCCTTCTCGCTGTCAGAAGCAGTGAACTCAACAGGGACATAGTAGGGCTCGTTGTCAACGATGAGCCTGAGCTCTCTTGTCTGAGAAAGTCCGCTGTACTTGAAGCGGAACTTGTAGTGGCCGTCCTCAGGAGCGCTGTACTCAAAGCGCTGTGAGCCGCCGGTGGCTGCCATAGTGCCTACTCTGTCAACAGAGCTGTTTACAGGCACGTACTCGCCTGCGTGTATATCCTTCTTGGGGATAGAGAGCCACATCATGATACTGACAACATCTGACATATCTATATTTCCGTCCGGGTTTACGTCAGCAGCCTGCTTGTCTGTGCCCTGGAAATCGTGGAGTTCCAGGAGGTGGTGCTGTATTTTCAGTGCATCCATGCCGGACACGCCGTCGTTGTTGAAGCAGTCGCCTCTGAGGTAATAGTCGCCGGAAGCGGCGATATTTTCAGCGGCTGTTACAGAATAAACCGGAACAGCAGAGGACATGGCAATAGCAGCACAGGCCGCAAAAGCCGTGCCACGTCTGAATTTTTTCTTCATTTCAAACTCCTCCTTGAAAGGGTCAGTTAACGTTCATCGAAATTAATGTACATGAGCCTAATTATGTAACATATCTTAGTAAATAACATTATATCAAAAAAATGACTGTTTGTCAAGTATTATTGGTACATTTCCGAAAAAAGCACAAAAGGTCAAATCCGCCGTATTATATGTCAGTTGTTAATTAGTTATATATTTTTTGCTCCAAGCAGGCAAAAAAAGAACGCCGCAGCTCTCCTGCGGCGCCCCGTTATTTTATTATTCGATGCCGGAAACTGTGAAGTTTACTTCAACTGTCTTCCATGTTGCAAAGTCTGCTGTATCTACGATGCAGGGTGAGTATGCTGCTGCTGCATCTGTAGGCTGACCGTCAACTACCAGTGCACCCTCTGTTGATACTGCATCCTCAGGGAGCTTGTCTACCCAGCCGTTGTAGATGTTGGAGCGGAGCTCCTTGCCGTCGTCAGAGGATGTGTAGTTCTTTGCTGTCATCTCTATCTCCTTGCCGTCAACTACGATGGAGTCGATAGTGAGTACTGCGTCAGGGAACAGTGTCTTGCCGTCCTTTATCATAAGAGCGGAGAACATAAGTCCTGAGGGAACTGCACTGTCATCTGTGGGGTCTCCTGTGGTGTCCATACGGAAGCCGTTTGTATCGGCTGTTACGCTTACTGTGTAGCTGCCGTTGCCTGTTATCGGAACAACACCGGCATTGTAGGAGAGCATTGTCTGTGCGGGGTTGGTGTTGTCGCCCCAGTACTGTATCCAGCCCTGCTGCTCGTTGATAGCAAGATAAGCATCACCGGACTCAGCAGCGATAGATTCCTCTATCTCAGCGTCGTCAACTGCTGCTGTAGGCGGGTCTGTGGGAGCGTCTGTAGCTTTATCAGCCTCCGTTGTATCAGCCTCTGTTGTATCAGCCTCTGTAGCTGCTGTTGTGGCCTCGGATGAGGACTCGCTGGAGGAGCTCTCGTCTCCGCAGGATGCCATAGCTCCGCACATCATAGCTGATGCGAGAAGAGCTGCAAAAATTCTCTTGTTAAGCATAATAATTACCTCTTTCTGTAAGATAGCAGACAGCCGTAAGCTGTCAGGTCCATGAAACACCGGCTTTGAGAGGGTCCGGATGTTTCCTGTTACTTAAATAATACACAATTTCACTGATAATTTCAAGATGCTTTATAAACAAACTTTATCAGTGCTTAATATGAGATTTGTACAAAATTGCCGGAAATAATAACGAAATTGCTGTTTTTGTAAACGTTCTGTTGCAAATGAAGGACTATATTGCTCACGAAAGCTCGAACATACCTGTATAGAGCTGGTAGTACTTCCCCCTCTTTTCGATGAGCTGGGCATGGCTGCCTCTCTCGATTATCTTTCCGTGCTCCAGTACCATTATCGCATGGGAATTGCGGACTGTGGAGAGCCTGTGAGCTATCACGAATACCGTCCTGCCCTCCATGAGGGAGTCCATTCCCTTCTCTATCATTGCCTCGGTACGGGTGTCGATAGAGCTGGTGGCCTCGTCAAGGATGAGCACCGGCGGGTCTGCAACTGCGGCTCTGGCTATAGCCAGGAGCTGGCGCTGTCCCTGTGACAGGTTGGCTCCGTCTGCTGTGAGCATTGTGTCGTAGCCGTTCTCAAGGTGCCTGATGAATCCGTCCGCATTGGCAAGTCTTGCGGCTGCGTAGACTTCCTCATCAGTGGCATCCAGCCGGCCGTAGCGGATGTTGTCCATGACCGTTCCCGTGAACAGGTGAGTGTCCTGGAGAACTATGGACTGGGACCTTCTCAGGTCCGACTTCCTTATCTTGTTGATGTTTATGCCGTCGTACCTTATCTTGCCGTCAGGGACGTCATAGAACCGGTTGATGAGGTTGGTTATCGTAGTCTTTCCGGCGCCGGTGGAGCCTACAAAGGCTATCTTCTGACCCGGCTCCGCATAGAGAGTGATGCCGTTGAGGACTGTCTTTTCCGGCTCATAGCCGAAGTACACATCGTCGAACTCCACCCGTCCACGGACCTTGGTGTAGGTAACTGTGCCGTCGGCCTTGTGGGGATGTCTCCATGCCCAGCAGCCTGTGCGCTCATCAGTCTCAGTGAGCTGTCCGTCGGGACCCTCCTTGGCTCTTACGAGAGTGACATAGCCGTTGTCCTCCTCCGGCTCCTCGTCTATCACACGGAATATCCTTTCGGCTCCGGCAAGGGCGGTGAGCACGGAGTTGAGCTGCTGTGACACCTGTGTTATAGGCTGTGAGAACTGTCTGGTGAATTGCAGGTAGGACACTACGGTACCTACTGTCATGCTGCCTATGCCCTTTGCCACCATTATTCCTCCGGCGATAGCTGTGGCTGCGTAGTGGATGTAGGAGAGGTTGTTCATGACCGGCATGAGGATGTTGGCAAAGGTATTCGCTCTGGTAGCTGCGGTGCAGAGCTCCTCGTTGAGCTTGTCGAACTCGGCGCAGGCCTCGTCCTCGTGAGTGAACACCTTGACTACCTTCTGGCCGTCTATCATTTCCTCTATATAGCCGTTTACTGCACCTATAGCCTTCTGCTGCGCCATGAAGCCCTTTCCGCTGCGGGAGCCTATGGCTCCTATGACCTTGACTATTATGAACAGCATCGCTATGACTATTACGGTGAGCCTCCAGCTATATATGACCATTGCTGTGAAAACTCCCACTATGGTTATGGCGGAGCCTATGAACTGGGCTACACTGTTGCTGAGCATCTCACGGATAGCGTCGGTGTCGTTGGTGTAAAGGCTCATCAGCTCGCCGTGGGTATGCTTGTCAAAGTACCTTATGGGCAGGGACTCCATTTTTTTGAAGAGGTCGTTCCTTATACGCATAAGGGTGGTGGTGGATATTTTCAGCATCATGCGCTGATAGAACAGCGATGAGAGCGCTCCCAGCACGTATATCGCTGCCATGACTGTGAGTATGCCCAAATATCCGGACTTATCCCACTTGCCGTCAGTAAGGCTGCGCTCGATGTTGTCGATAAGCGGCTTTAGCATATAGTTTCCGGCTATACCGGCTCCTGAGCTGAGGATTATGCCCAGCACCACGAATATCAGCTGCACTCCGAAGCCGTGCATATAACTGAATATCCGTTTGAGCGTCAGGAAGGTGTTCTCCGGCTTTGCAGAGGGACGCATATTTCTCGGAGGCATTATTCATCAGCTCCTTTCTGCTGGGAGTCGTATACCTCACGGTATATCCTGCTGGACTCCATGAGCTGCTCATGGGTGCCGATGTCGGTTATCTTTCCGGCATCCATGACTACTATCCTGTCCGCATCCTGTACTGAGGAGATGCGCTGTGCGATTATTATGGTGGTGGTGTCTGCCAGCTTTTCCCTGAAAGCCTTGCGGATGCTGCTGTCAGTTGCAGTGTCAACTGCGCTGGTGGAGTCGTCAAGAATTATTATCTTAGGCTTTTTCAGAAGCGCTCTGGCTATGCAGAGACGCTGCTTCTGTCCGCCGGATACGTTGACTCCTCCCTGTCCAAGGTCGGTGTCGTAGCCTGCCGGGAAACCCATTATGAAGTCGTGGGCACAGGCGGCCTTGCAGGCCTCCTCTATCTCCTGGTCAGTGGCTTCTGAGTCACCCCAGCGGAGGTTCTCACGGATCGTTCCGGAGAAGAGCACGTTCTTCTGGAGCACCATTGCTACCTGGTCCCTGAGGGTGTCAAGGGAGTAGTCCCTGACGTCGTGTCCGCCTACCATTACTGTTCCGGCAGTGGTGTCATAAAGTCTCGGTATGAGCTGTACAAGGGAGCTCTTCGAGGAGCCTGTTCCGCCGATGATGCCGATAGTCTCTCCGGACTTTATGTCCAGATTGATATTGTCAAGCACAAGATTCTTCATGTCCCCGAAGTAGCTGAAGCTCACTCCACGGAAGCTGATGGAGCCGTCCTCCGGCTCCTGGGATGCTCCCTCCGGCGACTTCACTGAAGGCTCCTCCGCAAGGACCTCATATATCCTCTGCATGGAGGCTCTCGATACAACGAACATTATGAAAAGCATGGAGAGCATCATCAGTGACATGAGTATCTGGCTCACATACATGATAAAGCTGGAGAGCTGTCCGGTCTGGATGTCGCCCTTTACAGCCATATTTCCGCCGAACCACATTATGGCTACGATAGTTGCGTACATGACGAGCTGCATTATGGGCATATTCATGATGACCAGCTTTTCTGCAAAGACCTGCGCCCTCCTTACACTGTCAGTGCTTTCACAGAACCCCTTTATCTCGTGCTCCTCACGGTTGAAGGCCTTGACTACCCTTATGCCGGTAAGGTTCTCCTGCACCTTCGAGTTCATGTGGTCATAGCGTCTGAGCATCTTCTCAAAACGGGGATGTGCCTTGGCGACTATAAGAAAGACTGCCGTTCCCAGTACAGGTATCGAGAAAAGGAATACCGTCGAGAGCCGTGGATTGGCATATACCGCCATGACAGTTGCGCTGATGAGCATTATAGGTGACCTGAATGCCGAGCGTATGAACATCATAAAGGCGTTCTGGACGTTGGTGACGTCGGTGGTCAGACGGGTGGTCAGCGAGGCTGTGGAGAACTTGTCAACGTTGGCAAAGGAAAAGTCCTGTACCTTCCTGAACATAGCGCTCCGGAGGTTCTTGGCAAATCCCATTGCCGCAACTGCGCTGAGCCTGCCGGCGATAGCTCCGAAAAACAGCGAGAGCAGTGCCATGCACACCATGAGTATGCCCATTTTCGTAACGTAGCCCACATCTCCGGCCTTGATGCCCTTGTCGATTATCCTTGCTGTCACAAGAGGTATAGTCACTTCCATGAGCACTTCGCCTATAATGGTCACAGGTGACAGTATGGCCTGTTTTTTGTAGTCCCCCACATGGGAGAATAGCGTCCTGTACATATAGCATCTCCTTTATCAAAATATAAGAAGTATTATATCACTTCCGGCATTTTTTGTCAAATAAATGACCGGCAGTCCATAAAAAGAGCGCCCCGGAGGACGCCCTTTAACGTTCATTATTTTATAAGCTCTTTACGCAGAAGTGCAAGGTCGAATGCATCGGTGATGCCGTCCTCGTACATATCTGTATCAGCTAATTTAACATCCTCTCCCAGGAGGAATCTCTGGAGGACTACTGCGTCTGCTATGTTCACACTGCCGTCTCCGTTGTAGTCGCCCCTTGCAGGCTCATCGGAGCCTATCTCATATACTGCGGTGAGGTTCACGTCCGCTGTCATCGGGATAGTTATGGTCTTTGAGGCTATCTGCTCATCGGTGAGCATCACTCCGCTGGCATCCCAGCACTTGAATTTGTAGCCTTCCTTCGGCTCGGCAGATACGGTTATGTCGTAGTCGCTGAAATACTGGCCGGTCCACTTGGTGAACTCATCACCTAATGTGAGGGTGTTCACATGGATAGTTCCCTTTTCTGTCTGGTTGTTCACCGTAACGCTGCGGAGCTCTCCCTTCATTTCAAGAGCCGACTTCAGATGCTGGTTGAGATACTGAGGACGCTCCTTCAGATAGCGGTCGATTATACTGTACTGCTCTGTCAGCTTGGAATCATAGCTCTGGCCGCCAAAAGGATTGGAGTTGTAGCCGTACCTCTTGAAGGTGTCTATTATCTGCTGGCGGAAATTGGTGATGTAGTAATTTACTGCGGCAGATGTCTTGTCAGAGGTGAAGTTGTAGTTCTCAAGGTCCATTACAGTACGCTCGAACTGTGCACGGAAGTCCTGATTTTTCAGAAGATTCGTGAACATCTTAGGCTCGCCGCTCGTGTAGGTGGCTATCCTGCTGAATGCATTTACGGAAACGCCTGTGGTATTGGAGCTCTCACCGTAAAGGGCTGAGCAGAACTCGGTGTCAAAGAGGAACATCCTCCACTTGCCGTCGGCATAGGGATTCGTCTCGTCAACTGTCATGGAGCGCCATACAGCAAAATTGTTCTGGGGCCAGTCGGCATTGTTCCAGTAGAGCTGTGCGGCGAAGTAGTCCATGTAGCTCTGGACGTCCACCTGACTGGTGAACCTCTCATAGTTTGCGGCATTGGTCATGTCGTTGTCGGAGCAGAACTTCACAAGCTCATCCCATGCGGCCTTATCCTGGTCAGTCCCCTCTTCAAGCTCGCCGTTCTTCACAATGGCGACGTCGCTCTTCTTGATGCCGTAGTGGGTGTTGATGTAGTCATCGCTGACTCTTTCGATTATCTGGTATATGCCCCAGAATTCGCCGTCTATGAAAACCATGCACTCGCTGGTGGACTGGACTGCCATGTTCCTGTCACTGACAAGAGACTGGTTTATAGAGTCACGGAAAAAGGCATCGGAGATGTCGTTTCCGCCGTTTCTCAGTGTGATGCTGTCGAACTTGTCTATGACCTTGCCGTTTTTCTTCTTTGTGGCCTTGCCCTCGAAGAAGTCGTATTCAAGAGAGTCCTTGCCGTAGTCGGTGCGGGCATAGACGTTGAAGCTCTTCTGGGCTGCGGCTCTGGACGCAGCTCCCTTTATGCGTATGCCAACGTTCTGGCTGAGTACGCTCTTGCCGTTCTCGAAGAGCTCGAAGGTGGCAGGGCGCTCCCACTCACGGCCATGCTGGGTGTAGTTTGCAGCCATTTCCCAGGTGTTCACACGTCCGAAGCCTCCCCAGCCTCCCCAGCCTCCGCCGGTGTTCTGGTTCTCCTCGTCGAATATCTTTCCTTTTACGTAGATGCCTTTCTCGTAGTCAAAGAGGTTGTCAGGGTCGGTGACAAGGGAGACTACCTTCATATTTTTATAGTAGGAGCCGTTGGTCTTGCCGAGGAAGTAGGTCCTTGTTGCAGCATCGCTGACTCTGCCCTGACTGTCAACCGCTACTGCCCGTACTATCATAGCCTTGTCTACGGTGCCTTCCGGGAGGTATGTGCCGTTGGCGCTGACGTCGTCACGCTGGCTGTAGACGTTGGGTTCGCTGGAGCGGTCGTAGATGCGGATAGCTCCGGTGTACTTCTCCGATGAAGTGTCCGGGTCGCTGCCGTCTGTGGTATAGTATACCGTCGTTCCCTCAGGAGCTGTTATACTGAGCTGGAATTCGCTGTCATAGAATCCGCTTTCAGCGGAGAATTCCGGGAGCCTTACTGCATTTGAGCCCTCCGGTGCGGCATTTGCGCTTCCGGGAGTACAGCTCAGTGTGTAGTACTCCCCGCTGCCGTCGGGGTACTGCCCGTATGAGGTATCAGCAGCCATGGACTCAAAGGTTATCTTGCTGACCTGATTTCCGGCAGCATCTGTCAGTGTGAGAGTCTCCCCTGATGTGGAAAGTCCGAAGGGAGCTATGGAAGTGTCTGCTGCTCCTGCGGTGCCGTCGCAGAATACCGTGAGTCTCTGGCCGGCGCCTATGACTGTACCTGCCGGGAAGGTAAAGCGGTAGGGCTTGGTGTCCTTGTCAGTGAGTCCCCAGCCGCTTATGTCCACGGAGCTGCCGGAGCTGTTGTAGAGCTCCACCCAGTCGTAAAGACCTCCGTCGGGAGCCGGAAAAGTCGAGTTCTTAGGGCATACCTCATTTATGGAGATGCCCTCTCCGGCCGCAGCTGCGCCGGGGATAGCCGTGAATCCCGCATTGGCAAGGGTCAGTGCAAGCCCCATTATGCCTGCTGCGGAACGTCTGAAAAAGTTCTTCATAACATCCTCCGTTTTCAGTTCTCAGATGTGCTCCCCCGTTCCCCGTTCTGCGGTCACAGCACGATAATGCTATCTGCCGCCAGCTCAGGATATTCATTTCTTTATTTATCTGTAATTCACATCTGATTCACTGTATTTTAACAATAGTATAACATTTCAACCGTTTCTTGTCAACAGAAAGCCTGTATTTCAGCAATTTTTGACCTGTTATTATTTTTTGGCAGGTCCGGAGCTTACATTTATTAATATGACCCTGCGGCACTTATGTGCAATAAAGTTACAGTTCCGGACTTCTGCTCAATGGAAAATATGGACAAAAAAGCCGATAACGATTTGTTATTTTCTCCCAAAAATTTGAAAATCGTATAATTTTTCAGGGGAATTTTAAAGAAAGTGTTGATTTTTTATTCCACTTAGGGTATAATATATGTGTATTTATTTATCCCGCAGCTTTTCAGGCTTCTTTGCTGAACACAGGGTCGGCCCCCTCTCTTATTTTCTTGGTACACAGGCCGTACTCGTCTCTGCGGGGGATTTGGGAAATCGGCGGCCGCAGCCGTAAAGCGGAACTCGCCAGTCTACGGTGAGGGATGGAGACTCTTATGGATATTACACTCGTAACATCTTCGTTCAACGATGAGGTACATGGCACAAGTGACGACAAAAAGACCGGATGCGGCATAAACCTGCTGAAACCGGAAAACATCACTAAGTACCGCAGAGGAAGTACCATGACCGATCTTAAAGAGATCACCTGTGATAAGTGCAAGGAAAAACTTGCAAAAATGATAATCAAAGCCGATAAAAAGGAAATGTCCCGTATCCTCAAGGAGGAAAAGGCAAGAGCTAAGCGTGGTATCGAGGACGAAGGTATCGTTCCTCTTGGAAATACCACTGCTAAGATAACTCAGTCGCCTGAGGAAAAGAGACGTGCCGAAGAGGCCGCAAGAGAGGCCGAGCGATTAGAGGCAGAACGTGCCGCACAGGCCGCAAGAGAGGCTGAGGAGGCCGCTAAGGCCGCCGCCGAGGAAGAGGCAAGAAAAGCAGCAGAAGAGGCTGAACGCCTCGCCGCTCAGAAAACTATCCCCGGTACCGCTGTCCCAATGGACGATGACCTCGCTGCATTCGCAATAAACGTTCCCCAGAAGGAAGAGCCGGAGCCTCCTAAGAATGACGCCGACGACTTCCTGGCTCAGTTCGCTATACAGAAGCCTGAGTCCGAGCCTGAGGACACTCCCGCTCCTGCCGTTCAGCCTGACGACTTCCTGGCTCAGTTCGCTATACCTACCCCAGGTCAGGAACCTGTACAGCAGACTCCCGCTTATGAGGAGCCGGACGAAATGGCTGACATCGCCACTAACGAACAGCCCTCTGACAGCGGCACTACATATTCCGGATATGAGACCGAGCCCGTAAGCAGCTACGCTAACGATTCCTCCGTCATCGACGTTGACGACAGCGAGCTCTCACCTGCTCAGAATCCATATATGGCTGCTCATAATCCTTATATGAGCCAGCAGAACCCATATATGAACGAGCCCTCCGGTTCATATGAGCCTCAGCCTTCATATGAGCATCAGCCGGTATACAACGCTCCAAACCACTACGCTCCGCAGCCGGGATATGAAGTTCCTCCGGTTTACGAGCACCAGCTTCCCAATGAGGAACAGCCTAACGAGTGGGATATGGTCGCAAATCAGCTCTTCGGAGCAGGCGGTCAGACAGAAGTCCTTGGACAGACTGAGGTCCTCGGACAGACAGAAGTGCTCAGCGCTCCCAAGGCTCCTCCGGTGCCTGAGATGCCTGCCGAAATGGAAGAACTGCCGCTGACTCCTCCGGAGCCGGCAGCTCCCGTTATCGAGGATATCATCCCCGAAGTACCTGAGATAACCGCTCCTCCTGTTGAGGATATCATCCCTGAAGTCCCTGAGATAACCGCTCCTCCCGTCGAGGACATCATCCCTGAGGTACCTGAGATAACAGCTCCTCCCGTTGAGGACATCATCCCTGAGGTACCTGAGATAACCGCTCCTCCCGTCGAGGACATCATCCCTGAGGTA
>ODAI013912558.1_pt1 | contig 11818 bp, 12 predicted proteins | sample 1539321 | NCBI WGS metagenome assembly ODAI01 (sample SAMN02144231, study PRJEB22623) | gut metagenome | biome: sheep rumen | host: Ovis aries | place: New Zealand
AATGCTTACCGCAAGGTAACTCTCGATAACCTGTTCAGCCAGATCGCTGAGGGCGAGATCAAGGAGCTTCCTATTATAGTAAAGGCTGACGTACAGGGTTCTGTAGAAGCTGTAAAGCAGTCTCTTGAAAAGCTCTCCAACAACGAGGTGAGAGTAAGAGTCATCCACGGTGCCGTTGGTGCTGTCAAGGAGAGCGACGTTATGCTCGCAAGTGCATCAAACGCTATCATCGTAGGCTTCAACGTAAGACCCGACCCCGTTGCAGCAGAGAATGCTGCCCGTGACGGTGTTGACATCCGCCTGTACCGCATCATTTACGACGCTATCGAGGAGATATCCACAGCTATGAAGGGTATGCTCGCTCCCAAGTTCAGAGATGTTGAGCTTGGCCGTGTAGAGGTTCGTCAGGTATATAAGATATCCAACGTCGGCATGGTAGCAGGAAGCTACGTGCTCAGCGGTAAGGTAGCAAGAGGCTGCCAGGTAAGAGTTGTCCGTGACGGTATCATCATCGCAGACGACAAGATATCCGGCCTGAAGAGATTCAAGGACGACGTAAAGGACGTTGCAGAGGGCTACGAGTGCGGTATCAGCCTTGAAAAGTTCAGCGACGTCAAGGAAGGCGACATCTTCGAGACCTATATGGTAGAGGAGTACCGTGAGGACTGAGGTACATGACGGTATATGCTGCCGCAATGTACAAATAATATAATAAATATATCAAGGGGGTCAGACCACAATGGACAACAGCAGAATGAGTACTGCGGATATGCTGCAGTACTGCAACGAGGCGCTTGCATGGGACGATTTCGGACCTATCGACATCTTCTTCTTTGAATCAGTAAAGAAGATACTTCTCGGCCAGTGCAGCGCCATGGAGGAGCCCGAGGAAGTCATAGACGACCTTATGGGCATAGAGCGTCCGGTAAGAGATGTAGAGCTTGAACCGGATTACGGCCTTTACGCAGACATTTATTACGGAGAAGAAGGAGACGACGACATCCCAGACTACAGCGTGAGTGCAGAGGACGAGGCGTTCAGCTCCGCTATGTTCACTGAGGGCTTCTTCGATAATAACGAAGAAGAAACAGAGGCTCCCTCCGAAGAGGAGGCAGCTCCCGAAGAGGGAGACGCTGAAAAGACAGCGGAGGAGACTCCCGAAGGAAAAGATAAGCATGAGGAAAAAGCCGGCGGCGGATTTACAGTGAACCTGTAAGCCCTGGGCCCGAAAGGAGTAAAATGCCAAATTTCAAGAACAGCCGTATGGCTGAGGATATCAAAAGAGAACTTACAGCTATCCTCAGGGAGCTCAAGGACCCAAGGATAGACAAGATGCTGACAGTTGTGAGAGCTGACCTTTCAGGCGATATGTCCTCCTGCAAGGTGTACGTTTCCAGCTTTGAGGGCATGGAGCGTACTGCTGAATCTGTAAAGGGACTGAAAAATGCCTCCGGATTCATCCGCAGAGAGCTCTTCGCAAGACTGAAGATGCGTAAGTCTCCGGAGCTGACATTCGTGGCGGATAACTCCATAGAGCGCAGCGCCGAGATAAGCAGAAAGCTCAGCAGCCTTAATACAGGCAAAGACAGCGATGAGGAGGAATGACTATGTTTATAGGTTTCGCAGAGGCGGAAACGTTCCTCAGGAACTGTAAGGACGCAGTTATAATCACTCACCGCAACCCCGACGGCGACTGTATAGGAGCCGGATTCGGACTCAAGGATATACTGGAGCAGCTTGGAGTACGCAGCAGAGTAGTATGCCATGACGGCTTCCCGGCAAGATATGCCTTCCTCACAGAGAACGGCGCCGGAGAGGACTTTGAGCCGGAGACTATAATCGCTGTTGACATAGCCGATACAAAGCTCATGGGCAAGTACGAGGAGATATACGGCGGCAGGGTGCAGCTCTGCATCGACCACCATATCTCCAACAAGGCCTATGCAGACAAGACTCTTCTCCGAGGAGATGCAACTGCGGCCTGTGAGATAATCTATGACCTTGCAGTGTACATGGGTGTCAAAATAACAAGACACTGTGCTATGTGCCTTTATACCGGCATAGCTACAGACTCCGGCTGCTTCAAGTACGACTGCACCACTCCCCGTGCTCATGAGATAGCGGCGGAGATGATGAGAAGGTACGACATAAATTTTGCACGTATAAACAGATATATGTTCGACGTCAAGTCTGAGGGCAGGATGAAGCTGGAGAGCAGGATAAACGAGCTCATGGAGCTCTACCTGGACGGAAAGCTGGCCATAATCGCTGTCACACAGGACATGATGAAGGAAATGGGCATCGAGATGGAGGAACTGGAGGGCTTTGCTCCGCTGACTATCCAGCTTGAGAATACCGAGGTAGGCATACTTATGAGAGAGCGTCCGGACGGCGTGTTCAAATGCTCCTTCCGTTCAGCCTATGACGTCAATGTTTCAGCTATATGCCAGACTATAGGCGGCGGCGGTCACGCAAAGGCCGCAGGCTGCACTGTTGAAGGCGACCTGGAATCTGCAAAGAAGTTCCTTATAGGAGCTGTAGAAAGGGCGCTGAACTGATGAACGGTATACTCTGTGTCAACAAGCCCCAGAGGTTCACGTCCTTTGACGTTATCGCAAAGCTCAGGGGAATACTCCGTATAAGAAGACTGGGCCATGCCGGCACTCTTGACCCTATGGCTACAGGAGTACTGCCGGTTTTTGTGGGAAATGCCACCAAGGCCTGTGATATAATGCCCAATGACCAGAAAAGCTACCTGGCCGGTTTCAGGCTGGGTCAGACCTCCGATACCCAGGATGTCTGGGGGACCGTGAGGGACGTATCAGATATGGCTGTCACCGAGGACGACATCCTCGCAGTACTGCCGGAGTTCACCGGCAGGATAATGCAGCTCCCGCCTATGTATTCAGCAGTGCAGGTGAACGGAAAGCGTCTCTATGACCTTGCAAGGCAGGGCATAGAGGTGGAGCGTCAGCTCCGTGAGATAGAGGTAAACTCGCTTGCTGTCTTTGAGTACGACCCGGTCACCCGTGAGGGTATACTGGAGATCGACTGCGGAAGAGGTACCTATATCAGGACCATAATCAATGACATAGGCGAAAAACTGGGCTGCGGAGGTATAATGACATCATTGTTAAGAGATTCCTCATGCGGTTTTACCATAAATGACTGCCATACACTCGATGAGATACAGCAGGCCAGGGACGAGGACAGGCTCGAAGAGCTGATCTTCCCGGTTGACAGGGTGTTTGAGTCTCTGCCGGAGCTCGTTCTTGGCGAAGCACAGGCAAGGATGTACCGCAATGGTGTAAAGCTGGACCTTTCAAGAGTAAGGGGCATAGTCTCCGGACAGGACAGCTACCGGGTCTACGGTCCCGGACACAGCTTCATCGGAACGGCCGCTGCTGACCGTGAAGAGGGAGTTCTCCGGATAGGAAAGAATCTGGGGGGAGACAATGGCTGAGAAAAAAGCTGTAGCTCTGGGACTTTTCGACGGAGTTCACTTAGGACACAGGGCAGTCATCAGCAGGCCGGTCAGTATGGCGGCTCAGGGACTTGTTCCCGGTGTCTTTACATTCAGAAACACAACTCTTGCCTATAAACAGGGCAGGAGCATAGAATACATCTATACAGACAGCTACAAGGAAAGACTGGTACGCAGACTGGGCATATCAGAGGTGTTCAGCGAGGACTTCCGGGAACTCCGGGAGCTCTCAGGCGAGGAGTTCGCAAGAGACATACTCTCCCGGCGGCTGGATGCCGCCTGTGTGGTGTGCGGAACTGATTTCAGGTTCGGCAGGAACGCATCCTGCGGGATAAATGAGCTTGCAGAGCTGGGAAAAAAGTATGGCTTTGCAGCGGAGGTGGCAGATGATGTCACCGCAGACGGAGAGAATATATCCTCCAAACGAATAAGGGCATTGCTCCGGGAAGGAAGTCCCGAAAAGGCCGCTCTGCTCCTTGGAGAGAAGTACACTGTGTCAGGAGAGACTGTATATGGCAATCAGATAGGCCGTACCATTGATTTCCCCACAGTCAACCAGCTCTTTGAGGAGGGACAGCTCGTGCCTAAATGCGGAGCCTACAGCTCCTCGGTGGCTATAGACGGCACAGAGTACCGTGCGGTCACGAATATAGGAGTAAAGCCTACCATAGCAGGTGAGCGCTCTCCGCTGGCAGAGACACATATCCTCGGTTTTTCCGGGGACCTTTACGGCAGATACCTTGAAGTACGGCTGAACAGCTTTATCCGTCCGGAGCAGAAGTTCTCCTCCCTTGAGGAGCTCCGCAGTCAGATACAGCAGGATATTTCCTTTGCTGAAAAAGACATATAATATTCAGTCTGCTTTCACTTTGCTGTCACAAACAAGAATTAATATAATATATACTGCCGCAGTACGGCAAAAAACATAGAACTGTAACTTCTATTGCCACGTCTGCCTGTATCAGACGACGGGACGCAGTTAGAGGAGGGTTTCCAATGATAGAAGTTAAAAATCTGACCAAGCGTTACGGCGATAAAAGAGCCGTCAACGACATCAGCTTCAAGGTCGAAAAAGGCGAGATACTGGGATTCCTCGGCCCTAACGGAGCCGGAAAGTCCACAACTATGAATATGCTCACCGGATATATCTCATCCACATCCGGTCAGATACTCATAAACGGTATAGACATCCTGGAAGAGCCTAAGAAGGCAAAGGCAAATATAGGCTATCTCCCTGAGATACCGCCGCTCTACATGGATATGACCGTAGATGCATACCTGAATTTCGTGTTCGACCTCAAAAAGTGCAAGCTGCCACGCAAGGCTCATCTTACAGACGTCTGCAACCTCTGCAAGATAAGCGACGTCCGTCCGAGACTTATAAAGAACCTCTCAAAGGGATATAAGCAGAGAGTCGGACTTGCTCAGGCACTTATAAACAATCCCCCTGTGCTCATCCTCGACGAGCCTACAGTTGGTCTGGACCCCAATCAGATAATCGAGATACGCTCCCTTATCAAGAAACTGGGCAAGAGACATACTGTCATACTCTCGTCCCACATACTGCCGGAGATACAGGCTGTATGCGACAGGATAATCATTATCAATAAGGGTGTTGTAGCCGCTGACGGCACTGCTGATGAGATAGCCAAGAATATCACTAATGAGCACAAGATGACTCTTAGGATAGAAGGCCCCACTCATACAAAGACCGATAAGGAACAGATAGTAAAGGCCATTAAGGAGATAAGCGGAGTCAAGTATGTCCGTGCCGACATGGAGCGTGAGAAGGGCATATATGACTACGATGTGGAGACTGACGGCAAGACAGACGTCCGCAGAGACATCAACAAGCTCTGCTTTGAGAACGGCTGGAATATCCTGATGCTCCAGCTCTCAGACCTTACTCTTGAGGACATCTTCCTGAAGATAACCATGGGCGAGTCCCTGGATGTCAAGGAGGAAAAGGCGGAGAAAAAGCCCCGGATAAAGATAAACCTTATGACTGAGGCAGAGGCAAAGGCCGCAGATGAGGCCGCCGCTGATGATGAGTCTGATGAAGAGAAAGGGGACGAGGAATAATGGGCGCTATTTACAGACGTGAGATGGGCTCTTTCTTTACATCGGGACTGGGCTACGTTTTCCTCACAGTATTCTATATCGCATCCGGATATTTCTTCTATAATGATGTTGTAAAGTCCGGACTCAGTGACACTTCACCGATGTTCGTATCAATGTTCATAGTCGTTATCTTCCTGATACCGGTACTCACCATGAGACTGCTCAGCGAAGAGAAGAAGAACCGTACAGACCAGGGACTCCTTACAGCTCCTATCGGGCTCTGGGAACTGGTACTGGGCAAGTTCTTTGCCGCATTCACACTCTATGTTATCGCAGAGAGCATAATCTTTGTCTATGCGGTGATACTCAGATACCTCGGAGATATAGTATGGCCTTCACTGCTGGGCAACTACTTTGCAATGCTCATACTGGGTGCCGCATTCATAGCAATAGGTGTATTCATCTCCTCACTTACTGAGAACCAGATGTCCTCAGCAGTAGTATCAGTATTCATATTCCTGGTGCTCTACGCATTTGATGACTCTGCACTGGATAAGCTCAACAGCAATTCCTTCTTCAGCAAGGTATTCAAGGTAGGCACAAGAGAAAAGATGCTGGACTTCCTTTCTCATCTGTCCATGCGGTCAAGATATACCGAATTCACCAAGGGTGTATTCAGTCTTTCAAGTATAGTATTCTTCCTTAGCATCGTTTTCCTCTTCAACTTCTTCACAGTAAGAGTTTTAGAGAAGAAACGCTGGGCATGACCTCATCATGAAAGGAAGGTATGATAAGTATGAAGAAAACTGAAAACGAGGATATCAAAACAGGCGGCAGCACCGAGACAAAAAGCTCCGGTGCCATGAAGAAGGTCAAGTATGGTTCAATGTCGCTGATAACTATAGCGATTGTAATAGCTATAGTTATAGTTGTGAACATAATGGCATCACTTATGGAAAAGCGCAGGCCCATGAAGCTGGACCTCACTGCCGACAACAGATATGACCTCAGCGACGAGACTATAGACGTGCTGAAAAACCTTGACGAGGATGTTGAGATACTTATTACAATGCCCCGTACAGATTTCGATGCAATGGCTGAACAGGCAAATTACAGCTACCAGCTCTATTTCCGTATGTACTACGGCATTGAGCCTGAGCCCCTTGACTTCCCCTACGAGATGATACCGATAATCCTTGACAAGTACGAGATGTACTCCAAGCAGGGTGACGGCAAGGGCGAAGTAAAGGTAAAGTACGTCAACCTCAGCACAGACCCTGATGCTATCTCAAAGTACACCAAGTACTATAACGGTGAGATAACAAAGAACAGTATGGTATTCTACTCCGGAGAGAATGTAAAGGTCCTCACCGAGTCCGATATCAATAACATGATAACTGCCGATGCTGCGGCTGCACAGAATCAGTCCGTATCACTGGTATTCGCAGGTGAGAGCATAATCACCTCACAGATAATGAACGTCACCGACTCACATATCGTAAAGGTGGCATTTGCTGACAAGATGAACGGCAGCAATATCTACCGTGAGGACTATTCAGAGGTAGTCAGCACACTGAAGGATGAGCTCCTTGCAAAGAACGGCTACGACTGCACAGAGATAGACATTGCCAAGGACGAGCTTGACACAGAGCTCTATGATATGGTAGTCATCCCTATGCCGCAGAACGATTTCAGCGATGCAGTCATAGATTCTCTCGGAGACTTTATGTACAACTCCGAGAACTACGGCAAGAATATGCTTTACATCCCTGACCTTGCCGCTACAAATCTCACAAATATCGACGAGTTCCTTGCAGACTGGAGCATACAGGTCGAGCCCTGGATACTGGGTGACCCCCAAGCTATGGGCAGCAATCCCACAAGCATCGTGCTCAGTATTGCAGACGAGGAGTCTGTAGGAGCTATCCCCAACGACTCACTGCCTATAGTTGCTCCGTATTCAAGAGAAATATCCATTCTCTCCAAGAACAACCAGTGCGTGACTACAGCGGTTCTGAAGTCATCTTCAATGTCTGCACCCTACAGCGCACTCTCAGATGACGCCGCTCCTTCAACTGATATGGGCGAGAGAAATGTAGTTGTAAAGTCCACAAAGGAGCATGGAGTTCAGTTCGATGTATTCCGCAGCAATCTCCTTGTAGTGGGAAGCTCAATGTTTACAGACAAGGAGCTCATAGTACAGTCCAGCACCTACAACAATGCAAATGTACTGCTGAACATACTCAATACTATGACCGGCAAAGAGACAGGTGTTGTTATCCCTGAAAAGGCTCTCCAGCACGCAGTCATAGCACCTACAGCAAAGCAGAGCAACGGCATAGTGGCAATTATTGTTGCTATCCCTGTTATCGTTGCACTGATAGGTATAGTTGTTCTGATAAGGAGAAAGAATCGATGAAAAAACAAGTCAAGGGTATCATCGGTCTGGGAGCAGTCCTTGCCGTTCTCGGCGGAGGACTTGCCTTCCTTAAACTCACTGACGACACCGGCAGCGACAGCTCCGATACATCCTCAGCATCCGCAGACCCAATGGTCACAACAACAGCTCAGGGCGCAGGCATAGTTCTTGTGGAGGATACCACTGCACTGCCTGTTCCTCTGGACCAGGCTCCCCAGGGCGATGACCATATGCACGCTGTAGAGGGCGTAGTCAAGAGCGTAGATGTTGTCAACAGCACCGGCGAGCTCCACGTTGTAAGAGGAGCGGACAGGGAGGACGGTACCCCAGGATATACGCTCAAAGGCTACGAGGACGTTACTTTAGACCTCTCAGTGAATACCATACCCAACAACGCAAACGGACTTGTGTCCGCATCTGTTATCGAGGAGAACTGCCAGGACCTTTCAAAGTTCGGCCTTGAGGACCCGGAAATAACTGCGGTGCTCACTTATGAGGACGGAGTCGTAAGAAAGTATTATGTGGGAATAAAGAATCCCGCATCCACAACCGAGACCTATTTCATGGTGGACGGCAGCAATACTGTTTATACCGTAAATAACTCATCTCTGGCAAACTACTACAAGTCAGCAGAGGATTTCATCAGCAGGACTATACTTGAAGCTCCTGAAAGCACTGATGACTATCCCATAGTCAACGAGCTGGATATAGTCCGTGACGATATAGACTATGATATGGTCATAAAGTACGGAGAAAACAGTGATGATGAAAAGTCAGGCGGGACCTCAGCTACACATGAGCTTGTTGAACCTGTACACGCATTCCTTACTGTGGAGCGTTCAACAGACGTCGTTACCGGTATGTTCGGACTTACAGCCGATGATCTTTATAAGGTACACTGCACAGAGGCAGACATTGCAGGCGCAGGACTCAGTGAGCCATTCTGCAAGGTAACAATGGCCTGCGGAGACGGCAATACCTACGTACTGCTCATCAGCGAGGTCTTTACTGAGAATGAGAACGAGAGAAAATGCTATGTTATGCTTGAAGGCGGCAATATCATCTATACAATATCCGCTGATAAGCTGAAATGGCTCACATTAAAGCCTATCGACATAACCTCCCGACTCATAATAGCCAACTATGTATGGTATATCGACAAGATAACATATAAGTGCGGAGACAGCATAAATGAGTTTGAGATATCACCCAAGGACGATACAAAGGACCGTTACTACAGCGATGCTTCTGATTTTAACGTAACACGCAACGGGAAGGCCTTTGATCCTGAAAGATACAGACAGCTCTATTCCTTCCTGCTCAAGGCAAATGGTGAGGACTTCGCACTTGATGAAGAGATACCTGCCGGTGAGCCTATGGTATCTATAGACCTTAACGACAATTACCTCAACGAGAAGCATTCAATACAATTCTATGATTACTCCGCTATGACAACACTTATTGTTGTTGACGGCGAACCTAAATTCTTCGGCTCCAAGTCCTATGCACAGACTCTTGTGGACAACATCAAAAAGCTCGACACCGGAGAAGAATACGTTCTTACATGGAAATAAACAGGAGCGCAGTGCCACGCTGAAAACGCTCCGGAAACGGAGGAAAAAATGAACGACAGATTTTTTATGTACAAGGGCTATCCGCTGGTAAGAAAGGGCAATGAGCTCTATTACGGATATATGTCAGACCCCTTTGTTATATGGATACAGGTCATAGCAACTAACGATGACAAGTCAGCGAAGAAGGTAAGGGTGGTGCAGATGGCTACCAAGACAGACGACCCCATGAAGGCATTTGTAAAGAACACCGAGAAGGAATGCGGACTTTACGAGGCACTCGACATTGCTAATGTATGGCTTGAAAAGGCTCTCGCTTAATAACGGAATATAGGACGCACATTTAAGTGCGTCCTTTTTTGTACAGTTAAAATTGGTTAAAAATAAAATAAAAGTTCTGCCCCTCTTGACTTTTGCGAAGATATGTTCTATAATAATAATCACAAGGAATAGAACATTTGTTCATCGCTGCTTTTTTCTCCCTTAATTATCAAATATACAGTTATCTGCCGAAAGGGGGACTCCCACAATGAAAGAACTATTGAACTGCTATCAGGAAAGCCGTGCTAAGGTCCTGGACCGTATACATCAGCTCACAAGTCAGAGAAATGCACTGAGAGCCAAGGGCGATATTGCCGGAATAGCCGAGCTTGACCTGGAAAGAAGGATAAAGCTGCTCTACACAGAGCACGAGGAACTCTCGGACATCGTCAGGCATCTTGACGGATATGTGAGGAGGGCGGAAGAACGTGTCGAAACGTGAGACATATTCCGACTCCTTCACAGGAGCCGCCGATAAGGGCATAAGAGCCATACTTGAGACCTCTGATGATGAGGAGATACCTGCACAGCGTCTCAGGAGAGTACTGTTAAAAGTTATAAATAATGAGCTTACACCGAGACAAAAGGAAATAATTATGTTATACTATTTTAAGGGGATGGATACGCTCCATATCGCCGAAAGACTCGGCATCACTCCACAGGCAGTATCAGCGGCAATGTCAAGAGGACGGCTGCGGATATACCGGATACTGCAATACTACATTTAGAGGATAATATCATGGATACACCTATATATGATTTTCTGAGAAGCTACGCCAGTGCCGGCGGAGTAAGAGGGCATATGCCCGGCCACAAGGGACGCTCTCCGGTGCCTGAGCTGGAATGGCTTTACAGATATGACATAACCGAGATATACGGGGCGGACAGCCTTTTTGAGGCGGAGGGCATTATCGCAGAGTGCGAGAAAAAATTTTCGGCACTTTATGGTACTGCCGGAACTGTCCTCTCTGCCGGAGGTTCTACTCTGTGCATACAGGCAATGCTGACCATTATGAAAAGAGAAGGCCGCAAAGTCATAGCGGCAAGGAACGTTCACAGAGCATTTCTCAATGCTGCTGCTCTGCTGGACCTGGACATACAGTGGGCGCCGATGAAGTACAGCTCCGGACTGCTCTCAGGTCAGCTCGACCTTGAAGTAACGGAAGAGCTGCTGAGACAGGGGACACAGGCGGCCTGCGTGTATGTCACATCTCCGGATTATACCGGCGCTATGGCTGATATACCGGAGCTTAGCCGGATATGCGAAAGATACGGCGCAAGGCTCATCGTTGACTGTGCTCACGGTGCACATCTGGCATTCATGCCGGATAATATGCACCCCATTGCTCTGGGAGCCGATATGTGCTGTGACTCAGCACACAAGATGCTCCCGGCTCTTACAGGAGCTGCACTGCTCCATACCTCACGGCCGGAGTACGCAGCTCAGCTCAAACAGGCAATGAGCCTGTTTGCCAGCACAAGTCCCTCATACCCGATAATGCTCTCACTTGACCTGTGCTGCAAATACATCAGTGAGGATATTCGCAGAGACATCAGCCGTGGACTTGCGTATATCGAAAGATTCAGAGGAAATTTCAGGGGCAGACTTGCTTTTGCCGAAGGCGAGCCCTTCCACATAACCGTAAAAGCTGCCGAGTCCGGCCTTGACGGCCTTGACCTGGCACAGAAACTCCGGGAGTCCGGAACTGAGTGTGAGTATGCAGACAGAGACCTGGTGATATTTCTCATGTCGCCCTGGTCAGAGGAAGAGGACTTCCTCAGGATGACCTCTTCCATGGAAAAGGCCATGGAAACGGCAGAGAGGAGAGCTCCGGAAACTCCTGAGTTCCGGTATGACATACCGGCGAAGCGGATGTCTGTCCGGGAGGCAGTATTTGCTGATTCTGAGGTCATACCGGTCGGGGAGTCCCTTGGACGTATCTGCGGAGCTGTGCAGGTGCC
>ODAI014498281.1_pt1 | contig 11818 bp, 6 predicted proteins | sample 1539321 | NCBI WGS metagenome assembly ODAI01 (sample SAMN02144231, study PRJEB22623) | gut metagenome | biome: sheep rumen | host: Ovis aries | place: New Zealand
CTGAACCGTGACGGAAGTGTATTCGATACAGACAAGTTCGTCTGGTTGCAGGGCAGGGAAGTGTGGATGTTCGCCATGCTGTACAATAAAGTTGAGAAGAATCCCCGGTGGCTGGAGTGCGCAGAGCAGGGAGCAATCTTCCTTGAAAAATACGGTCATGACGGCAACTTCGACTTCTACTTCTCCCTTACGCGGGATGGCAAGCCGATAGTCCAGCCCTATAACATATTCTCCAACACATTCGCCTGCATGGCTTTCGCGCAGATGGCAATCGCAACGGGAGATGAACATTATGCGGAAATAGCCCGCAAGACCTTCCAGCGTATTCTTGAGCGCCGTTCAAATCCCAAGGGTATATGGAGCAAGGGCGTGCCGGGAACGCGTCCCATGAAGGATTTCGCCCTTCCCATGATTATCTGTAACATGGCTCTCGAGATTGAGCCCATCATAGAAGACAAGTCCCTTCTGGACAAGACTATCGAAGAGGCTCTTCACGAAGTCTTTGACGTATTCTATCAGCCGGACCTTGGCGTCATGGTAGAGAATCTTGCCCCTGACGGCAGCCTCATCGACTGCTTCGAAGGCCGTAAGGTAAACCCCGGCCATGACCTTGAATCCCTTTGGTTCATGATGAACCTTGGTATCCGCCTCGGCCGCAAGGATATCATCGACAAGAGCATGGAGATTGCTCTGCGCGTCATCGACTATGGCTGGGACAAGGAGTATGGCGGAATATTCTATTTCATGGACCGCAAGGGGTATCCCACGCAGGAACTTGAATGGGACCAGAAACTCTGGTGGGTGCACCTGGAGAGCGCAATCGCGATGATTAAGGGCTATCAGCTCACCGGTAACGAAAAGGCCCTGGAGTGGTTCCTGAAGCTTGACGATTATCTCTGGACCCGCTTCAAGGATCCAGAGTATCCGGAATGGTTCGGCTACCTCAACCGCAGGGGAGAAGTGCTTCTTCCCCTCAAGGGCGGAAAGTGGAAGGGCTGCTTCCATGTGCCCAGAGGCCTTTATCAGATAGGTACTATTTTACAGGAAATTGCAGACAAGAAATAAACTATGAAGTACTTTCTACGTTTAATCATCGGCACTCTGGTGGGACTCATGCTCCTGCCTGCTGCAGCCTTCGCCCAGGGGAGGCTCCGGGGTACAGTGACAGACATGGGGGGGGGACCACTTGGTGGAGTCACCGTCCTGGTGAAAGGAACCACCCACGGCACCATGACCGGAAACGACGGCGCATACGAACTAACGGCCAAAAGTGGTGACGTAATTGAGTTTTCATGCCTTGGCCTCGCAACCGAAGAACGCACCTGGAACGGACGTTCTCCCATCAATGTGACAATGCAGGAAGATGCCTTGTACCTGGAAGACGTGGTGGTTGTGGGCTACGGTACCGCAAAGAAGGAAACCCTTACGGCGGCGGTGTCGGCAATGAAGGGAGACGAACTCCTTAAATCGCCCGCCACCAATGTGTCTCAGGTGCTTGCCGGTAAGCTTTCCGGTATCTCATCCGTGCAGGAATCCGGTGAACCTGGCCTGGACCAGGCATCGCTCCGTATCCGTGGCTCCGTTTACGGGGTAGCATACGTTGTGGACGGGTTCCCCGTTGACAACATCAACGACATCGACCCTGCCGACATCGAAAGCATTTCCGTGCTGAAGGACGGCGCTTCTGCAGCCGTTTACGGCCTCAAGGCCGCGGGCGGCGTCATAGTCGTCACCACAAGAAAGGGACAGAAGGGAGACACCCGTATAACCTACAACGGTTCTGTCGGCGCCTCCATGAACGCAAACTTCCCCCGCTTCATGAACGGTCCTCAGTTCGCCTATTATTATAATGTGGCGCAGATGATGGATCAGCTTTCCGCCGGGGAGATATCGGCCCCTTCAGACTATGTTCCGGCCTTTACCCAGAAGAACATTCAGGCGATGAGGGAAGGAAGGGACGGCTGGGACAATGTTGACTACATAGGCAAGGTCTTTGGAACCGGCTTCAACCAGAAGCACAATGTCACCGTCCAGGGCGGAACGGACAAGGCCCGCTTCTTCACATCTATAGGCATACTTGACCAAAAGGGAAACATTGACAAGTTCAATTATACCCGTTACAATGTGAGGGCCAATATCGAGGGAGACCTCTCCAAGCAACTCAGTTATAAAGTGGGATTGCAGGGAGTCATCGGCAACAGGTCCACCCCGGCATTCCTCTCAGGCGGTTCTGATGCGGGTGCTACGGAGGTTGGCTGGTTCTCAATCGCAAGCCAGGTTGTGCACATGCACCCGTACCTTCCCGAAAAGTATAACGGTTATTATACGGGCGCGGTTCAGGACAACCAGAGTTTCCTGGTGAGCCCTCTGGCTGCAATCTACGAGTCGGGATACAAGAAAACACGCTCCAGTGAGATGGGGCTCAACGCTGCCATAACATGGAACGTTCCTTTTGTAAAAGGGCTTTCCTTGAAGGTCTCAGGCTCGTATGACTACGCAAACAGCTACAACAAGAATTTTTCCACGCCCTACACCCTCATGCAGAAAACCAAGGACGACGAAGGACTCTGGGTATGGAAGGTAAGGACCGACAACCCTCACATATCGGACAATGTCAACAACCTTGGCGAGGGTGTGACTTTCTCCTCGCAGCTTGTCGGACAGGCAAGCGCCAACTACGTCGCAAGCTTTGGGAAGAGCCACCTGGATGCCATGCTCCTTTCAGAATACAGGCAGTACGAGGGTAACGGTCTCAGCGCCTACGTTCAGGCCCTGCCCTTCACCTCGCTTCCCGAACTCTCCTTTGGAATTGCTTCAAAGACGGCTCCCGGCGGATGGTCCGGGGAGTCCCGTTCTGTAGGCTATGTCTTCCGTGCCCGCTACGACTACGACGAGAAATACCTTGCAGAAGTTACGGGCCGATATGACGGCTCCTACAAGTTCGCCGGTATGGCGCACACCCGTTGGGGCTTCTTCCCCTCCGTCTCGCTTGGATGGCGCCTTTCCAAGGAAGAATTCCTCAAGGACGTGTCCTGGCTTCAGGATTTGAAATTAAGGGCGAGCGTCGGTCTTCTTGGAAATGACTCCGTTAGCGAATACGCCTTCCTCAGCACATATGCTAAAGACTCGAACGTGGCTCTTGGAAAGAACGGCGGCGCTACGGTGATAGCCCCCGCTTATTATACCGATGGCATTGCCAATGACAACCTTACCTGGGAAAAAACCCAGAGTTGGAACGTTGGTGTAGATGCAACCCTTTGGGATGGTCTTTTGGGCGTCGAAATTGACGGCTTTTACAACTATACCTATGACATGCTTACATACCAGAGCACCGGTTTCCCAACCTCAATGGGCGGCTACTATCCCACCTGGGTGAACAGCAATGCGATTGACGCAAAGGGTATAGACATCCTTCTCAGGCACAACAACAGACTCAACCTTCTTGGCGATACGCTCTTTCTTGAAATTGCGGGCAGTCTCACTTATTCCAAGACCCGTTGGCTCAAGTTCAATGACGATCCCAACATTGTGGAATGGAGAAAACTTACGGGTACAACCTATGGCAGCATAATGTGCTGGCAGGCCGACGGTCTCTACAAAACCGAAGAAGAAATTGACAACTCTTCATGGTACGGAACCCGCCCCAATATTGGAGACATTCGCTACATAGATCTCAACGGAGACGGCAAGATTGACGAAGACGACAAGGGCTACTTTGGGAGAAGCAACCGCCCGGAGCTCACCTTCGGCCTTAATATCAACGCTTCCTGGAAGAATTTCGACTTCAATGCCCAGTTTACCGGCGGCGCTCTGTTTGATGTCTCGATGACAGGTACTTATTATAACGACAACGACGACAACACAATCTGGACACAGACCTTCAAGGAAGGTGGCAACTCTCCTCTCTTCCTTGTAGAGAATGCATACAGCATTTACAATCCGGACGGGACTTTCCCCAGGCTCACTCTTGCGAAAGCCGGTCACGGCGGAGACAACGGCCTCAGCAGCACCTTCTGGATAAGGGATGGAAAATATGTCCGTCTGAAGACTGCGCAGATTGGATACAATGTTCCAAAGAAAATTGTATCCCGTTTTGGAATGCAGGCGTTCAGGGTGTTCGTAGAGGGACAGAATCTCTTTACGATTGACGGTCTGCCGGAGGGTATAGACCCTGAGTCTCCGGGCGTGAACAACGGATACTATCCCCAGCAGAGACTCCTGATGGGGGGAATAACAGTAACATTCTAGCATGGAGGTACGGATATGAAAAAGATACTTGCAATACTTACAGGAGCGGCTCTCGCACTCTCATGCAACGGTCTTCTTGACATGACACCAAGGGGCAGCGTTTCCGCAAAGACCATGTGGGAAAGCACCAAGAATGCAGAATACTCCATCAATCACCTGTACTCCTACATTTTCTCCTTCAGTGCCAATCCCGCTCCCAATCTGGGCCTTACGGAGGCGCTCACGGACGAACTCAAATACACCACCTACAACTTTAACGCGATGGCGCTCATCCCGTCCTATATAGCATACTATGAATCCACGGTAACCACCGGAACCATAGATGTTTACCTTGGAATGTGGGGCCCTCTGTACGTGGCCGTGAGGGAGACCAACGAAGGTCTTAACTATCTTAAGTCATACGGGCAGATGTCAGACGGGGACAAAACCCGCCTTGAGGCAGAACTTCGTTTCCTCAGAGCTTTCTTCTACTTTGAGCTTGCAAAACGCTACAAAGACGTGATACTCTATGACGAGGATCTCTCCAAGATTTCCAAGGACAAGGCCATCTCTCCCGAGAGCGAAGTCTGGGACTTCATCCAGACAGACCTTGAGTTTGCCGCTGCCAATCTCCCCGCTCAGGGGGCGGCCGGCGGAAGGATAGACAAGGGCATGGCCTATGCGTTCACAACACGCGCCATGCTATATGCAAAACGCTACGACGCCGTCATCGCGGCGGCAGACAAGGTCAAGGAACTTGGCTATGCCCTTGAAAGTGACTATGCCGATTCCTATTCCAAGCCACTTGCCTCGGGAAACAAGGAGGCTATCCTCCAATACACTTTCTCACGTGCCAATAATATTGTGCACGACTTTAACTTCTACTATACTCCAGGTGGAGACTACGTAGTGGAAGAGAGCACCGGAGGAGCATATGCCGTTCCGACGCAGGAACTTGTGGAAAGTTATGAACTGGCAGAGACCGGCGGTTTCCCCAACTGGAATCAATGGCACGGCAGCACAACTGTAACGCCTCCATATACCTCTCTGGAGCCTCGTTTCCAGGCTACAATACTTTATAATGGCAGCAAATGGAAAAACCGCACTATAGAGCCATATATCGGCGGTACTGACGGCTGGGCCTTCTGGAAAAAAGAAAAGAAACCTGATGGCAGGACGGTAACAGGCTACTACATGAAAAAGCTCGTGGACGAGACCTATGACGTGAACACATCAGGCAGCAGCCAGCCCTTCACCTTCCTCCGTTACGGAGAAGTGCTCCTTAACCGGGCCGAGGCCTGCTATTTCACCTCTGATGAGCCAGGTGCCAATGACGCAGTACGAGAGATCCGCAGCCGTGTAGGCCTTCCCTATACTGACAAAAGTGCCGGCAACCTCTTCAAGGCCATTGTCCAGGAAAGAAAGGTAGAGCTTGCCTTCGAGGGCCAGCGCTACTGGGACTTAAGGCGGTGGAATCTCGCCGCCAAAAACTACCCGGAGGGTCTCAGCGGCTATCAGCAGCATGGCCTCAGGATAGAAAAGACCGGTGAAGACAGCTTCCGCTATACCTACGTGTCGGTGGATGAAAAGAACCGTAACTTCCCGGAGCGCCTTTACCGCCTTCCCATGCCGGAAAGCGAGCTTTCCTCGAATTCTCTGGTAGAACAATATGATGAATGGAAGTAATATGAAAAAACTGATTCTCTATATATCGGCATTTGCCATGCTTTTCTCCTGCCACAATCCGGAGTACATACTTCCCACTGCTACGGACAGGCAGGGACTTACAAGCCTCACAGCCTTTCTCGTAAGCGGCCAGTATGCAAACGGAAATGAGGTGGAGGTGGCAAAATACGCAATCACGGACCCGGAAGAAAGCAACTTTGTCATTCCCATTCCGTGGTTCTATCCGGAGGCATCTGATGACGAAACCCTCTCCCACATGCTCCGGATGAGAATCCAGGCCCAGCTCCAGCCAAACTGGAAGATTACCCCTGCCCTTGGAGTGCTGGACCTCACCGAAGAGAACGAATTCACACTCACAGACCCCTACGGCAAGTCCAGGCAGATTACCATAAGGGGCAAGAGGTTCAAGTCCTCCAACTGCAGACTTCTTGCAATGATGGTAGAGGATGTAAAGACGTCCTGCGTTATCTATGAGAATGAATCCAGAATACTCATTCCCTACCTTGAAGACCTCTCTGCCGTCAGTGTGTCGGCACAGGTTTTCCCGCACGCCATGGTGCAGAAGATAAACGGCAAGGACTATGACCCTTCCGCCAAATACAATCTGAATACTGGTGCTACGGTAACAGTCCTTGCTCACGACGGAAAGACCTCCAAGACCTACAATGTAGAGCAGGGAATCCCCACGCTTTTGTATCAGGGGCTGAGGGACAGTTCTGTTCTGCTCCTTTCCTGCGTCAATCCGGTTTCGGTTACGGGACTTCCGGACTTTAACACAAAGTGCTATGTGTCGCTGGCCGGGAAGGACACAAAATTAATCGTGGCAACAGGTGAATGGCGCACTCCTGTAGTAGTGAATGCCTTTACCGGAATGAAGGAAAGTGATATGGTTCTTGGAGAAGCGGTTGCAGACTGCATCACCAATGACGATGCCGGACATATCCTCCTGTGCGACTTCAACCCTACCCTGGTAGAGACAGAGGTTAAGGACAACGATGGAAATGTTACCGGAAAAGCCAATATAATTGACGTCAACAACCCCCAGGTAGTGCGAATCTGGAGTACGGATTCTCCCGATGTTGCACCAAGCCTTGTCCACAGTTTTGTGAGTCCGCTTTCCTTCCCTGTGGGTCACAGGATGAAAGTCCTTGGAGACATTACCAAGGATGCTGTCATAGTATTCACCGCCGAGGGTGTAGCCGGGTATTCGACTACCGCAAGCGCCTGCTATGTCACTGTCAAGGACGGCGTTTTCTCAGAAGAAGTGGGAACCAAGGACTTCAGCGCTTTTGGCCTTGGCTGGGGTACTGCTCCGGTTGACTTTGGCACGGTTGTTCCTGCCTCCCTTAATCCTGCAAGAGACGGATGGTTTTTAGATTACTATCAGGGTAATTCAGACCCTTCCGTCCCTCACGGTAACCAAGACTGCTATATCCTTCATTATATTAGCGGAAAAGACAAGGATAATTGGATAGACCTGGTTGGTAACTGGGCTCACAATCCTAACTGCCTTGATATCAGAACCTTTAACGGTGCAAGGTATCTCACCCTCTTTGCCGTGAGCCACTTCCCGGAGTGGGATATCCGTCCCCGCATCCGCCTGTATGACGCCTCTTCTCCGTCTTCAATGGTCAAGAAAGAATCCCTTTCCATACTTCTTAAGGAGGATTACTTGAAGTCCTTTAACAAGAGCTCCACCAATTCAAGTTTTGGCGCTGCCGGAGACGTTGTGATGGTTCCATCCTCTGACGGATACCGCATGTACATTTATTTCTACGACCACCATGACCACACCATTGGTGCGTACGTTTCAGACTGCTTTGAGATATGAAAAAGTTTGCAGTGATTCTGGCAGCCCTTTCAATGGCTGCATGCGCATGTTCCCAAAAGTCGGGAGATATTCCCGATGTCTGGCCCTGGAATGACCCCGATGCCGACGACAAGCCTTTCACCGAGGTTACGGACGGCAGTTTCGGGACGCTTCCAGACTATATAAAACTCTACAAATCTCCGGATGTCCTGCAAGGTAAAAACGCCGTTGCCTGGATAGCCACGGCAGATCTCTCCAAGGCCTCGCTTCATGTTTGGGGAATAAATGACCCGGAACTTGACGGCAGCCCCGACCCCCTCAAGACGCCAACCCAGGTATTTAACACCAATGACGGCCCAGTCCTTGTCCTTAACGGCGGTTATTTCTACACGGACGAAGGCGTAAACTACCCGGCAAGCCTTGCCATTGAAAACGGAACGCTTCTTTCTCCAAACATTAACTATGCCTTTAACAAGGATTACTCCAATACTTACTATCCAACCCGTGCTGCGTTTCTTGTCCACGGCGACGGCTCCATGGAAGTGGGCTGGAGTTATATGACAACAGACGGGGACCATTTCTTCTACTCTGCTCCGGCGCAGAATGATACTGACACATCGCCCCTTGGAATTCCAAGTGCGACATTCCCGGTAGAGGCCGAAACCCTTGAAGCTGTAACTGCAATTGGCGCGGGTCCCGTTCTCATTAAGGATGGGGAATTTCAGAACACCTGGCGTTTTGAGTGCATCCCCGGAGATTACGATGTGAACTGCCTCGGGCAGGCGCCCCGCAGTGCAATAGGCTTTACGGCAGACGGCCTGCTGGTCCTGTTTGCCTGCGAGGGAAGAGACATGACGGAGGGCGTCCCAGGATACTCGACAGAGCAGGTTGCCCGCATAATGCAGGAATTTGGTTGCACGGACGCTATAAACCTTGATGGCGGCGGCTCCAGTTGCCTCCTCGTAAATGGTGTGGAAACAATAAAACCATCCGACGGAGTGCAACGCCCTGTAGGAAGTTGCATCTATATAAAGTAAAAAGTGCGTAAGTTACTGTACATATTTACTCTGCTTCTTCTTTTAGGCTGCGAAACCAAGTATGCCGCCGACCCTGTTGTCACCGTAGATGAAGAGACTGTTCCGGAAGGAAAGCCGCGCTACGTATGGATTGACGCCGCTGCAAACTTTCCCTTCTTTGCCAACGACAAGGCGGCCATCGACAAGGAGATGAAAAAGCTTGCCGACACGGGCTTTACAGACATCGTTGTTGACGTACGCCCGACAGAAGGAACGGTGCTGTGGAAGTCAAAGGTTGCTCCTGAAGCCAAAAGACTTGCGGCATGGTACAATGGCTATGGTTTCATTTACCGGGAAGCCACCTGGGATTATCTTCAGGCATTCATAGACCTTGGGCACGCCGCAGGGCTCAGGGTTCATGCATCAATGAACACCTTTGTGTGCGGGTATGGTGGAATGTTTGGTCTTGAAAGTGAAGGCGCTATCTTTTCCGGTGATGTGCCAAAGAGTTGGGCCGCGATGGACAATACTGAAAGCGGCATTGAGTCCAGCTTCTTTGAGGACGTAGAGGGAACTGTCTTCATGAACCCCGCATCGGACCAGGTTCAGGAGTATGTGCTCAATATTATCAAGGAACTTGCCGCATACGACTTGGACGGCATTATCCTTGACCGCTGCCGATATGACGACACCGGCCTCCAAAGCGAATACTCCGACATTTCCAAGCAGAAATTCACCGCTTTCCTTGGACATGAGCCGGCCTCTTGGCCAGTATTTGACTATTCCCTTGGAGAATCCTCACTTCCTTCACGCCTTGACGAAGACCAGAAGGCATGGCTTACCTTCAGGGTAAAGATTATCCATGATTTTATTCAGAAGGCGGCAGAAGCCGTTCACGGGGTGAATCCCTCCATGAAATTCGGGGTTTACGTTGGCGCCTGGTACTCTTCCTACTATCCCTCAGGAGTGAACTGGGCCAGTCCCGGCTACAACACAGCGCGCTACTACCCGGCATGGGCCTCTGAAGAGTACAAGGATTACGGCTTTGCAGATCACTGCAACTACATGTTCCTTGGCTGCTATGCCTCTACGGATAGTATCTACGGAACCTATGAATGGTCCATGCAGGGATTCGCAAAACTTGGCAAGAACAAGCTCATGGGAGACACCGTCTGCATTGGCGGACCAGACATCGGAAACTCTGAAGGATGGGAGAATGGAAAGCGCAGCCAGGACATTCCAAAAACATTTGACGCCATTGTAACCAAGGCCGATGCCGACGGCTACTTCGTATTTGACCTCAGTCATATAAGAAGTTTCAATTACTATGACGCTTACAAAAAGACGTTTGACAATTATCTATCCACTTTAACCAATAATTAAACATTATGAAAAAACTATTGATTCTTGCAGTTGCGGCCCTTTCTCTTGCCGCAATCTCCTGCGAAAACAAGGAACAGCCCAAAGATCCCGAGACATATCTCGAACTTACATCCAAAGAGGTTGTGACTCTTGAAGAAGAAGGCGACTATGTTACGGTAACCTTCAAGACCAATGCAGACTGGACTGCTACCGTTAGCGACCCTGCTGTCGTTGCCATTACCGAAGGCGAAGAAAAGGGCAGCGCTACCGACCAAGGCAAAATCAAACTCTCTTACACATCCCTTCCGGCTGAAGTTCCAGGCCGTTATGCCACACTTACAATCAAGGCGGGCCCCAAGGAAGTCACCGTTTCCTTCATGCAGGGAAAAGTCTTTGTCATTTCCAAGGATGTCGATCTTGGCGTCGATGGCGGCAGGGCGGATTTTTCAGTTATCACTACCGAGGAATACACCATGAAGACTTATGACGGTGAAGGCGACGCTTTCACCTGGGCTCCTGTTACCTTTGACAAAGAAAGCGGCAAAGGTTACTTCACTGTCGCAGCTAATGAAGGTTACGATGCACGTCAGGCATACGTAAAGTTTACAGTCCCTTCAATCCAGGTTCCGCATTATGAAGTTAACGAGGAAACATGGGAGGAGTATCAGGACGGTACTGAAGATGCAGTTTACAGGATTTATGTAAATCAGGAAGGCCATTCTAAAGTTGCTTGGAGCAAGGAACTCCCTGCCGACTTTAATTTAGCAACAGAGCCCGACGGAGCATCCCTGGCTTTATTCAATGGTAAGCTTCTTATGACTGACGGAGAAGTTCTTAGGGCATATAACAAGGAAACAGGCAACGTGGAGAGCATCAATGTTCCGGACGGTCTTCCTATCAAGTCAATATGTAACGATGATGCTGGGAATGTGTTGTTTGCAAACCTTGCTGCCGTTGGTGAAACAGCTGAAGTTTATGCTGTCAAGGCGAATGCTTCAGACCTTACTGGTTTCACTAAAGTTGCGTCTGCCGCAAATGGCGTTTATGCACCTGCCGCAACATCAGTTAAGGCTACGGGGGATGTCTTCAACAACGCTATTGTAACCCTAACAATAGGCAATGCCGGTTCTGGCGCCGCATACTGCTATGGCATTACATGGACTATCACTGGTGGCGTTGCTGGTGAATCTGCCTATCTGAACGGCCCGGTAATTACTGATACCATATGGAATTCAAAGGCGGCTTGTTTCCATCCCTCAGCAGCGGGTTACTTATATACCGCCTACGATGGCGTATATAGCCTGCAACTCTCGGCTGACGGAAGAACAAATTGGTCAGACCTTACTGGTGCGTTGTGTAACGAAAATTTCGGCCCGACCTCTATATCTGTAACTTCTTGGGATGGCAATATGATCGCTGCAGTTTCTGTTATTGCCTTCTGGGGCCCTGAATGGTGGTATTCTTCTTTGGTATATCTTCTTGACCTTACCAACGGAAAGCTTCTTTCAGCTGCAGAGTTGATGGGTGAGGGTAACTTGATGCCTGACGGTATTGATCCCAACTTAATGTCATCTGACATTCTTTTAAGTGTTGAAGGAAACAACCTTTGTGTTTACCATGTTGACACTTCATGGTCATCCGTCCCCAAGATTGTCTACCCCAAGCTCTAACATCTCACTACTATAATTCCATGGCGGCGCCGATTAGCCTCGACGCC
>ODAI010859974.1_pt1 | contig 11817 bp, 6 predicted proteins | sample 1539321 | NCBI WGS metagenome assembly ODAI01 (sample SAMN02144231, study PRJEB22623) | gut metagenome | biome: sheep rumen | host: Ovis aries | place: New Zealand
CCAGCGAGCTGTTCAAGCCATTCATCATCCGTAAGATGCTCGAACGCGGTCTCGTCAAGACTGTCAAGAGCGCCAAGAAAATCGTCGACCGCAAGGATCCCATCGTATGGGAAATCCTCGAGAATATACTGAAGGGCCACCCCATTCTCCTCAACCGAGCCCCGACGCTCCACCGTCTGGGTATTCAGGCATTCCAGCCCAAGATGATTGAGGGCAAGGCTATTCAGCTTCATCCGCTGGCTTGTACAGCATTCAATGCCGACTTCGACGGTGACCAGATGGCCGTTCACTTGCCTTTGAGCAACGAGGCTATCCTGGAAGCACAAATCTTGATGCTCCAGAGCCACAATATCCTGAATCCGGCCAACGGTGCTCCTATCACCGTACCTTCACAGGATATGGTGCTGGGTCTCTATTATATCACCAAACTGCGTCCTGGTGCCAAGGGTGCTGGTCTGACCTTCTATGGTCCGGAGGAGGCAATTATTGCCTACAACCAGAAGGCCGTAGACATCCATGCTCCCATCAAGGTTGTCGTTGATGACAAACTGGAGGATGGAACTATTGGCAAGCACATGGTTGAGACGTCAGTAGGTCGTGTCATTGTCAACGAGGTTGTTCCCACGGAGGTAGGTTTCTTCAATGAGACCATTTCCAAGAAGAACCTGCGCGACATTATCACACTGGTCATCAAGACGGTGGGTGTGGCTCGTGCCTGCGACTTCCTTGACGGTATCAAGAACCTGGGCTACAAGATGGCCTACGAAGGTGGTCTGTCGTTCAACCTGGGCGACATCATCATTCCTGAGGAGAAGAAAGCCCTCATCCATCGTGGTAACGACGAGGTCGAGGCCATCCAGCAAGACTACGGAATGGGTTTCATCACCGACAAGGAGCGCTACAACAAGGTTATCGATGCATGGACCCATATCAACAACGACCTCTCCGAGATCCTGATGAAGGAGATGAAGGAGGCCGACCAAGGTTTCAATGCCGTTTACATGATGCTCGACTCTGGTGCCCGTGGTAGTAAGGGACAGATCAGTCAGCTTTCGGGTATGCGTGGTCTGATGGCCAAGCCCCAGAAGGCCGGTGCCGAGCCTCTGATTATCGAAGACCCCATTATCTCGAACTTTAAGGAGGGTATGTCGGTGCTGGAGTACTTCATCTCTACGCACGGTGCCCGTAAGGGTCTGGCCGATACCGCCCTGAAGACGGCCGATGCAGGTTACCTGACCCGTCGTCTGGTCGATGTCTCTCACGATGTCATCATCAACGAGGAGGATTGCGGCACGCTGCGTGGTCTGGTTTGCACAGCCCTGAAGAATGGTGACGAAGTCATCTCCAGTCTCTACGAGCGCATCCTGGGTCGTGTATCCGTTCACGACATCATCCATCCCATCACGGGCAAACTCATTTGTGCCGCCGGCGAGGAAATCACCGAAGCCAAGGCACAGGAGATTGAGGACAGCCCCATCGAGAGCGTAGAGATTCGTTCCGTGCTCACTTGCGAGTCGAAGCATGGCGTCTGCATGAAGTGCTACGGTCGTAACCTGGCAACTGCACGCATGGTGCAGAAGGGTGAGGCCGTAGGTGTCATCGCAGCCCAGTCTATCGGTGAGCCTGGTACCCAGCTGACACTGCGTACGTTCCACGCCGGTGGTGTGGCCGGTAACGCTGTTGCCAATGCCATGATTGTGGCTAAATACGATGCCAAGCTTAACTTCGACGAACTCCGTACCGTTGACTTTGTCGATGACGAAGGCAAGAATGCCAAGATGGTCGTAGGTCGTCTGGCTGAGGTGCGTTTCATCGAGCCCAAGACAGGTATTGTCCTTTTGGCTCAGAGCGTACCGTATGGTTCTACGCTCTACAATAAGGAAGGCGATGAGGTGAAGAAGGGTGATGTCATTGCCAAGTGGGACCCCTTCAATGCCGTTATCGTAACCGAAATGCCTGGTCGCGTCCAGTTCGAGAATGTCATAGAAGGTGTTACCTATCGTGTCGAGACCGACGAAATCTCTGGTCAGCGCGAACTGATTGTGACGGAGTCTAAGGACCGCACCATTGTACCTTCGGCCCATATTCTTGATGAGAATGGCGAGCTCCTGCGCACCTATAACTTCCCCATCAATGGTCACATCGTAGTTAATGACGAGCAGACCGTGAAGGCAGGTGACGTTCTGGTTAAGATACCTCGTGCACTGGGTGGCGGTGGTGGTGACATCACTGGTGGTCTGCCTCGTGTGACCGAGCTCTTCGAAGCCCGCAATCCGTCAAATCCTGCCATTGTGGCCGAAATCGATGGTGAGGTTACGATGGGCAAGCTCAAGCGTGGTAACCGCGAGATTATCATCACTCCCAAGGTGGGCGATGTGAAGAAGTATCTCGTGCCCCTGTCGAAGCAGATTCTGGTACAGGAGAACGACTACGTACGCGCTGGTACACCACTCTCCGACGGTGCTATCACTCCGGCCGACATCCTGGCCATCAAGGGCCCCACGGCTGTGCAGGAGTACATCGTCAACGAGATTCAGGACGTATATCGTCTGCAGGGTGTGAAGATCAACGACAAGCACTTCGAGGTTATCGTGCGACAGATGATGCGCAAGGTCCAGATCAACGAGCCTGGCGACACTCGCTTCCTCGAGCAGCAGGTTGTCGATAAACTCGACTTCGCAGAGGAGAACGATCGCATCTGGGGCAAGAAGGTGGTCATCGACGCTGGCGACAGCGAGACCATGCAGAAGGGTATGATTGTCACCGCACGCAAGTTGCGCGACGAGAACTCCATGCTGAAGCGCCGCGATATGAAGTTGGTAGAGGTGCGCGACGCCGTGCCTGCCACGTCGACGCAGATTCTGCAGGGTATCACGCGTGCTGCATTGCAGACTGGCAGTTTCATTTCTGCTGCATCGTTCCAGGAGACCACGAAGGTGCTCAACGAAGCTGCAATCAACGGCAAGACCGACCGCCTGGAGGGCATGAAGGAGAACGTGATCTCCGGCCACCTTATCCCGGCTGGTACGGGTCTGCGCGAGTTCGACAAGATTATCGTCGGTGCCAAGGAGGACTTCGACCGTGCCATGGCTACTCGTAAGTCGATTCTCGACCTCGACGAAATGTAATCCTGATATATTATCAGTATTTATCCGAAAAGGGGGATGCACCGGCGGTGCATCCCCCTTTTTTTTTATCACAAGTTTGGCATTTTGCTCACTTATTCGTAACTTTGCACCCGAATTCAAGAGAGCGTTCCGTTAGTGTATAAGAAATTCTTTATATTCTTCTTATTTTTGCTGACAGCCATTGTGAAGATGGCTGCGCAAATGGTTACAGGCAACATCGTGGACAAGGAGTTTGGCGAGCCTATGCCTGGAGTAATTGTCTATTACGTTGACGACAAGTCTACGATGGTTATCAGTGACATCAACGGTCACTACAAGATTGCTGCACGAAAAGGGCAGCTGCTGTTCTCCATCATTGGTTACGACCACTTTCTGGCCGAGACCGATGGCAAGGAGCAGAAGTTGGACGTCACGCTCGTGGAGACGGCCAGCAGCCTGAAGGAGGTGGAGGTTGTGAAGAAGCGTCAGAAGTACAGCCGCAAGAACAATCCCGCCGTGGAGATGATGCGCAAGGTCATTGCCGCCAAGAAGTCGAGCGACCTCTATGCCCAGGACTACTTCTCGTATCAGAAATATGAGAAGATGACCCTGGCCCTTAATGAATTTACCGAGAAGGTGTTCGAGGACGACCACTTCAAGCATTTCCCATTCCTGAAAGAACACGTCGAGACCTGTCCCGAGACGGGCAAACTCATCCTGCCCCTGACCGTGGAGGAGAAAGTCAGCCGTCAGATTTACCGCAAGAGTCCCAAGGTGGAGAAGACCATCGTCGTGGGCCAGCACAACGAGGGCGTCACCGACCTCATCAATACAGGTGACATCGTGACCAACATGCTGGCCGACTGCTTCCAGGACATCGACATCTACAAGGACGATGTCCGCCTCTTCCAGTTCCCCTTCATCAGTCCCATATCTACGAAGAAGGCAATTGGCTTCTATCGTTACTTTATCGTAGACACCCTGATGGTGGACAAGCAGGAGTGTTTCCAGGTCGACTTCACCCCCAACAATGCCCAGGACTTCGGATTCTCCGGCTCCCTCTACATCCTGGCCGACTCCACGTGGCGCCTGAAGAAGGCCCACCTGAACATACCGGCGCGCAGCGATGTCAACTATGTGGAGCATCTCGACATGATACTCGACTTCGAGCCCCTGCCCACGGGCGAACAGGTGGTGAAGGACAACAAGATGATTGTCCAGCTGAAGCTTGCCTCCTTCATCCAGAAGTTGCAGGTGGAGCGCACCGTCCGTTATAGCGGCTTCGACTTCACGATGATTCCCGACCGCAACTTCAAGATACGTGGTGACGTGAAAGTGGAGAGCTCGGCGCAGATGCGCGACGAAGCCTTCTGGGAGGAGTTCCGGCCCACGCCCCTGACCAAGAGCGAGAACCAACTCAGCCTGCTGCTGGAGCGCATCAAGAACATCCCCGGCATGAAGTACATCATCTGGGTGGGCAAGGCCTTCATCGAGAACTATGTGGAGACGGCCATCGACCCCGACAAGAAGAGCCTGGTGGACATCGGCCCCATCAACACCATGATAGGCAGCAACTTTGTGGAGGGCTTTCGCCTTCGCGCCAGCGCCCAGACCACCGCAGCCCTCAGTCCCCACCTCTTTGCCAAGGGATATGTCAAGTACGGCTTCGGCGACAAGCGTTGGAAGGGTATGGGCGAGGTTACCTACTCGTTCAACAAGAAGGAACACCTGCCCCGAGAGTATCCCTGCCACAACCTCACCTTCACCTACACCAACGACGTATGTTCGCCCAGCGACAAGTTTGTGCCCACCGACAAGGATAACGTCTTCTTCGCCCTGAAGTGGACCCCCGTGAAGCACATGAACTACTTCGAGCGCTACAACCTGCTGCTCGACTGGGAGTGGGAGAACGGTTTCCGCCTTACCACCCAGTTGCGACGCGAGTGGAACGAGGGTGCCGGTGCGCTATTCTACCAGACGCTCGACAACGGTACATACGATGCCACGGGCCAGTTCGTGCCCGACCAGCGCATGCCCATGCACCACAAGATAAAGTTCACCGAGGCCACCGTAGGTCTCGAGTACCAGCCCGGTGCCACCTACCTCAACACCAAGGCCCGCCGTGTGCCCACCAACTTCGACTCGCCCATCATGAGCATCAAGCACACGGTAGGTGTGAAGGGCATCCTCGGCAGCGAATATAACTACAACTTCACGGAACTCAACATCTACAAGCGCTTCTGGCTGCATTCGTGGGGCAAGATAGACTGCTACGGCACCTACAGTATGCAGTGGAACAAGGTGCCTTTCCCCTTCCTGGTGATGCCTGCCGCCAATCTCAGCTACATCATGGAGCTGAACTCGTTCAGCCTGGTCCGCAACATGGAGTTCCTGACCGACCGCAACGTGTCCACCTTCATCTCGTGGGACATGAACGGCAAGATACTGAACCGCATCCCCCTCATCAAGAAGCTGAAGTGGCGTGAGTTTATCGGTCTGAACATGCTCTGGGGCAAGCTCACCGACAGGAACAATCCCTTCCTGGCCCAGAATGCGGGCGACCCTACGCTGATGTTCTTCCCTGGCGTCTACAAGAGCGGCGATTTCCAGTACGTCTCGCACATGATCAATCCGCGCAAGCCGTACTTCGAGATGGTGGTGGGCGTCCACAACATATTCAAACTCTTCCACGTCGAATATGTCCACCGCCTCAACTATCACTATCCCGACACCAAGCGCTGGGGCATACGCTTTACCTTCCGCGTTACCTTCTGATTACGCGAATTCTTACTACCACGAATTACTCGAATTAAACGAATTATATTTGACCACGAATTACTCGAATTAAACGAATTATATTTGACCACGAATTACTCGAATTAAACGAATTATATTTGACCACGAATTACTCGAATTACACGAATTTTTGCCTTCGGCATGATTGAGGCGTAGTCAATTCGTGAAATTCGTGTAATTCGTGGTCAAGGTTGTGTTTTATATTAATCCGTTTAATCGGTGTAATCGTGGTAGACGAATTTCGAGTAATTCGTGGTCAAAAGTAATTCGTGGTCAAAAGTAATTCGAGTAATTCGTGGTAGTAAGAATTCGTTTAATTCTCGCACAGCGAGCGGCAAGCCGATTACGTGGTAGGAGTGTCAGTCGTAGTTGATGCTGCGCAGTCGGTTGTAAATCTCCACGTCCATGGGCAGCGTAATCTTGTAGTTCAGCATGCTCCCTTCCACGATGTGCAGAGGTCCCCATCCGATTTCGTTCACCAGTGTGACGAGCGATTGCGACTTCGTTATCCCCTGTTCCGTGGCCCTGTGCATGATTTCCGAGAGGTCCTTCATGCGGAAGGTGATGGGCGTCTGTGCCCGCATCAGGCGTTCGCGTGCTATGAAGCCCTGCGACGTGTTGCCGTCTGGCGTTTCCAGATACGACTCGTGGCTGTAGGTGGCCGTGATGGCATTGCCGTGTTCCAGGCACGAGACCACGTTGTTCGTGATGATTTCGTGCGACACGAAGGGGCGCACGCTCTCGTGCACCACCACGATGCTGTCCTCCGCCGTGTCCTTCCTCTCCAGTCCCTGTATGCCGTTGGTCAGCGATTCGTAGCTTGTCAGCCCCGAGCGCAGCGTCTGGCGGAACTTGCTCACCTGGCCGATGGCGGCCTGCTTTTGCACGTAGGCGCTCCATTCGGGATTGCACACCACCCATATCTCGTCCACCAGCGGATGCCTCTCGAAGGCCTTCATCGTGTGCAGCAGTATGCTCTCCCCGTCGGTCTCGATGAACTGTTTGGGGCGTGAGGAGTGGATGCGCAGTCCGTATCCCCCGGCCAGCAGCAGGGCTATGATGGTGGGCTTCTCTTGTTTCATGCGTTGGTGCGGAGTTGGTTATGAAATTCCGTGCAGAAGGTCTCGTGGCGCCTGCGTGTATAGAAGCGGAGGGGCTCCAGCACTGCGATTTCGAACAGTGGGAACAATATGGGCAGCCCCAGTAGCATCGACAGGAACAATACGCCCACGCGCAGGTCGAACGTCAGGATGTTGGCCAGCGGCATCAGGGGTCGGCTCTTCTGGCGGAAGTCCTGCCGTAGGCTGGGGGGTATGTTGCCGTCGGGGTAGGCCCTGCGCAGGTCGCGATAGTAGGCCTGGAACCTGGGCGTCTGGTCCTCCTGCCCCTTGGTGTACGAGCGGTAGAAGAAGAGGTACAGCTTCTCGAACCATTCCCCCCGTCGCCATCGGAGCGACTGGTATCGTGCGTTCTCCCGTTCGTAGGTGTCCAGTTCGCTCCGCTGGTTGCCGAAGGCAAACCACAGGTGTATGTTCTTGTAGTAGTCGGCCAGGGCCGCCTGCCGTGCGTGGCAGACGAAGCCCGCGTAGGCGCAGATGAGCCATATCCAGATGCCCATCTGGGGCTGCAGTCGCAGCACGATGGCCTGATAGATCGAGTAGAACCAGATGTCGCCTGCCAGTCCGTCCAGCAGTCGGCCCACCAGCGTGCGCTGGTTCGTCATGCGTGCCAGTTGGCCGTCGGCGCAGTCGTACCAGTTGGCCCATACGAGCAGGGCCATGCCGATGAGGTTCATCCGCAGGTCGTCGAAATAGAAGAAGTAGCCACTGGCCGCACCGATGACGATGCTGATGAGTGTGACGGCGATGGGGTGTACGTGCAACTGCTTGAACAACAGCGCCCACAGGTAGCCCGGTGTGCGCGTCACGTACAGCTCAAAGGGCCCCTCCGTGTCCTCCGATTTCATGGTGGCCATCACCTGTTGCTTCAGACTCATTCCTACAATTCGTTCTAATTCGACACAAAGTTACAACAATTAATTAAGAATTAAAAATTAAAGGCTAAAAATGCGTCGTCCGCTCTCCACATTTCGCACGTGAGCAAAAGAAAAAACACATTTTTCTTTGCGTTTCTCACACTAATTCGTAACTTTGCATACGGTAAGACATTTGGTTTAACTAAATTAATTTTTTAACTGAAATGAAAAAGTTATTTCTGATGGCAATGGCAGTAGCTGCCATTTCATTCGCCTCTTGCGGCAGCAAGACGGAGAAGGCCGAAGGCTGTGGCTGCGAGTGCGACAGCTGTGTATGTGATCCCTGCGAGTGTGGTCAGTGCAAGTGCGACCCCTGCGAGTGCGATCCCTGCGAGTGTGGCCAGAAGGCCTGCTGCGCCGAGGAGAAGGCTTGCGAGAAGCAGTGTGACAAGCAGTGCGAGAAGGAGTGTGAGGAAGTAGCCGGTGAGGTTGCCACTGAGGCCACCGAGGCTGCCGAGGCCACTGAGAAGACCGTGAAGGAAACCTTGAAGGACGCTGCCAACGACGTTGCCGACGCTGCCAAGGAAAAGGCTGTGAAGGAGACCAACAAGGCCATCGAGCAGGGTGCCGAGGCTGCCAAGAAGTCGCTGGGCCTGTAAGAAATCCTTTATCGACGATTCCGTTGAAAGCTAAGAGGCTATGCCCGTGTGGGCATAGCCTCTTTTTTTTGTCCCTACGCCGTCGGCGCAAGAGCTAGAAGGTTGAGTCCCGTCAGTATGGTTCTTACGCGCGCGTGTTAATGTATTTTTTGTTTTGCAAAAAATCGGCTGAATGGGCTGATTGGTGTACTTAACGCGCTTATGCATAACATGATACCATGCAGCCGATTTGCAGAAAAATGGGCCGCAAATCGGCTGATTCGGGGCGAAAAACTCACCAAGACAGTTGCAAAACCGATATTTTGCAACTGCCTTTTTCACACGAATCGCCACGAATCGGACACGAATTTTTCATACATCCTGAACCAATGCCCGAAGGTTACTGAACCAATGCCCGAAGGTTCCCGAAGCAACGCCCGAAGGTTCCCGAACCTATGCCTAAAGGTTCCCGAACCTCCGGGAGGTGTGTCAAAAATGAAGGAAGTGCGCTTCGCGCAGTAATCGAGTAGAACTCGATTACTCGCCCAAAGGGCGACTTAATTTTTATTTTGACATACCCTCTCAATCGACGTATTGTTTCGCCTCAACCCTTAATAGCCCTTTGACCTTAGACCTTCTAATGTAAGCGAGTCCACCAGTTTTTGCCCCCGAATCAGCCGATTTGCAGCCCATTTTTCTGCAAATCGGCTGCATTGTTATATACTGAATAACAATGATTTGCAAGGCAAATCAGCCCATTCGGCCGATTTTTTGGAATTTTAAATTATCTATTTAAAGTCAAAATGTCCTCTCTGCATGCCCCCTGCCGAATCCTCCCGTCGCCTCGCCTCCAACCATAGTATTGTCTGACCTCCAACCTTACTATTGTCTGAGCTCCAACCTTAGTATTGTCTGAGTCCCATCGACGTGTTGTCTGAAATCCGTCGTCCTTTGGTCAGACCCGCATCGCCACATCGCCGTGTCGCAAATCTTTACAAATCGCTCTCATTTTTTATTCGCCTGCTGCGATTAACGAATTAGAAAGAAACTATTTTTAGAAGATTTTTGAAAGATTTTGAATAGATTTGAAGGATTTCTTCGACGAGCGAAGCGAGTAGAACTCGATTACTCGCCGCAGGCGAATAAAATAATATAGAAATTACCCAGAAATTTTGCCTTAACTTCTAATTTCTGAATAAAATTATTCTAATTATGTTAATTTCTTTCCTTTCCTCTTCCTCTTCAGAATAGAATTTTTTTAGAAAGATGTTTGGATAATTGCCTGACATTTCCTACTTTTGCATCCGTAAACATACAATATTGATGGTTTATAGACAAAAACGATGCTTAACATATCATAAATGTAGGGTAGACGCATGATAGATTATTCTGAATATTCTGCACCGGAACTGGTGAGGATGCTTGGCCGTAGATTCAAAGACTATCGGTTGAGAGCGAACATGACTCAGAAAGAAGTGGCAGAGATGGCCGGCCTTTCCGTCTTGAGCGTTTATCGCTTTGAGAATGGTACGGTGACAAACATTTCCCTCAGTACGTTCCTTCTACTGATGAAGGCCGTGGGCTGCATCAACGGCCTGGACGACCTGATGCCGGAACAGCCGGAGTCCCCTTACCTCTATAAAGAAACCAAGAAAATCCAACGCGTAAGGCATAGAAAGATATGACAGAAGTTTTGAAAGTTTTCCTCTGGGGGCAAGAGATCGGCCGTCTGGCCTGGCATGATGGACGAAAGACAACATTCTTTGTCTATAATCCTGATTTCCTGAAAGGGACGTTGGACATAGCACCGTTGGCTGCATCTATCCACAGTCCACTCAGTACTCGTGCCGTCTTTGGCGAGGCTGAGCGCATATATCAGAAACTGCCGTCGTTCATTGCCGACTCTTTGCCTGACGCATGGGGAAACCAGCTCTTTGAGCAATGGCGGAGAAACAACAAACTCACGGACAGAAGCGTGACTCCTTTAGAAAAGTTGGCATTCATCGGTAGGCGAGGGATGGGCGCATTGGAATTTGTTCCCGAGATAGAACGAGGCCCGAACACCGGAAAGATAGATATCAAGGCATTGGCAGACCTGGCAGAGAAAATCGCCACAGAACGAGAATATGTAAGAATTCTTCCTGAAGAATCGTTGACCTTGCAGTCGCTGATTGCCGTCGGAACCTCCGCCGGTGGTCGCCAACCAAAGGGTATCATTGCCTTGCATAAGGAAACCGGTGAAATCCGTTCGGGGCAGATTGATCTTGAGCAAGACTTCGATTACTGCATCCTGAAATTTGGTGACAAGGTGCGCTCGTCTGCCGAATTGGAACAGACCTATTATGAAATGGCTCTGGCTGCAGGCATCAAGATGATGGAGTCTCGACTGCTTGAAGTGGATGGGGTGAACCATTTCCTCACGAAACGATTCGACCGTGACGAAACAGGAAAACTCCATACGCAGACATTGGCAGCAATGGATCCCGAGGCAGATACCTACGAAAAACTCTTCGCTGTATGCCGAAAACTGCATCTGCCAGAAGTGGATTGCCAAGAACTATATCGGCGCATGGTGTTCAATATCCTTGCCAACAATACAGACGACCACCATAAGAACTTTACGTTTGTCATGAATCGTCAAGGCGTTTGGCGCTTGTCGCCTGCCTACGATATGACTTATATCTTTGACACAGGCGGATATCTGCCCAACAAAGAGCACTGCCTGATGATTGGCGGCAAATTACAGGACATCACCCGCGACGATGCTATCCAGTTTGCTCGTGACAATGGAATCCGTAGGCCTGACGCCATCATTCGTGATGTGGCCACTTCCTTGAGACGGTTCCGGGCTATAGCCACAAAAAACAGTGTGCCGGAGGAATGGACGGGTAGGGTGGAGGCAACCATCGTCGGTCATCTGAAGGCATGGGGAGAATGGCTGGATGCCGATACGCCGTCAGAGCAAATCATCAATGGCCATGTGGTTTCCGATATCCGTGTGGAGCAAGCATATAAGGGCAACTTCCATCTGCTTGCAACCATTGACGGCCAGGAGCGCAAGTTTGTCATAGGCAAGAATAAAGCAGAATTTGCGCAGATAGAAAAGGCGGGTATAGCCAATCTTGCTCCAGCGCAACTTCGGGTGCTGGTCGAGACCTTTTTCTGTGAGGGCTTTCCCCAGACCCCTGCAAATCAAACAAAAATCTTCTAAAATATTTGTTTGATTTCCTAAGTGTGAGTCTATCACAGAGGACAGAATAGAGTCGAATTTGTCCAAAACGAAAAATATTCCGCCAAAAGC
>ODAI011878403.1_pt1 | contig 11816 bp, 8 predicted proteins | sample 1539321 | NCBI WGS metagenome assembly ODAI01 (sample SAMN02144231, study PRJEB22623) | gut metagenome | biome: sheep rumen | host: Ovis aries | place: New Zealand
GGCGCCGCGTCGGTCATACAGATACTCTTTTGTCAGATAATGACGGAAACAAAAGAGCGGCAGTCATATTTGCAAATCACTATTTGATTTCACAAGGAGCAGGTATGCTTATCATTCCCGAAAAAGAAGTGCCTGAGTTAAAGCGGCTGTTGGTATCTTATTATGAGGACAAAGACAACGGCGAGATAATGGAATTTATGAAATCAAAATGTATTAAGACATTTTGAGCGGTAGGGAACTTTCACACAAGATATTTTGCAAAATAATTCCCTAATCTCAAAAAACAAGATATAAAATATAACAAGCGTGTAAGCAGGAGTAAATTTTTGCTTACACGTTTTTATGGATTATTGTTTTTTATCCTATAACAGATTGATTTTTTATGGTTGAGATGATACAATAATTTTAGATAATATCGGAAACCGGAAAAGATATATTGATAATGGCGTTATCTATGGTAAGGTTATTATGATAGTCAATACAGCCACCGGCTGCGGCTTTACGCCTCAGTACGCGCCGATTGAGCAGATGTACAGGGATTATCACGATCAGGGACTTGAAATTTTGGACATTCCCTGCAATCAGTTCGGCGGACAGGCTCCCGGAACAGATGATGAAATACACGAGTTCTGCACTCTGCATTACAACACCACCTTTCCGCAGATGAAAAAGGCGAACGTCAACGGAGAAAACGAGCTTCCGCTTTATACATATCTGAAATCCCAAAAGGGCTTTGAAGGCTTCGGCGAGCACAAGCTCTCCGCTTTGCTTGCGGACATGCTTGCAAAAACCAACCCCGACTGGGACAAAAACCCCGACATCAAGTGGAACTTCACAAAATTTATCGTTGACCGCGAAGGAAACGTAGTCGCGCGTTTTGAGCCCACAGCCGATATGGCTGAGGTTGAAGCGTGTGTTAAATCGCTCTTGTAAGGAGAAGATACAATGGAAATTAAAGCAGTAAAATTCAGAAAAGACGGATTCTATTCCCAACTATTCGCGTTCGGCGCGGAAGAAGGCCCCGAAAAGTACAGCATGGATATCCGCTATCGCGGCAGCCTTCAAAACTATTTGATTGACACCGGCGACGAGGTAATTCTTGTTGATACCGGACTTCCCGAAGGCACTCCCGAGGAAAAGCCCGACAGGGAAGTCGCCGCCTATACCGGCAAGGATATATGCAGCTATATGGAGGCGTTCCGCAATCTCGGTTACAAGCCCGAGCAGGTGACAAAAATCTTGCTTACACACAGGCACAGCGACCATTCGGGAGAACTGAAGTCCTTTCCTAACGCAAAGATTTATGTCAACGCCGACGAGCTTGACGCGGCGGAGCTGCAGGGACTTGACAACCTTGTTCCCGTGAAATTTACGGACGGCGCTTACTACAACTTTCCCGAATGTCAAAAAATCCGCGACGGCATTTATTTCATCAAAGCAAAAGGTCACACCAAGGGCAACAGCATTGTAGTTGTTGAGGATGGCGGCCTGTTCTACATGCTGCACGGCGACATCACCTATGTGGACGAGGCGCTCTATGAAAACAAGCAGTCCGTTGTTTTTGATAATCTTCAGGATGCGCTCACAACGCTTGGTCGTGTGCGTGAGTTTGTCAAAAATCATCCGACGGTCTATTGCGGCACGCATACGCCTCAGGGCTATGAAAACCTTGAAGCAAAGCGAGTGATGGATTTGGATAATCCCGTCGAGACAATCTTTGCCGAGATTGATTTCACCGAACAGGAAGCTACGGGAATCTATATTTGCTCAATCTGCGGTTATGTGTACGACCCTGCCGAACATGACGGCGTTGCCTTTGAGGACTTGCCCGACGATTGGCGTTGTCCAAGATGTAAGCAGCCGAAGGAGAAATTCAACAGGGCGTAAGCAGCATACATTATTGCGTTTCAAAATAAAACACGGCGGCTCAATAGCGGCTAACCCGAAAACAGCTATTTTTCGATTTGTTTTCAAAATAATATTGATTGTATTTTTTGCTGACTTATAATATAATTATGGCATGAACATTATCAGAAAAATGCCTGCTTAAGGACGTAGTTGGTATGAAATGGTTATTTTCCGCGTTTCTTGTGTTAATTTGCTTATTGTGCGCCCTGACAGGCTGCAAACCCGATAATTCAATCTCCGAAGTTTCACACGCTTCATCTGTCACGGAGACAATCGGTATTGATGAATCGCAAAATGAAGCGACGGCTGAATCAACGATTCCGAAAGCTGTCTCTAAAGTCGAAACAACCGTCGAAACAACCGCCGTGAAAAAACCGCCGGCAACAAAGGCCGCGCAAGAGCCTACGCAGGCTGTTTCGCAAGCCTTGCGGTACGATTTGGAGAAGTCACGGGAAAATTCCAATCAAAATGCAACCGCTTTAAAACGCGACTCGTCCGTTTATAGCAACGGTTCCGGCAACAAAATATCCGCAGGGTATGTTGTTAACAAAAACACCAAGAAATTTCACTATCCCAACTGCAGGTCGGTCGGCAAAATAAAGGACAAAAATAAACTTTACAGCGGCGACAGCAGAGAATCCCTGATTGAAAAGGGATATTCGCCGTGTAAAATATGCCGCCCCTAAGGTTAAGATATTTTTAAACCTGCCGAAATAACGACGTGCCAATCTGTATGAAATATAATTTACGGAGGTTATTATGAAGCTGATGCCCGCTTTACCCGAATCGGTATTTGATATTCTGTATCTTGTGTTCGCCGCAGTCAGCGGAATTTACCTGCTCAGCCGCGCGAAGGGAAGAAGGGATATTGTCCTGTTCGGAGTGATGACGTTAATTTTAGGCTTCGGCGACGCGTTTCATCTTGTTCCGCGAATACTGAATTATTGGTTCAGCGGCAACTTTACTGAGGCGCTGGGAATAGGAAAGCTTGTGACTTCGGTTACGATGACGGTGTTTTATCTTTTGTTTGAATACGCGCGGCGCGCAAGGTACAAAATTACGGAGCAAAAGCCTGTTATCGCGGCGGCTTGGCTGCTGACGGCGGCAAGAATCGCCCTGTGCTGTTTTCCGCAAAATGAATGGACAAGCGCTAATCCTTCACACGAGTGGGGAATAATCCGCAACATACCGTTCGCGTTTCTCGGCTTGCTCACCGTGATTATGTGGTTCAAATCCGCAAAAACCGATAAACCGCTCAGGCTTGCGTGGCTTGCCGTCACGCTCAGCTTTCTGTTTTACTTTCCCGTGGTGTTGCTGGCGCATGAAATTCCGCTTGCGGGAATGCTTATGCTGCCGAAAACCTGCATGTATGTCTGGCTGATAATTATGTTCCGCAAGGTCTGCAAAGAATAAATAATCTTCCGCTGTTTTCACTATTGACAACAGCGGATTTTTTGCGTATAATTATTTTAGTTAAACGATTAACCTAAAGCTAACCAAAGGAGTGCCCAAGCGTGACAATAAAGCAAATAGCGGAAAAAGCAGGCGTAAGCGTAGCGTCTGTATCAAACGTTATCAACGGAAACTTTCACAAGGTTTCCGCGGAAACACGTAATAAAATTGAGCGGATAATTGAGGAAACAGACTACAAGCCTAACGTTATGGCGCGCAGCCTTGCCACGCGTGAAAGCAAAATTATCAGCCTTGTTATACCTTACATCGGCGAATACTTCACCTTTAACGCAAACCCTTACTATGCCGAGCTAATCGCGGAAATCGAGAAATACGTCAGAGCCTTTGATTATTGCCTGATGATTCGCTGCGTTGAACGCTGCCGCGATATCCTGCCCGTGCTGTCCTCGTGGAATGTTGACGGCGCGTTTTTTGCGGGCGCTTCGGCGCCGGAAATTGCGCAGCTCCGCAAAAATCTCAACTGCCCGGCTGTTTTTATTGATTCCTATTGTGAGGATGACGGGGCGGTTTGCATGGCTATTGACGACTACCGCGGCGGATATCTTTCCGCAAGGTACCTCATAAATAACGGTCACAGAAAAATAGCCTTCGCTTCTCCGAAATTAGGAACCGAGGGCGTTATTTACGAGCGTTTTCGCGGTTTCCGCGACGCCTGCCGGGAAAGCGGAATAGAGCTTAAGCCGGAGTATATTTTTGAGGTTGACGCAATAAAAAGCAACAGCGTCGTCGCCGGCAACGACATTGCGCTGTCACCGGAAAAATTCACGGCTGTAGGCGTGATGAGCGACCTTTCCGCCTGCGGAATTATGGAAGGTCTGCGCCAGTGCGGAGCTTCAACGCCGCGGGATATTTCGGTAATCGGCTTTGACAACCTTTCAATTTGCTCGCTTACCGTACCGAAGCTTACAACAATTTCGCAGGACATTGAGCTTAAGGCGCGCAGGGCAGGGGAGCTGCTGTTTGAAATGATTAACGGTAAGAGCGAGCTCACGCATTTTGAAAAAATCCCCGTCAAGCTGGTTGAGCGCGATTCGGTAAGAAAAATACGGTGATTTTACGGGAAGCCGCCGCGGCTTCCTTTTTTTATTCAATTATAATATAACGTTAAACGTTTTACTAAATTTGCGTATTGCGTTTAGTTATATTTACCTAAACCAAAGTTTAATTTTGTTAAATAGTACCGAATATAAAATATTTTAAAATAATTATTGACATTTGATAAGGATAGTAGTACTATTTAGTTAAACGGTTAACTAAATATAAATACGAAGGGAGAATTGTTATGTTGAGAAAAATCAAAAGAATAGGCGCTGCGGCGCTTACAACAGCGGTAATTCTGACTCAAACCCTGACAGGAGGCATTTCCGCTATGGCGGCAGAAACAAACACAGGCGCAAATATAAACGCAAGAGGCTTGTCCGAAACCGTTGAGGGCGGCGCGATTCTGCACTGCTGGTGCTGGAGCTTCAACACCATCAGGGAGAACCTTCCCGAAATAGCGGCGGCGGGCTTTTCCGCAATTCAGACCTCTCCTGTTTGCGAGGTTAACAACGGCGGCGACGGTTCGCTTACAATCAACGGCGGCGACAACTGGTGGTGGCATTATCAACCCACCGATTATAAAATCGGCAACTATCAGTTCGGTACCAAGGAAGAATTCAGGGCTATGTGCGACGCTGCCCATTCCTACGGAATCAAGGTAATCGTCGATTCCGTTTTAAATCACACAACGGCTTATTACGACAAAATATCCGACGATATCAAAAACATCGAGGGCGGCGCTTTCCACCCGATGGGCGACGAAAGAGAACCCGGTCAGAATTGGTCCGAGGTTGACCGTTACGAGGAAACCCAGTACGACCTCAGCGGACTGTATGAGCTTAACACCCAAAACAAAAACGTACAAAATTATATCCTCAGCTTCCTTAAGGACTGTGTTGATAACGGCGCCGACGGCTTCCGCTACGACGCGGCAAAGTTAATCGAGCTTCCCGACGACACTTCCGAAAAATACGGCAATGATTTCGCAAGCGACTTTTGGCCTACAATACTTCAAAACGGCTCGTCGTTCCAGTACGGCGAGGGTTTGCAGGAGGGCGGCAGACATACCTATAAAAAGGACAGCGCCGGCTATGATGACGACGACAGCAGTCGTTTGTACGCTTATCACAGCCAGACCTATACCGACAAAAACGGCGAATCTCACAACATGAACACCACAAACTCCTACACAGGCTTCAGAATCCGCGACGCAATCGCAAACAATAACCTTGACGCGGAATTTATAACCGACGCAATGCTGCCCGAGGGAGCTAAGGCAGACCAAACTGTAACTTGGGTTGAATCCCATGACAATTACTGCAACGACGCTTCCTACAAGGAGCTTACCGAAACCCAGCAGGTTATCCGCGGATGGGCGGCAATCGCGGCAAGAAAAGACGGTACGCCGCTGTTCTTCGACCGTCCGAACAACAGCAGCTCGTCAAATCCTTGGGGCGACAACAAAATCGGACCTGCCGGCAGCGATATGTTTAAGGACCCGCAGGTGGCGGCGGTCAACTTTTTCCGCAATGAAATGGGCAATTCCCCTCAAAAGGCTTCAAACCCGGTTCAGGGCAGCAATCAGGTTGTAATGATTGAACGCGGCGACCGAAACAAGGGCGCGGTTATCATCAACGCCGGCAGCACCGACGTTAACCTCAGCGCCGCTACCGAAATGGCTGACGGTATTTACGCGGACCAAGCCTTCGGCGGCAAATTCATAGTAGAAAACGGCGTGCTGAGCGGTACGGTAAAAGCAGGAAAGGTTGCTGTTGTGTACAATTCCGAAATTGACCCCGACAGCAAGGAAACCTTTAAGCCGGCTGTTAATCTTTCCGCTGCTTCCGGCTATTACCTCACCGATACTCTTGATGTCGATGTAACCGTTCGCAGCTGCGCAAAGGCGGAATATAGCCTTACAATCAACGGCGAAACCAGGAAGGGCGAGGTTAAGTCGGGAGATACAATCACAATCGAAGGCGCGGGCAACAACGAAAAGGCTAATCTTACATTAACCGGTTATGACGAAGGCGGTTCAAAGCTTGATTCCGTAACACGTGAGTACACAAGATGGATTAAGCAGGACAACACAATAGTATACCTTGAGCAGGAGGCTCAGCCCGACTGGACTCAGTGCTACGCGTATGTTTGGGGTACAGCCGAAAACGCCGCGTGGCCGGGTGTTAAAATGGAAAAAACTTCCTCCGGACTTTATAAATATGTTCTTCCTTATCAATATGAAATGTCCGGAAGCAACGGAAACGTAATCTTTAACAACGGAAACGGCAAGCAGTTTGACGCGGGCGCAATCACCGCCGGTCAGCAAAAGGTTTACACAGCAAACAACGTTTGGAAGAATTATTCCGAGAACGATTATTCAAAGCCGTCAGTATCGCTTTCAAAGAAAACAGGATATATCAATGTTGACGAAGCTAAGGTAACCGCGTATGTAAAAAATTGCCACCGCGCCGAATACAGCGTCGTTGTCAACGGCGACAAACAAAATGCTGTTTCGGGTTCGGCTTCTTACGGCGACGTAATCGAGCTTAACCTCAATCATCTTGACAAGGCGGAAGTCACCCTTACGGGCTATGATTCATCAAACAGTCCGCTTGCTTCCGTAACCGAAACCTACACCGGCCGGAAAAAACAGAACAATACCGTAGTTTATATGGAACAGGCGGCAAAGGAAAGCTGGACAAAATGTTACGCGTACATTTGGGGCTCGGCTCAGAACGCGCCCTGGCCCGGCGTTGAAACGGAAAAAATCGGAGATGTTTACAAGTACGTACTTCCTTTTGAATATGAGCTTGACGGAAGCTACGGCAATGTAATCTTCAACAACGGCAGCGGTCAGCAGTTTGACGCGGGACAAATCAAGCCCGGTCAAACAATGATTTACACCGCGGACGGCAAATGGACGGCTTACAAAGAAACCACGGTCGGCGACGTGAATGACGACGGCAAAGTAAACGGACTTGATTCAAGTATCCTTATGCGTTATTTGGCAGGCTGGGATAATTACGAAAGCAAAATAACGAATATGAAAGCAGCCGATATCAACGGCGACGGCAAGGTAAACGGTCTTGATTCAAGTATTCTTGCCCGTCATATGGCAGGCTGGACGCAGTACGACAACTACTTTACAAAACGGTAATTTTAAAAAAACAAAAGCATAACAAAATTACGGGCTGACCTTCACAAAAAGGTCAGTCCTTTTTTGCGCTCGCAGTTGAATTACAAGCGTAAAAATGATAAAATTATGATATTATAAACGCTTTTCGCGTAATCAAAAGTTATACTTTGCGTTTATTTTGCGTTTATAATAAAAATTTATATTACCCGCTCGATTTGCCGCCTTGCGGCAATAGCGACGGCTGATTATATTTGAGGTGATACCGTGAAGTTTATACATTTGTCAGACCTTCATATAGGCAAGCGTGTGAATGAATATTCAATGCTTGACGACCAAAAATTTATCCTGCGATTGATTTTAAATATCATTGATTATGAAGCGCCCGACGCGGTCTTTATCGCGGGCGATGTTTATGATAAATCCGTGCCGTCAACCGAAGCGGTCGAGCTTTTGGACAGCTTTCTGTACAGCCTTTCAAAGCTGAGCGCGGAGGTGTTTATCATCAGCGGAAACCATGACTCCGCCGAACGCCTTGCCTTTGCCTCACGTCTGATTGATTCGTCGGGAATTCACATAGCGCCTGTCTACACAGGCGAAACGGCTCCGTACAACGTTAAAGGCGTAAATATTTACTCGCTTCCGTTCGTCAAGCCCGCAAATGTGCGCCGCTGTTTTGAGCGTGAGGAAATAAACAGCTTTACCGACGCAATCAGGACAGCTGTTGAGCATATGAACGTTGATATTTCACAGCCGAATATTTTAATCACCCACCAATTTGTCACGGGCTCGTCGCGCACGGAAAGCGAGGATATTTCCGTCGGCGGCGCGGACAATGTAGACGCGTCTGTATTCGAACCGTTTGATTATGTCGCGCTCGGGCATATCCACCGTCCTCAAAACTGCGGAAGCAAAAAAATCCGCTACTGCGGTACTCCGCTGAAATACTCGTTTTCGGAGGCAAAGGATAAAAAATCCGTTACGGTGGGCGAACTCGGTGCGGACAAAAGCCTCAGTATCCGTGAGGTTGAGCTTACTCCCAAGCGCGAAATGGTTGAGCTCCGCGGAACATATGACGAGCTTGTTTCAAAAAGCTTTTATGAAAACACATCTTACCGCAATGACTATATACGCGTTACCCTCACCGACGAGGACGACATCCCCGACGCTTCGGCAAAGCTCAGGACGGTTTATCCCTACTTAATGAAGCTCGATTACGACAACCGCCGCACGCGTTCGGGAAGTCAAATCACCGCCGCCAATGACGTTGAAAAACAGCCGATTGAGCTTTTTTCGGATTTTTACGCGGCGCAAAACGGCAGTGAACTCAGCGCCGAACAAAAAGACTTTATGCAAAAGATAATCGAAAAGGTATGGGAGGGATAACATGAGACCGTTAAAGCTGACAATGTCTGCCTTTGGTTCGTACTCGGGAATTACGGAAATAGATTTTGAAAAGCTCGGCAAAAGCGGAATATATCTTATTACCGGCGACACCGGCTCCGGCAAAACCACAATCTTTGAGGCAATTGTATTTGCCCTGTACGGTGAAACCGTCAGCAAGGAACGCGACTCCTCGATGTTTCGCTCAAAATACGCCGGGCAATCCGACAAAACCTTTGTTACCCTTGAGTTTGAAAACAAAGGCCGGCGGTATAAAATCACACGCAGCCCCTCTTATATGAAACCCAAAAGGGACGGCAGCGGTTTCAGAAAGGAAACCGCCGCAACCGAGCTTATCCTTCCCGACAATAACGTAATTACGGGCAATCGTGAAGCGGAATCGAAAATCATTGAAATACTCGGCATCGACCGCGCCCAGTTTACGCAGACGGCAATGATTGCCCAGGGCGATTTCCGAAAGCTGTTGCTTTCGTCAACAAAGGAACGCAAGGAAATTTTCAGGCGAATTTTTAAAACCGAGAAGTTTGAGGAACTGCAAAACAGGCTGAAGGAAGAAAAAAACAGGGATGAAAACGCGTGCCGCGGAGTAAACAGCAGTATTAAACAATATATAAGCGGAATAATTTGCGAAGACGGCGGAGCTTACAGCGATGAAATACAAAAAGCTCGGCTCGGCGAACTGCCTGTTGCGGAAGTATCCGCAATTCTCAACGCCATGAATACCGCGGATTTCGAAACAATGCAAAAGCTTGATTTTGAAATTGAAGCCTTGGACAAGCGGCTGGCGGAATTAAACGCGCTGCTCGGCAGGCTTGAGGAATATAAAAAGGCAGAAAAAGCCCTTGAAACGCTGAAGGAAAAATCAAAAGCGGAAAACAATCTCCTTGTTGAAACAGCCGCAAGGCTTGAAGAAGCCCAAAAAGCGTACCCGGAAACCGAAGCGCTTAATTCATCGGCGGGCAGGCTGAAGGCTGAGCTTGAAAAGTACGGCGAGCTTGAAAGCCTTTGCAAAAAGCTTTCGGAAACGAAGCGAAAAATAAAGGCGGAAAAGTCCGAAGCCGAGCAAACAAGGAAACAGCTTGAATACAATATTAATTCTTTAAATGAACTAAAAAAGGAGCTGCGCACGCTTGACGGCTCGGCACAGTCAAAGCTGAAGCTTGAACATGAGCTTGAAAACATCAGCGGTCAAAAGGCTTCTTTGAAAAAACTCAGCCTTATGCTTGAACAGTATCAAAGCGCCCTGAAAGCCTTAACGCTTGCTCAAAATGAATTCGAACTCGCTCTTTCGAAAAAAGATTGCGCCGAGCAAAAATACAATAATCTTAACTCCGCTTACCTGCGTGAACAGGCAGGCGTTTTGGCGGCAGGCTTAAGGGACAACGCGCCCTGTCCGGTGTGCGGTTCAACCATCCACCCCGACCCTGCCGAAATTTCGGACACCGCGCCTGATGAAAAACAGCTGAAATCCGCAAAAGCGGCGGCTGATAAGGCGCAAAGCGAGGCAGCGGAAAAAGCGTCCGTGTGCTCACGGCAAAAAGGCAAGCTGGAAGCGCTGCGTGAAAGCATAAATACAAAGCTTGATGAATTTTCAATCGCTTCAACTCCCGACCTCGGAGCGGAAGCGGTAAATGAAAAAATAAATTCATTGCAAATCAGGGAAGACGAGCTTACGCAATTGATAAAAGCCGAGCAGCGCAAGCTTGAACGAAAACAAATTTTGGACAGGGAAATTCCAAAGACGGAAGAAAATACCGAAACCCTTAAGCAAAAAGCGGCGGAGATTGAAGCTTCAATATCATCATGTAACGTTTTGTCGCGCGAGCTTGAAAACCGCGTCGCTTCATTAAAAGGGGTTCTTGAATTTGACAGCAAGGCTTCGGCGGAAAACCAAATAAAGTCCATCGAAAATAAAATCAAATCGCTTAGCCTCACGCTTGAAAAATGCCGCGAAAATCACGCGCGGCAAAAGGAAGTTGTCCAAAAACTCGACGGTCAAACAGAACAGCTTATTCAGCAGCTTAAAAACGCCGAAAAGCTTGACGGTGAAGGACTGCAGGCGGAACGCAAAAGCGTTAACGCCGTAAAGCAAAAGCTGAGGGAACAGCGCGATAAAATAAGCAACCGTTTTTCATCAAATAAAAAAACTCTTGAAAGCATTTCGGAAAAGCTCAGGGACGCCGAACGGCTTGAAAACCGCTACCGCTTAACAAAATCACTTTCGGACACGGCAAACGGCGCAATCACCGGCAAAACCAAGATAACGCTAGAAGCGTACATTCAAATGACGTACTTTGACAGAATTTTGGCGCGCGCAAACACACGCCTTATGGTCATGTCGGGCGGTCAGTACGAAATGAAGCGCCGTGATACGTCGGAAGGCAAGATAAACGTGGGCGGTCTTGAAATTGACGTAATTGACCATTACAACTCAAGTACACGCGCGGTAAACACGCTTTCGGGCGGCGAAAGCTTCAAGGCTTCGCTTTCGCTTGCGCTCGGACTTTCCGACGAGGTTCAGTCAAATTCGGGCGGTATCCGGCTTGATACAATGTTTGTTGACGAGGGCTTCGGTACGCTTGATGAAGATTCGCTGAAAAACGCGCTCGGCGCGCTTTCAACTCTCAGCCGGGACACGCGCTTAGTCGGAATAATCTCGCACGTAAACGAGCTTAAGGAAAAAATTGACAGGCAGATCGTTATTACAAAAGACCGCGACGGCGCAAGTCACGCCAAAGTAATCGCGGAATAACATTGAGTCATCTCAAGCGGTTCAATGAAAAACTTGATTTTCAGAAGTCGTGTGCGGTCGGGTGTTAAAGGTATATATATTAGTAAAGCCCTCTTCTCGGCGTGA
>ODAI013031367.1_pt1 | contig 11816 bp, 8 predicted proteins | sample 1539321 | NCBI WGS metagenome assembly ODAI01 (sample SAMN02144231, study PRJEB22623) | gut metagenome | biome: sheep rumen | host: Ovis aries | place: New Zealand
GGAAGCGCAACGCCTGTCACATAGCTTGATGCCGGTGATGAAAGGAATACCGCCGCACTGTCAAGCTCACCCTCGACTCCGTAGCGCTCCATGGGGATCGCACCCTTAGAGTACTCCTTGAAGAAGTCTGAATTAAGCGTCTCTTCGGTAAGAGGAGTCATGAAGTAGCCGGGACAGATGGAATTAACGGTGATACCGTACTTTCCCCACTCACATGCAAGTGCTCTTGTAAGGTTGACCACACCGCCCTTTGCTGCATGATAGGGAGATGATGCTGCTATCTTATTACCTACAAGACCGTACATTGATGCAATGTTGATGATTCGTCCGTATCCGGCGGGGATCATTGCTTTCTTAGCTACCGATCTGGCCATCTTGAAGGTTCCGAAGAGATCAATGTTCATCTCGTTATAGAACATCTCATCCGGCACATCCTCTGCCGGAGTAATGCCGCCTGTTCCCGCATTATTGATAAGGATATCGATCTTACCGAATTCCTTAAGTACCGTGTCCACTGCGGCCTCTACCATATCCGTATCTGTAATGTCGCATCTTACCGCAAGGGTCTTAACCTTGTACTCATCGGCTATCTCTTTGGCTACCTGCTCGATAAGCTCCTGCCGTCTGGCTAGTGCCACAATATTGCATCCCTGATTTGCCAGAGCCTTGGCCATCTGTACTCCAAGTCCCGTTGAGCAGCCCGTTACTATAGCCACTCTGTCCTTAAGATTGAATAATTCCTTCACTTTACATTCCTCCTTCTTGCCTAACCCTTATGAATTCTGTATTACAATTGCTGTCTTTATAAAGTTACTCCGTCCTTGAATATGGATATCTCTCTGTATCCGCCCTGTTCCTGCTTGGTCTTCTCACCGCTTGCCACTCTTAAGACATATTCCAGCAATCTCTCGCCTGCCTCATCAAGCGTCTCCTCGCCTTCCGCAACCGTACCGGCATTGAAGTCTATCCAGCCCTTTTTCTTCTCATACAGCGCGGTATTGGTAGATATCTTAACTGTAGGCGCCGGCGCACCGAACGGAGTGCCTCTTCCGGTTGTAAACAATATCAGATGAACTCCGGACGCAGTAAGATCGGTTGTGGATACCATGTCATTGCCGGGTCCCGACAGAAGCGAAAGCCCCTTTTTCTTAATGGGGTCTGCATATTCAAGCACATCCACCACCGGTGCGCTTCCGCCCTTCTGCACACAGCCGCAGGACTTATCCTCCAAGGTCGTGATGCCGCCCGCCTTATTGCCGGGGCTTGGATTCTCATACACAACCTGACCGTGATCGGTGAAGTATTTCTTGAATCTGTCTACCATTGCAACGGCCTTTTCGAAGGTCTCCGCATCAGTACAGCGGTTAAAAAGAATGGACTCCGCTCCGAACATCTCCGGAACCTCTGTAAGCACCGTAGACCCTCCCATCGCTATAAGTCTGTCTGAGAATCTTCCGACGGTGGGATTGGCTGTTATTCCCGATAAGCCGTCAGAGCCGCCGCATTTCATGCCTACTATCAGCTCTGAGGCATCTATCTCTTCTCTCTTGGCACTGCCGGCATACTCTGCCAGCTCCTTAAGAAGCCTGCTGCCCTCTTCTATCTCATCCTCCACATCCTGACATGTAAGGAACTTGACCCTGTCTCCGTTCCACTCTCTTAACTCTTCCTTGAACTGATCGGATGTCAGGTTCTCGCAGCCCAGTGACAATACCAGCACACCCCCTGCGTTGGGATGATGTACCAGGGATGCAAGCACCTTTTTAGTAGTGGCATGATCGTCTCCCATCTGGGAGCATCCGAAGGGATGAGTGAATGTATACAGCCCCTCCACCGAGCCCTTAACCAGATGTTGATTCTCTTTAACAAGCCTCTCGGCTATGGAATTAACACAGCCTACCGTAGGAATTATCCACAGCTCATTCCTTATGCCTACCTTACCCTTGGCTCTCTTATAGCCCATGAAGGTTCTTCCCGATACATTGGGAAGCTTATAGCTTACAGGCACATACTCATAGGTTCCCTCCTCCGACAGAGCAGTCTTAACATTATGAACATGTACAAAGCTTCCTGCGGCAATATCCTCCGATGCGATCCCTATCTGATTGCCGTATTTTACTATTGCGTCATTTTTGGCTATATCACAGAGCGCAACTTTATGACCTCTTCCTATTTTTTCCTTAGTGATGACACTAATGTCATCTAATTCGATTTTCTCACCCGGTGACAGATCCTCAAGAGCGACCGCCACATTGTCCGATGGATGAATCTTAATGTATTTCATTTATGCTGCTCCTTATGCCCGTTATCCGGCGATCTCCTTCATTGCCTCATACATACCCTTGTCTGCAATGAGCTTAAGGTCGGCAATCACAGTCTCTTTAAATCCCGGAAGCTCCTTAAGTGAGTTATCCCACATCTTCTCATTTCCGATTATCTCAGAAGCAAGTGTCTCGTCCGAAGCATCCTTAAGCTTAAGGAATTCTTCAAGCACCCACGCATCATCCTTGATCTGGAATTCTCTGCCCGATCTGTCAGCCACAAGCGCTCCGTCCTTAAGTTCCTTACCCATGTGATAGAAGCTTAAGAATGCTGCAAAGGAGAAGGTCAATACCTTCGGCAGAGACTTCTTCTGCTCATAGTATTCAAGCACAGTGGGCATAACTCTTGCCTTCCACTTCGAAGCGGAATTAAGAGAGATTGACAAAAGCTCATGATCTATGAAGGGATTGGAGAATCTGTCGGTAACTGCTGCCGCAAAGTCCTCAAGATCCTTCCTGTCAAGACCCGTAAGTACCGGGATGATCTCATCATACAGCGCTTTATTCATGAAGCCTCTTATGACATCATCCTTCATGCAATCCCTTACAATATCCTGACCGGCTATGAATGCACCCATTATCATGGATGTGTGGGCACCGTTAAGTATCCTTACCTTACGCTTCTTATATGGATCTACATTATCTACTACAAGTATGGGAAGTCCCGCCTTGTCTACAGGGAATTCATCCTTAATGGACTGCGGTCCCTCGATGACCCACGCACCGAATACCTCCGCCGTATCGATAAGATTATCCTGATATCCCAGTTCCTCACATATACTTGCTGCCTCTGCTCTGGGATATCCGGGAACTATCCTGTCCACAAGCGTAGAGCAGAAGATATTCTCCTTCTCAACCCAGTTCTTAAAGCCCGCCGGCAATTCCCACTGTTCAATGTACTTATCCACACATCTTAGAAGCTCATCACCGTTACGGTCTATAAGCTCACATGAAAGGATTATGAATCCGGGAAGCTTGTTATTGTATCTCTCGTATAAAAGCTGTGTAAGCTTGCCCGGAAAGCTTGCTGCCGGTCTGTCATTCAGATTGCATGCGGGATCGTATGCAATGCCGGCTTCCGTAGTGTTGCTTACTATGAATCTGAGCTCCGGATTCTTGGCACAAGCAAGAAAATCCTCAAATCCGCTGTAAGGACTTATACATCTTGATACACAGGAGATGACCCTTTTCTTATTGACCTTCTGTCCGTCCTCCTGTCCTCTTAAGAAGAGGGTATACAAGCCATCCTGCTCGTTGATCATATCCGCAAGTCCCTGTCCGATAGGCTGACACAGCACGACCTTACTGTTAAAGCCTGCCTTTTCGTTGAGCATATCTATGAAGTAATCCACAAAGGCACGTAAGAAATTACCCTCTCCGAACTGAAGTACTCTCTCCGGAGCATCCTCAAGGAGATATCCGTCGTAGCCCTGCTCCTTTAATAATTTATAGCTTAGCTTTTCCATTTTGTTCTTCCTCCAACATTGATTCAGAAACTATATTCCGAAGTATCTCTTGGCATTGTTATATGATATGCCCTCTACAATCCTCTTAAGCACCGCGTCGTCATTCGGATACTCACCGTTCTCTACCCATCCGCCGATGAGGTTACACATGATCCTTCTGAAGTAATCATGCCTCGTATATGACAGGAATGAGCGCGAATCCGTCAGCATTCCGATGAAATTACCAAGCAGCCCAAGATTCGCAAGCGACTTCATCTGCTCCTCCATGCCGCTCTTGGTATCATTGAACCACCATGCGGGACCGTGCTGTATCTTGCCCGGAACCTCCGATGACTGGAAGCAGCCCAGAATAGTTCCTATCTGCTCGTTATCCGCAGGATTAAGCGAGAATATGATGGTCTTAGGCAATTCTCCCGTCTTATCAAGCTCTGAGAGAAGCTGTGCTATGCTTCCGCCGCAGGAATTATTGGCTATCATATCGAAGCCCGTATCGGGACCTTCTGCCGCAAACATCCTCTCATTCATATTACGAAGACATGAATAGTGAAGCTCCATAGCAATATTATGCTTATGATATGCCCTGCCTATGGCTATAAGCAGTGCCGTCTGATACCCTTCCGCTTCCTCGGTGGTAACTGCCTCTCCTCTTAATGCCTTCTTAAAGGCACTGTCGCATATCTCCATCGGAACCTTTCTGAAAGGTATATAATCAAGTCCGTGATCCGATGCTACACATCCGTGGGAAGCGAAGTATTCAATCCTGTTAATAAGGGCATCTATTACATCCTCAGTGGATTCCAGACTATCCTTACCCACCGCCTTAGCCAGACTCTCTATATATTCCTTAAAGCCTGCCTTGGTTATATTGATTGCCTTATCCGGTCTGAACGAGGGTCTTACCATGAAGTCGATGCTCTTATCAGCGGCAATCTTCTCATGCCACTCAAGCGTATCTATGGGATCATCGGTCGTGCCCACATATGCTACATTACTCTGTCTGATAAGACCTCTTACAGACAGATTGGGATCATTCTTAAGCATATCGTTGCACTTGTTCCATATAGCTTCTGCATTGGCCGTATTGAGCGGTTCCTTTATACCGAAGTATTTCTTAAGCTCAAGGTTGCACCAGTGATACATGGGATTACCGATGGCCATGGTCAGCGTATCGGCGAAGCCCATAAACCTCTTAAGCTCATCACCTCTGCCCGTTACATCCTCCTCAGGCATTCCGTTAGAACGCATCAGTCTCCATTTATAATGATCTCCGAAGTAATGTCCGTCAGCCTCTCTGCCTCCGAACCAGACATCTCCCAGATTGTCAAAGCGTCTGTCCTCATATATCTCCCTTGGTGAGATATGACAATGATAGTCGATTATGGGAAGCCCCTCAGCATAATCATGAAACAGATGCTTCGCAGTATCATTACTCAATATAAAATCATCATCCATAAAAGATTTCATGATCTGATCTCCTTTCAATAGTATCCAAAAAGACCGGTATTAGCGCTGTACTCTGCCTGATGCGTCTCCGCCAGCAAGCTTCTTGACTTCATCGACTGTAACTCTGTTAAAATCACCTTCTATAGAATGCTTAAGAGCCGATGCTGCAACAGCGAATTCTATGGCATCCTGTGTCGAATAACCGTTGATCAGTGAATAGATAAGACCACCGCCGAAGCTGTCTCCGCCGCCTACTCTGTCTACTATGTGCAGATGATACTGCTTTGAGAAGCAGTAATCCTTACCGTCATACAGCATACCCTGCCAGTCATTGTCATTGGCAGATATTGATGTACGAAGGGTTATTGCTACCTTCTCAAATCCGAATTTATCAGCAAGCTGCTTGGCTACAGACTTATATCCGTCTGTGTTGAGCTTACCGCCCGTGATATCACTTCCCTCTGCTTCGATACCGAATACATCCTTGGCATCCTCTTCATTGGAGATACATACATCCACATATTCACAGAGCTTGGTCATAGCCTCTCTTGCCTGCTCTCTTGTCCAGAGCTTACCTCTGTAGTTGAGGTCACAGCTTATCTTAACGCCCTTAGCCTTGGCTGCCTTGCAGGCATCAAGACAGATATTCACCAGATTCTCTCCAAGTGCCGGTGTGATACCCGTGAAGTGGAACCACTCTGCACCGTCGAATATCTTATCCCAGTCAAAGTCAGATGCGGAAGCCTCCTGAATGGCTGAATGCGCTCTGTCATATATACATACGCTTCCTCTCTGTGAAGCACCCTTCTCAAGATAATAGATACCTATTCTGTCTCCGCCTCTGGCAATATAGCTTGTATCCACTCCGAAGTATCTTAAGCTGTTGACAGCGGCCTGTCCTATGGCATGCTTGGGAAGCTTTGTCACGAATGCCGTATCAAGTCCGTAATTGGCCAGTGATACCGACACATTGGCTTCTCCTCCTCCAAAAGTTGCCTGCAACTGATCGTCCTGAAAGAACCTGTAATACCCGTTAGGTGCCAGACGAAGCATGATCTCACCGAATGTAACTACTCTACCCATTTTGTGATTCCTTCCTTTCTCATCATATGTATTATATTGTGTATTATATTGCTGTGATGTATGATTCTCTTTGTTATTTTCTGATCAGGTGTATAGCGAATCCGCCGAACTCACCATTAAGATAGATGAACTTTGTTCCCTTCTCATCCTCTGTTCTGGTGCTCTCATCGAATGTGGCGCCTGCTCTTCCCAGATGATATACAGCTCTGTCAACATCATTGGTGGATATGGCTATATGACCGTGTGTGCCCTTGCCCATCGACTTCATGATCTCGAATTCCTTACCTGCGAAGATAGAGCTGTTGCCGGGCTTATACTCAAGTCCGAAGAGTCCGCAGAGAGTACCGGCAAGTGATGCCGCCTCATCCTCCCCTGCACTGTTGATACCGACATGACGAAGTTCAAGACCGAGCATATTCTTAACAGCCGCCTTGCATATGGATGTTATCTCGTCCCATTTCTCACCCTCGATGAGATCCTTTTTTACCATCCATGTACCGCCGCAGGCAAGCACCTGATGGAAGCTTAGGTAATTGGCAAGGTTGCCTGTATTTACACCGCCTGTAGGCATCCAGCGAAGATTCTTATAGGGTCCTGCCAGAGCCTTAAGCTTGTCTACGCCACCGTTCTGCTCGGCCGGGAAGAACTTTACCGCCTCAAGTCCAAGTGCCATGGCCTGTTCCATCTCTCCTGCCGTCGCTGTACCGGGAAGCATACATACTCCTTTATCCAGTACATACTTTGTTATCTCCGGGTTGAAGCCGGGACTTACTATGAAGCTTACTCCCGCTGCTATGGCTCTGTCAGCCTGATCCTTGGTAAGCACTGTTCCCGCTCCCACAATCATCTCAGGAACTTCCTTCACTATAGCTCTGATGGCATCCTCGGCAGCCGCAGTTCTGAATGTCACCTCAGCAGCCGGAAGTCCTCCCGCAACCAAAGCCTTCGCCAGAGGCACAGCTTTTTTGGCATCATCAATTGCAATTACCGGTACAATACCGATGTCATGGATCTTCTTAAGTAATTCGTTCATATTTCCCTCTTTTCTTGTGGCGCAGCATATATATGCACCCTACACCTTTTTACTGAATATATACTAACCCTTTTGTGATGAAATAACCATACACGTAAGCCTTTTAACGCAACTGATACAACAAGTAGCGCAAGATTTACAATAGATCCTTCATATCCACATCATCCATGTCATCAAAGTCCTGATTCTCGCCGACCATACCCCAGATGAAGGTATATGCCTGAGTACCTGCGCCCGAATGAATAGACCAGCTGGGACTTATTACAGCCTGTTCATTACGCATGATGATATGTCTTGTCTCCTGAGGCTCACCCATGAAGTGACATACGAAAGCATCCTCCGGAATATCGAAGTACAGATACACCTCCATCCTTCTGTCATGTGTATGACACGGCATCGTATTCCATATGCTTCCCGGCTTAAGCTCGGTCATACCCATCTCAAGCTGGCAGCTCTCCACCTGACCGGGCAGTATGTACTTATTGATGACTCTGTGATTGGAGCCCTCAAGCGAGCCCAATTCCTTCTTATTCTCATCCTTAATGATCACTACATCCTCAGAAGGCGTACCCTCTCTCTTAATGAGAACCGTGGGATATGTCATATGGGCCGGAGCCGAATTAATATAGAACTTTGCCGGCTTTTCACCTGATACGGATGCAAAGCTTATATCTCTCTTCCCCATTCCTATATACATTCCTTCCTTATATCCGACCTCATAATCCCTGCCGTCTATGGTAATGATGCCTGCTCCACCTATATTGATGACTCCCATCTCTCTTCTTTGCAGAAAATACTCCGCTCTGAGCTCATCTCCCGCCTTAAGGACAAGCTTCTCCTTAACGGGCACCGCCGAGCCTGTTATTATCCTGTCTATATGACTGTATACAAGCTTAATGTCATCAGGCTTAAAAAGGTCATCTATGAGGAATTCCTTTCTTAACCTCTGTGTGTCATAGTACTTCTCATCTGCGGGTGAGCATGCTGTTCTTAATTCCATTTGTCTACCTTACCTTTCTTTTCTCTCTTGTTTTTATCAGTTCTTTCTTATCTGTTGTCTTTGCTTATCCTATATCCTGTCATACATCTGCTGTATGTATTCCGCTGTCCTTACGGCATTATCCGGAGATGTATTCTCAAGTGTGCACTGCACATATGGCTTATACTCCTTTATCTTGGATAAGAGCAGCTCATAGTTAAGCTCTCCCATACCTGCCGGGATTGACTTAAGCTCGTCTCCCTCCGGCTTAAAGTCCTTCATATGTACCACCGCTATATCATCCTTAAGCAGCTTAAAGGTCGTCTCTATGATCTCATCCTGCCTGTCAGCATTGCCCTTATACAGCATATTGACCGGATCGAAGATGATCTGCAGATTGGGACTTCCCACCTCGTCAAGCACATACCTTGCCTGCTCCGGACCGTATACTATGTGCTTCCATACGGGTTCTATGGCAAGTATCACTCCGAAGTGCTCCGCCGCTTCCACGACCGGCTTGACATTCCGTATGAAGGTATCTAACGCCACCCTGTCATGATTGGCAGGTTCATACTTATATTCGGCATTCACTGCTCCCGTCTCCGTACCTACCACTCCGGGTCTGAGTATTGACGCAAACCTCATGTGCACCACATATTTTCTGATTATCTCCGCAAGCTTGATAGGATCGGGGTGTGCCAGATTAAGGTAATTGCCTAACACAGCTATATCCACATGATTATCATCGCACAGTCTCCTTATGTACATGGCAAGACCGGGAGTCATGGTGCTTAGATCCGGCTTGAATTCCCTTATGGACTTACTTAAGGCTATATGCATGCAGCTAAAGCCCTGACTTCTGATCCTTGGTATGAGTTCGTCCAATGGCCCGTACTCCACATCATGTGCTCTTATTCCAAGTTGCATCTCTGCCCTCCTTTTCAAGAACTTCTTATTTATCAAACACTCTCTTTATAACCGAATCCGCAATATCATTAAGCTTTTTCGCCTCACTGTCATCAAGCTTAAGTACCCATGGATTCCTGTCCTTAATATCAATATCCGCACCTGACATATCCGTCGGTCTGTATTCTGCAAAAAAGGCTTCGCTCTCTGCTGCCTCTACAGTCCCCCATTCCGAGAACCGCTTCTTATGGATACACTCATCATATCTGCATTCCATGAATACCGCTCTGCCTGTCGGTCTCCATGGGCGCCCCAAGAATACCGTACCCGCCATATCATCCGACTGTCCGTGTATCAGGCATCTTCTGAAGCATAGCCCCAGTTTGCCCAGATTCTCCGAGGGAGCGGTTATATATCCGTTGATCTCCTCCCCCCTGTCGCATACTATGATCTCGCATTCATCGAATACGGCATCCGCTCCTCCGAATATAAAATCAACGTCGCCCTTTATGACGCAGTTTTTATAATACTGAACGGTGTGTAGCCTGTCATTAAGCATTCTTGGTCCGAAGAAGCCTCCGGGCTGTCTTTCGGATGTGGGCAGGGGTGCCACAAAAAGTGTATCCTGATGAGAGCTTAGTATAACATTCTCCATGTATACACGGCTTGCATCGGCATATACTGCAAGCGCCTGACCTGCTTCCATGCCCGTTCCGGCTCCGTTCTCTATCGTAAGGTCTCTTATCTCACAGTATTCACCGCTAAGGAATACCGTCTGGCTTCTGAAGGTTCCTCTCCTCGATCCGTCAGGCATGATATCCTTGGCTCCGTCCGAATACGTGATCACGGTTCTGTCGGGACCGGCTCCTTTAAGAGTTATATTCTTCTTCTCTATATACAGCTTTTCCCTGTATGTGCCCTCAGCGATCTCGATTATGACATCACTGTCATAATGTGCCGCCTGTATAGCCTCACCTATTGTTCTGTAGTCCCCGTCAGGACCTACGCTGATATGCATCCTCATATTCATCATCCTATAGATACATTGTTACATTCCATGTTATCCACGGCATCCGCATCGACATACTTATCGGTACTTCCGTGTGTCTTGATATTATTAAGTCTTAGCAACCCCACATTGCGCACCATTATACCTTTTCCGCTTACAGGCTCCATCCCGTCCATCATCAAAGGCACCGCAGGTACTCTCTCCCTCTCCGGTCTGTAGGCCGCATCAATATTCTCAAGGCAGATAAACTCTATCTTCTGTTCCGGCAGGCCATATGCAGTAAGGAGTGACGCATCCACGCCGTCGCACTTAATATTCCTTGCGGTTATGCTCTTAATCCTTGGTGTCATATCATCAACGGGAAGTGCTTCCTTGCACTGGCAGTATTCACTGTGTCCGTCCGGATCACAGAAGTAGAACATATTGATCGTAAAAGGCATACGAACATCCTTCATCACGATATTCTCGAATACTATGTCTTCAAGGATCGACCTTTTGCCGCGTCCTCGCCTTGACTTGATCCTCAAGCCCCTGTCCGTGGAATCGAATATACAGCCTGTAACGTGCACCTCCTTAACTCCACCGGCGCACTCACTTCCTATGGTCACGCTTCCGTGTCCGTGATTGAGTCTGCAATTACGCACAACCACATGCTCTGTCGTCTTATAGTGTCTGAGCGCCATATAGTACTTGCCTGATTTTATGGCTATACAGTCATCTCCTACCGATATATCCGTACCGATTATGTTCACATTTTTACAGCTTTCCGGGTCGATCCCATCTGTATTGGGGGAGTCATCGGGATTACGTATGGTAAGCTTAAGGAGACTTATATCCTCCGAATAGTACGGGTGTATTGTCCAGCATGGAGAATTGCATACCTTAAGTCCTTCGATAGTTATACCCTTACAGTCATTAAGATAGATAAGCTTTGGTCTCCATGCGCCTCTCCTTATCTTGGCATCCTTCCACCAGTCCGCATTCGATGCATTGCCATCCACAATACCCTTGCCGTATATGCTCACATTTCTGACACCTATTCCTGTGATGAGTGATGCATATGTATCCAGAGGATTGCCCTCCCATGTGCCGAGATTATACTCTGCCTTTTCATCGGTACTTGCGATCATTCCGGGAAGCACAGGATAATCATTCCTGTCCGTATCCCCCAAAAGCACCGCTCCTTCATCTATCTTAATGCGTATATCACTCTTTAAGAAGAGCGGACCGCTGCGATATATCCCTTTTCCAAGATACACGGTTCCTTCCTTCGGACACGCAAGGATCGCGGCCTGAATATACTGTGTGTCATTGCTTATACCGTCACCCTTAGCTCCGAATTTACGCACATCCAGTCTGTAGCTTTCCCTTGCCGTGGTGAATGTCTTAGAGCACTTAACAGTATTATTCTCTATCACGGTCAGCTCATATCCTGATTCGGGATAAAGTCCGTCTATAGTAATGACATTTATGTCATATTCTCCGAGCTTTTCACCGTTAAGCAGGAGACTTACAGGCTCTTTTGGTGAATAGCAATCTCCATTATCAAGCTCTATCGTTATCTGATCCGGTTCAA
>ODAI012856172.1_pt1 | contig 11814 bp, 7 predicted proteins | sample 1539321 | NCBI WGS metagenome assembly ODAI01 (sample SAMN02144231, study PRJEB22623) | gut metagenome | biome: sheep rumen | host: Ovis aries | place: New Zealand
AAGGCAGTGGGTGACCAGGTCAAGCATGCTGGGGCTTCCGTAACCCCTGACAGCCAGCGCTTCGACTTCACCAACTTCGAGCCTGTCAGTGCCCAGCAGCTTGCTGACGTAGAAGAACTGGTGAATAACGAGATTCTCAAGGGCCAGGATGTGGAGATTTCCCACATGAGCCTTGAGGAAGCCAAGGAAGCCGGCGCCATGGCTCTCTTTGGCGAGAAGTACGGCGATGTGGTGCGCGTGGTGAAGGTGCCTGAGTTCTCCATGGAACTCTGCGGCGGTTCCCATGTGAAGAATGTGGGCCAGATCGGCATGTTCAAGATCATCAGCGAGACGGGTGTGGCTTCCGGCGTGCGCCGTATCGAGGCCATCACCGGCAAGGCTGCCCTTGACTATGCCAACGGCAAGATGGCAACCCTCACCGAGGTAGCTGCCAAGCTGAAGACCAGCGAGACCGAGCTTTCTGCTCAGGTGGACAAGCTGCTTGCTGAGCAGAAGCAGATGCAGGCAGAGCTTGACAAGGTGGCTGAGATGCGCGAGAAGGCTGCAGCCCAGAAGCTCTTTGCCGGCCTCAGGGAGATCGGCCAGGTCAACTTCATGTCCGGTGTGGCCAAAGCTGCCAATATGGACGAGCTGCGCAATGTGGCTGACCTTGCCTGCACCAAGGTGGAGCGTGCCGTGGTGGTGCTGGCCTGCGTGAATGATGACAAGGTCAACCTGGTGGTCAAGGCTTCCAAGGAAGCTGTGGCGCAGGGCGTCCATGCCGGCAAGATCATCAAGGAAGCTGCCAAGGTCATCGGCGGCGGCGGCGGCGGCCGTCCCGACATGGCCCAGGCTGGCGGCAAGGATCCGGAATCCCTGCCCAAGGCCTTTGTGAAAGCAGCTGAAATAGTAAGAGCTCAGTTGGGTGTCAACGAATAACATCAGGCAAGTCCTCCCCTCGGGGAGGGCTTTTTGCCCATGGGGGAAGCATCAGTGGCAGAAGAAAAATTGATTGAAAAAAACTCATCAGAAGAAGACATTACAGAAAAAGTTCAATACCTGTTGAAATACGGCGTTCTGGGACTTATCCTGGTGGCGTTGCTATGTGCCGGAGTCATGTACTATCTGCACAGTGGCAGGTCTGCCATGACTGTCTATGATGCCAAGGTTGAAAGCCAGCTGGTGGGGGTAAAGTCCAAGGCGGCGGGCAAGGTGACGGAAATACTGGTGGAAGATGGAGCCCATGTGGAAGCCGGACAGGTCATTGCCAGAGTGGCGGTGAACGTCACTGAGGAAGATATCAGGCAGCTGGAGCAGACAGTAGAGCTGTCTGAGAAAAATCTGGAGCAGCTGAAGCAGGGGCAGACCGTTACTGTACCCACCTATGACAGCGGCGGCGGCTACAATCCCGCTGCCCAGCAGAACCTGGCCAGCGCCGCTGCCCGCATGCAGCGTATGAACGAGCTCTTTGAAATGGGAGCTATCAGTGCTATGAAGCGCGATGAGGCGGCAGCTGAATACGCTGCGGCTCAGGCAGCAGCCTCACAGAGCGCAGCACCGACTCCCAGCTATCGCACTATGACCCAGCCTACGGACCCTAAGATCATTGAGCAGGCAGAACTGCAGCTCAAGCAGGCTCAGGCGGCTCTCAATAATGCAAAGCAGGATTCACAGGCCACGGAGATTGTGGCGCCGGTGGCAGGGACACTTTACTATACGGATATCAAAGAAGACAGCGAGGTAAAAGCAGGCCAGACTATTGTCCGAATTGGTGATGCTGGCAGTATCTGGCTGGAGGCCAGACTTACTCCGGAGCAATTGGAAAGGGTCCGCCTGGGCCAGTTTGCCAGTTATGAGGTAGAAGGCCACGAACTTTCCGGCACTGTGCAGGAAATACAGGAGACTGGGGAGGAAAAAGAGGAGGCTGCCCAGAATACGGAACCCAAAGAGGCTGATGGCAGCGAAGATGACAGACGGGTAGTGAAAATTTCCATACCCTCAGACCTGTCCTTCAACCTCAGGCCGGGCACCAAGGCTGCTGTGAAGTTTGCTTTGGATTCATAAATTGTAGGTGTAAAACAGGAGGCTGGCGAAGATGTTCAGATTTGCACACAATAACCTTAACGTGCTGGATTTGGAGCGCAGCATGAAGTTCTATGAGGAAGCCTTGGGGCTGAAGGAAGTCCGTCGTCTGGAAGGGGATGGCTTTATCCTGGTTTATCTGGGAGACGAGCACAAGAGCCACCACCTGCTGGAGCTTACCTGGCTGAAAGACCGTACTGAGCCTTACAATCTGGGTGAAAATGAGTTCCATCTGGCCTTCACGACGGATGATTATGAAGCTGCTCATGCCAGGCACAAGGAAATGGGCTGCATTTGCTATGAAAATGAAGCCATGGGGATTTACTTCATTTCAGATCCTGATGGGTATTGGCTGGAAGTTTTGCCGGAATAGTTTCAGGTGGGAATAATATGGGGCAGGTACGAAAAATGTACCTGCCCTTTGTAATTATGGGGAGTTTTGTGCTAGAATATCACTTATATGTATAGATTCAGGGAAGCTGCCCTTGGTCAAGAAAGCGCAGCTTTTGACATAGCCATTTATGAAAGTAGAGGAAAGCAAGTGGTTGAATTATTAGCGCCGGCAGGCAGCCGTGAAGCACTGGTGGCAGCCGTGGAAAGCGGTGCCAATGCCGTCTATCTGGCAGGCAATATGTTTGGAGCCAGGGCTTATGCCAGTAATTTTGATGAAGAGGGGCTGAAAGATGCTGTCCGTTTTGCTCATCTGCGTGGAGTGCTTATCAATGTGACCGTCAATACCATTGTAGGGGACGAGGAATTGCCTGCTCTGCGGGATTATCTGAGATTCCTGTATGAGGCAGGAGCAGACGCGGTGCTGGTGCAGGATTTGGGCGTGGCAAAAATCGCACGGGAGACGGTGCCTGAACTGCCCCTGCATGCCAGCACCCAGATGACAGTGCACAGCCTGGAAGGTGTATTGGCCTTGCAGGAGCTGGGGTTTACCCGGGTGGTGTTGTCCAGGGAGCTTTCCTTGAAGGAAATCCGCTATATATGCAGTCACTCACAGGTGGAAATAGAAGTATTCATGCACGGGGCTCTCTGTGTGTGCTATTCCGGCCAGTGCCTCATGAGCAGCATGATTGGCGGGCGCAGCGGCAATCGTGGCCGCTGTGCCCAGCCCTGCCGCCTGCCTTATGATCTGGTTGATGAGAACGGCAATGATGTTTTGGGCGACAAGGCAGGCAAGTATCTGTTGTCTCCCAGGGACATGAATACCATTGAAGTCCTCCCGGAACTGATTGAGGCCGGAGTGGCTTCCTTGAAGATAGAAGGCCGCATGAAGCGTCCCGAGTATGTGGCCACGGTGGTCAGCACCTATCGTGAAGCCATTGACCGTCACTATGCAGGTGAAGGCTATCTGGTGACACAGCAGGAAAGGGATAACCTGGCGCAGATCTTCAACCGTGATTTCACTACCGCTTATCTGCTGGACCGTCCCGGCAAGGATATGATGAGTGACCGCCGTCCCAATAATCGTGGGCTCATGGTGGGGCGTGTGGAAAGCTATGACCGCCAGTCCGGCCAGGTGACAGTCAAGCTTGCCGGCCCTTTGGCCGTCGGTGACCAGGTGGATTTCTGGGTGAAGGTGGGAGGCAGGGTTACAGCCGATATAAAGGAACTTTGGGCAGATAGTGGCCAGGTCATTGCCAGGGGTGAAGCCGGGGATGTGGTGAGATTTGCCCTGTCAAAAGCCGTGCACGTTCATGACCGTCTCTTCAAGGTATATGATGCCGCCCTCATGGAGAAGGCCAAGGAAAGCTATAAAAGCGGCGCCCCCATACGCCGCATAGGCATCAAGGCAGAAGTCTTTGCCGCTGAGGGCAAGCCGCTTTCCATTGTCTTTACGGATGAAGAGGGCCATACGGCTTCTGCTGTCACAGAGTTCCTGGCAGAGCCTGCCTTGAAGCGGCCTTTGACCGAAGAAATAATCCGCAAGCAGGTTGACCGCCTGGGAACTTCTGTCTTTGTCTTGCAGGAACTTGTATGCCACATAGAGGGCGCTGTCATGGTGCCCATGAGCGAGATTAACGAAGCCCGCCGCAAAGCTGCAGAGGCGCTGGAGCAGCAGCGCCTGGCAGAGCTGCCTCCTTACAATTACCCGCCCCTGGACGGCAAGGAAAGCTGGCCTGCCTGTGAACAACGTGGCAATCTTCGCCAGTCCCGTCTGATGGTCAGCGTTGATTCCTTGGCACAGATGGAAGCGGCTATTGAAGGGGGGGCGGATGGCATCCTTTTTGGTGGAGAAAGCTACCACCACAGCCATCTGAGTGATGAGGTCTACAGAAAAGCCTGGGATTTGGCAAGAAAAGCGGGGGTTCGCTTTGACATCAACACTCCCAGGATACTCAAGATGAATGCCCAAAAATCTGTGGAAAACCTCCTCAACAGCTGCAAGGAATTCCCCCCTGATGCTGTCCATGTGCATAATATAGGTACCCTGTCCTTGGTGAGGAAAATGACAGATTTCCCCATCCATGCTGATTACTCTCTTATTTCCTATAACAAGATAGCCCTTTCCGCCTTGCAGGGGCTGGGCGTGGTGGAAGCTACCCTGTCACCGGAGCTTAATGAGGGGCAGATGAAGAAGCTGGCCAAAGAAAGCGCCATACCGCTGGCTGCTATTGTGCATGGCAGGCTGGAACTGATGGTTTCCGAGTACTGCGTGACAGGCAGCTTCCTGGGCGGTGCAGGCAAAAAGCCTTGCAGCCAGCCTTGCACCAAGGGAAGGTACTTCCTGAAGGACCGCAAGGAAGCCCTGTTCCCGTTGGTGATGGATCAGTACTGCCATATGCACGTATTGAACAGCAAGACTTTGTCCATGCTGCCCCATGCCATGAAGTTCCTGCCCGCAGGCCTTGCCACCCTGCGCATTGAGGGCAAGTACCTTGTGCCAAAGGAACTGAAGGAGATTACCCGGGCTTACAAGAAAGTCATGGGCATGCCCGAAGACTTGGATGAAGCCCAACAGGCTTATATTGAGCAGCAGGAGGGAAAGGATATAACCCGAGGACATTATTTCCGTGGTGTCCTGTAATATTATTTGTGCATATTAGTGATGAGCTCTCGTCTTTGGCGGGAGCTTTTTTGTACATTGCAGGAAATTTCATAAACATGGAGAAATAAACCAAGACAAAGAAATATACTATACAGGGATAGGTATTTGCTTTTTCAGGAAAGGATGTAAAGACCATGAATATGAAGCTGAACATGAAAAAGGTTGTTTCCCTGCTTTTGGGATGTGCCTTGGCGGGAACCATGCTGGCAGGGTGCGGCCCTACTGATGATCCCCATAAGAGCTCCGGAGGCAAGCCTCTGAAGCTGGGCATGCTGACGAACATGAACATCAGCCAGTTGTTATCAAAGTGTATACACTCATTATTGGCACGGATTAAAGAACCGTGCCAATTTTTATGTTTTATGGTACAATGATGCCTATGCAAACTGACAATCTTGATAAATTATTGGGGTAAAGAGAATTTATGGAACAAGAAGCCTTCAACACACTAGCGTATGACAAGATAAAAGCCATGCTCATTGGCTGTGCCAGTTCTAATCTGGGCAAGAAGCTGGCGGAGAGATTGCTGCCCAGCTCTGATTTTGAGGAAGTCTCAGGCTGGCTGGCAGAGACAGATGAGGCAGTGGAGATATTTGAAACCACGGCTCCTCCCTTAGGCGGAATAAGGGATATAACTGCCAGCCTGCACAAAGTGGAGCTGGGGGCCACCCTGGACTTAGGGGAATTGGTGGAAGTGCGCAGCACCATGTATGCCATGCGCAACGTAAAATATTTCTTCCGTGACCTCTCCCTGGAAGTACCTATCCTGAAGGAATTGGCCAGGGGCATGGAGGTTCTGGGGGAGCTTGAGCGTCATCTGGAAAATACCATTGACGAGCATGGCAATATCCGCGAGGATGCCAGTGTGGAGCTAAGGCGCATAAACAGGGAACTGAGGGCTGCCCAGACTCATATCAAGGACAGGATGTCCGGCATCCTTCACTCTGCGGAGTATCAGAAGTATTTTCAGGATGCCATAGTAACTATGCGTGATGAGCGATATGTCATCCCTGTGAAGCAGGAATATCGTTCCCATTTCCCAGGCATTGTCCATGACCAGTCTGCCAGCGGCTCCACCCTGTTCATTGAACCAATGGCCTTAGTGGAGATGAATAACGATGTCAAACAGCTGACCCTGGCCCGGGAACAGGAGATGAACCGCCTGTTGAAGGTGCTGACCCAGGAAATACGCCGTCATAAAGAGAGTTTGGAAGCAAATTGTGATATCCTGGCTGAAATCGACTTCACCTTTGCCAAGGCCAAACTGGCCAGGGAGATGGAGGCAGCCCGTCCCAAACTCAATGATGAAGGCCGGACTATTCTGAAGCAGGCCCGTCACCCCCTGATAGACAGTGAAAAGGTGGTGCCCATAGATATTGTGCTGGGTACTGATTACAGGATGTTGCTGGTTACTGGTCCCAATACCGGCGGCAAGACTGTCAGCATGAAGACGCTGGGGCTTTTGGTGCTGATGGCCCAGTCAGGTCTTTATCTGCCCACAGCGCCGGATTCTGAGTTGTCCGTTTACCAGAATGTCTACGCAGACATTGGGGACGAGCAGAGCATTGAGCAAAGTCTCTCAACTTTTTCCGCTCACATGACACATATCGTGAAAATCCTGGAACAGGTGGAAAAGGAAGATCTGCTGCTTCTGGATGAGTTGGGAGCAGGTACCGATCCGGAGGAAGGTGCGGCTCTGGCTATGTCCATTCTGGAAAGGCTGCTGGAAATTGGCACGACCACCGTTGCCACCACACATTACTCTGAGCTCAAGACATTTGCTTATAGCCGCACAGGCATTGAGAATGCCTGCGTGGAATTTGATGTAAAGACCCTGCGGCCTACGTACAGGCTGCTGCTGGGCACTCCTGGTGCCAGCAATGCTTTTGCCATCAGCCGCCGTCTGGGGCTTTCCGAAGCCTTGATTCTCAGGGCCAAGCAGCTGGTGGAGGCTGACCATGCCCAGTTTGAGAAAGTCGTCAACGAGCTGGAGCAGGAAAAGATGATGTATGAGCAGCGCAATGCCGACATCATGGAAAGGCAGCAGCGGGTTACTGCCCTGCAGCTGAAGGTGGAACGCACCAAGGAGGAAATCTCCAGGCAGAAGGGCGAGATCATACGCAAGGCACGTGAGCAGAGCGCGGCCATGATACGCCGTACACGCCGGGAATCCGAGGAAATCATCAAGGAACTGAAGGAACAGTTCCAGGATATGGGCATCAAGAAACGACAGCAGGCTATCCAGGAGGCTCGTGCCAGACTTACGGAAGCATCGGCCAAGGCAAACCCTGGCATCATGGCCCAAAAGGGCGTGGGAAAGCCTGTAGACATCAAGACGATCCGGACAGGAGACACCGTCTATGTAAAGATCCTGGACCAGAAGGGGACTGTGCTGGAAGTCAGCGGCAGCGAGCTTGAGGTGCAGCTTGGCAGTCTGCGTACAAAAGTCAAGGCTTCAAAGTGTACCTTTGTGGCTCATGGCAGCCAGGAGGAAAAGGCATCTGCTCCGATTGTCAGGAACAAGAATCGCCAGAGTGCCGGCTTTCTCCAGAAGACTGCCAATATCGGCAGGGAGATAGATATCCGTGGCATGATGGTTGACGAGGCGGAACTTATCATAGGCAAATTCCTTGATGATGCTGTCATGGCTGGCCTGAGCCAGGTGCTGATCATACATGGCAAAGGCACTGGTGCCTTGCGCAAAGGGGTCCAGGCTTATCTCAAGGGCCACAGAAACGTGCTCTCCTATGCCTTTGCGGATATCACTGAGGGCGGTACAGGGGCAACAGTTGTCAATTTGAAATGAATAAAGGTAGCTTTTCTCTTATGCAGTGGTGTATAATAAAAGACATATTGTTTAAGGAGGCTGCTTATGGACAAAAGTTCAAATACAAAACAGCAGAAGCGCAGGCCTGCCAAGAAAAAAGGCAGCTCTGCCGGGCGTATCTTCCTGGGCTTCATAGTCGTGGTCTTGGTTATGGTAACCGGAATAGGCTGTGGTTTCCTTACCGCCAGCATGAATACCAAGCCGGATTTGGCCAGTGATATCCAGCCGCCGGCGTCATCCCAGATTTACGACATCAATGGCAACGAGATTGCCAATGTACATGCTACGGAAAACCGCATGCCTGTAAAGATTTCCCAGGTGCCCAAGGATCTGCAGAATGCCTTTGTAGCAGTGGAGGATAACCGTTTTTACGAACACATGGGCGTGGATCCACGCGGCATCATGCGGGCGCTCTGGTCTAACTTGCGGGGACAGAGCATTTCAGAGGGCGGCTCCACCATTACCCAGCAGTTGGCTAAAAATGCTTATCTTACCCAGGACCGTACGCTGAAACGCAAGGTTCAGGAAGTTTTCCTGGCTTTGCAGCTTGAGCGTCAGTACACCAAGCAGGAGATTCTGGAGCTTTATCTGAATCAGATTTATTTTGGCCAGGGTGCCTATGGCGTTCAGGCCGCTGCCAAGACCTATTTTGGCAAGAATGTTGAGGATTTGGATCTGAACGAATGTGCCATGCTGGCAGGCATTCCCAAAAGCCCCAATTACTATTCTCCTACCAGCAATCTCCAGGCCGCTGAAGAGCGTAAATCAGTGGTGCTGGATCAGATGGAAAAGTATGGCTACATCAACGCATCCCAGGCTTCAAAAACCAAAAAAGAGGAAATGAAACTGGTGAAGGCGACGAAGAATACCGACACCAATGAAGCATCGTATTTCATTGACTATGTCACCCAGAAACTCATTGACAAGTATGGTGCAGATGCAGTCTATAAAGATGGTTTGAAGATCTATACTACCATTGACATGGACATGCAGAGGGCGGCGGAAGAAGCCATGAAAAATCTGCCCCTTTATAACAAGGATGGAAATGGCATAGAGCAGCCTCAGGGGGCTCTGGTGGCTATAGATCCCCACAATGGCCATGTGAAGGCTATGGTTGGGGGCCGCGGTACGGATCAGTTCAATCGTGCTACTATGGCAGAAAGGCAGCCCGGTTCTGCTTTCAAGCCTTTTGTCTTTGCAGCGGCCTTGGAGAATAACTTCACGCCCAATACGGTCATTAATGACAGTCCTGTAAAAGTGGGGGATTGGGAACCGCAGAACTATGACCGTACTTTCAATGGCAAGGTTTCCCTGCGGGAAGTAGCCCGCAACTCACTTAATGTGCCCACGGTAAAGATTGCCCAGAAGCTGGGGATTGACAAACCTATCTATTATGCACAGGAAATGGGCATTACCACTTTTGTGCTTGAAGGTGCACAAAATGACCGCAATCTGGCTACGGCATTGGGGGGGCTTACCAAAGGTGTCACGCCTTTGGAACTCACCAGTGCTTATGGAACTTTTGCCAACAAGGGCATTCATGTAGAGCCGGTGGTTATTGTCAAAGTGCTTGACAGGAATGGCAAAGTCATCGAACAGGCTGAGGAACGGCAGCGCAGTGTCATCAGTGAAAACAGCGCGGCAGAACTTACCAGCATGCTCCAGACGGTCATTCAGAAAGGCACAGGCACCCATGCCAATATTGGCCGTCCTGCTGCAGGAAAGACAGGCACAACCAATGACTATCATGATGCCTGGTTTGTAGGTTATACTCCTGATTTGGTAGCTGGCGTCTGGGTGGGAAATGATAATAACACTTCCCTCCACAACATGACTGGCGGACAGACACCTGCAGAAATCTGGAAGGCTTTTATGTCTAAAGCCCTTGCCACTACGCCAGCAAAAAACTTTGATGGCAGCGCCGCTGGGAAAGATGATTCTGTGGGAGAGCTTGAAGATGACGAAAAGATAACCGTCAAGCAGAAGCCGTCAGAATTAAAGAAGGATAATAATCCTAAAGAAAAAGTTGAAGAAGCTCCAGTGAAGGGCGGTCAGAATGTTCCCGCTCAGGATAAGCAGGAACCGAAGCCTCAGCCCCAAAAAACTGAACCCGTTTCAGACGCCCCTGAGCGTGGCGGTGGAGTAGGCAAAGGCCGTTAAAATTTTTGTTTCCCTTGCAGGAATAATGAATTACTGCTGGAGTTAATCATAAGATAAAGGAGCGAGTTGGTTGTCTAACGTATTTGACATTTTGAGAGAACGCGGCTTTGTAGCCCAGTGCACCAATGAGGAGGAACTGAGGAAACTGTTTGATGAGGAGCAGGTTTCCTTTTATATAGGTTTTGATCCCACTGCTGACAGCCTGCATGCGGGTCATTTCATAGCGCTCATGGCCATGGCTCACATGCAGCGGGCAGGTCATCGTCCCATCTGCCTGGTGGGCGGTGGCACCGGCACCGTGGGTGATCCTTCCGGCCGTACGGATATGCGCCAGATGTTGACGGATGAAATCATTGAGCACAACTGTGAATGCTTCAAAAAGCAGATCGCCCGCTTCATCGATTTCTCTGATGGCAAGGCTCTGATGGTGAACAACGGCGACTGGCTCAGGAAGCTCAATTATATCGAGCTCCTGCGCGAAGTTGGCGCAGACTTCACTGTAAACCGCATGCTGTCTGCCGAGTGCTATAAACAGCGCTGGGAGAAAGGCCTGACCTTCCTGGAATTCAACTACATGATCATGCAGGCCTATGACTTCCTGGAACTGAACCGCCGCTATGGCTGCAAGCTGGAAATGGGTGGCGATGACCAGTGGTCCAACATCATCGCTGGAGTTGAGCTCTGCCGCCGCAAGCTCAGTACCCCTGTTTATGGTCTCACCAACAAGCTGCTGACCAAGAGTGATGGCAAGAAGATGGGCAAGACTGCCGGCGGGGCTCTATGGCTTGATGCGGAGAAGACTTCTCCCTATGAGTTCTATCAGTACTGGCGCAACGTGGATGATGCAGATGTAGAGAAATGCCTGTCTCTGCTCACCTTCCTGCCTATGGATGAGGTGCGCCGCTTAGGTGCCATGAAGGATCAGCAGGCTAATGAAGCCAAGGCTGTATTGGCCTATGAAGTCACAAAGATTGTTCATGGCGAAGAAGAGGCCAGGAAAGCCAAGCAGTCTGCCGAAGCCCTTTTCGGCGGTGCAGGAAATGTGGCCGATATGCCTACTGTGGCAGCCGAAGCAGGAGACAAGCTGCTTGATGCCCTGGTGGCAGGCGGAGTCTTCGCTTCCAAAGGGGAAGGCAAGCGCTTGATACAGCAGAATGGCCTGAGCCTCAACGACAGCAAGGTTACGGATATTGACTACGTGCTGCAGGCTGGGGACTTCAATGATGGTGCTGCTATTGTAAAGAAGGGCAAGAAGAAGTATTACAAGCTGACTAAATGACGGCTTTTTCTGGTGAAGGGTGCTGTGCGCAACGAAACGTGCAGCACCCTTTGTTTGTAGGAGGAAAGTGTCTCAGCTTTTTTTCTGGAAAAAAATAAATTAAGGTTGTATAATATAATTCGGAAATTTTAAGGACGCACTGAAAGGCTGGTGAGGAGCATGGATGATCACCCTAGTTCGGCAGACCCGAAGCGATGGAACATACATACGAATAAGGGGAGGTCTGCCCTTCCTACACTGGCCGTGGTCTTTTAGCTTTGCGCTGGTGCAGTTTGGGGCGGGTTCTTTCCTATGAGAAAGGAGACAGCCCATGCTGCAAATCTACAAGTCCGCTGAAAGCGGCCCCTTGCAGGAACTGAGCCTGAAGACTCTGGAGAAGGGTGCCTGGATCAATATCATTGATCCTACGCCCTATGAGCTGAAGGTGGTCAG
>ODAI010237453.1_pt1 | contig 11813 bp, 8 predicted proteins | sample 1539321 | NCBI WGS metagenome assembly ODAI01 (sample SAMN02144231, study PRJEB22623) | gut metagenome | biome: sheep rumen | host: Ovis aries | place: New Zealand
GCCATTCGGCGTACGCAAAATTAAAATGCAGAAAGTTGAAACTTTCCGCATTTTAATTTTTAGAAGAACATTTCTACACCAACAGGGATGTAAACTTTGTTTGTTGTTCCTGTATAAGAAAGGTCAGCACTTGCTTTTGCTCCACCAAAGAATGATGAAAGGTCAAGAGTACCATCCATCTTAGCAACTGTAAGTCTGTCAGCTACACCGATGAAGAAGTAGTTGTTAGCAGCAAATGTGTGTTTCAGGTAAACTTCAATACCGAATTTGTGCTGCTGCATTTTAAGGTCATTTACAGTACCAACATTACATTTTCCATCAGCATTAGCAAGTGTGATATTGTAGTTGAAAGAAAGACCAGCAAAGTTGTTCTGATTTCCGAATGGGTTCAAGCAACCTTCTGCCAGAGCATCAAAACCTGCCATTACAATGTTTGCAGCGTTGTTTGTGAAATCAAGAAGACCTTTTCCGCTGCCAGTGATGTCTGTATAAGCTGAAAGGTTAGATTCTCCCTTTCCACCCCAAACGTGAGCCTTATAGAAGATGAAGCCCTTCTGAATTACACCCATAGTTCCCAAACATGTATAGAAGTTATAGAATTTTTCCGGGTCGTACTGACGAAGTTTTTCATCCATTACGAGAGGAACTTTTACACCAAGCTCGATGATGTTAGCATTTGGAGTTTTATCCAGGTCAACGTCACCAATTCCTGTTGCTCCACCTGCAAATCCAAGCCAGTCAATACCGAACTCAAAGCGTCCTGCGTAATCTTTCCAGCCAAAACCTGCATCGCGGGCAGCCTTATATTTATCTTTAGAATATTTTTTGTTTCCTTCTTCAATAGAATCAGCAATGAACTGAGCCTTAACCTGTGCAAGACCTGGAATTGTATAACCTACGCCACCCTGAATTGTAGAAGCAAGTGTAGAAAGCTTTGTTTTGTATTCTTTGTCAGATTCATTAGCTGAAGAAATAAGACCAAAGGCATCACAGTCAACAGCGGCATAAAGACCTTCAAGAGCAGTTCCCTTCTGTCCTTTTGCACTTACAAACATACCAAGAACCGGCCACATTTCTGTAAAGATATCATCTTCTGAACGAACATCTGCAGATTCGCGCTGACCAAAGTCACCAATAGAACCACGGAGTTCCTGCTCGCGCATTTTACCGAAAGCAACCTTCAAATCGATTGGATTGAAGTCAAAAATACCCCAGATTTTTGCCTGGTCACCGATTGCAACAGCATATTTTCCAGATTCAGCATAGCTGAGACCGCCGTTCTTCTGTTTGAGACTGCCGATTGTGCTGGTAGACTCATAGTTCTGAGCACCTACGAACAAAGCAGCGGCATCAGAGTCAAGGTTGAAGTCAAATCCCCAGCGTTCATCAGTTGTGCGGCCTACAATCCAGAAACCAACACGACATCCGTATGACCAGTCTGGAGCAACTGAAGCGTACCATTCTACATCACTTGTATCTGTGTTTTTTACACCCATTTCAGCGAGTTTAGAAACTGCTGATCCGTCAATTCCCGAGCGAACAGCAGCATTTCCTGACATACCTGTAAGCAAAGCATTGAAAGCAGTCTCTGTATTAGGAATTCCAGCATTTACCGCTGCAACAAGTTTATCTGTTGTATCGATTCCGGCTGCGCGTAATGGAGCAAAATTATCATCTGTTTTAATAACAACATCAGCCGCTGTTTTAATGGCATTTTCACCACTTGCTTTTAACTGTCCGTAAACTGCGGTTGTATAAGCCTGATCTGAAAGTTTTGTACTTACATCAATTTTAGTAGATGTATTGTTAGCACCAATATTAAAAGTAGAACGTCCCCATGCACCAAACTGAATTTTTCCAGCAGAACTTTTTAATTCGTGAACTCCTGCTTCCTGTCCAAAAGCAGAAAAACCGAGAGCAAGTGCCAAAGCACCGGCAACCAACTTTTTCATATAAAAACCTCCTAAGTTTTTACGATATTAATAATCTCACATTGATAAGCTAAACATTAGTCTGATAGCAACACTATCATCTATAGTTATGATAGCATTACTATCAGAATGATGTCAAATAAAATTTAGGAAATTTTGTAAATTTTTACAGAAAAAGTGTAACTTTTGGGCAGGATAGTTGTAGAAAAACTTTTCCTACATTGCCCGCAGCAGATTTGCCATTTCAATTGCGCCCGCAGCACATTCAGCACCCTTGTTGCCGGCCTTGCTTCCTGCGCGTTCAATTGCCTGCTCAATATTGTCAGTTGTAATTACGCCGAACAGAACAGGCACTCCGTTTTTTACGCTGGCCTGAGCAACGCCCTTAGAAACCTCTGCACAGACATAATCATAGTGGCTGGTAGAACCGCGGATTACAGCCCCGACCGCAATAACGGCATCATACTTTCCGCTGGCAGCCATTTTGTCAGCCGCAAGCGGAATTTCAAAAGCACCCGGAACCCAGGCAGCAGTAATGTTGTCTTCTTCAACTCCATGACGGACAAGTCCGTCCACCGCGCCGCCCAGCAGCTTGTTCACAATAATTTCATTAAATCGCGATGCAACGATTCCAACCTTCATGCCTGCCGGCGCAACTAATTTTCCTTCAAGAACTTTCATAATATCTCCTAAAATGTTTCAGTGAACACGTGTCCCATCTTATCCCGCTTGGTAATCATATAGAACAAATCATACTTCTGCGGCTCAATTTCAATCGCTTCGCGGCGTTCCACCTTAAGGCCAAAGCCGTCCAGACCGTAAATCTTCTGCGGATTGTTTGTCAAAAGCCTGAGTGATTTACAGCCCAAATCCCGCAAAATCTGCGCTCCAATCCAGTATTCACGTAAGTCAGGCTTAAAGCCCAACTTTACGTTTGCTTCAACTGTATCGTAGCCCTGCTCCTGCAGAGTGTAAGCCTTTAGCTTGTTTATCAGCCCGATTCCCCGGCCTTCCTGCCTCATGTAAAGGATAACTCCCCGCCCCTCGTCATTTACCCGCTTCATGGCCGCCTTAAGCTGAGGACCGCAGTCACAGCGCTGAGAACCAAAAACATCGCCGGTCAGACATTCGGAATGTACACGGCAGAGAACGCTTTCTCCGTCGCCAATCTCGCCCTTTACAAGAGCAACATGATGTTCGCCGGTCAAATCATTTATATAGCCGTAAATATCAAAATCGCCGAATTCTGTAGGAAGCTTTGCCTTTGCTTCGCGCACGACATGCTTTTCGTTCACGCGAAGAAAGTCCTGCAGGGCCGCAATTGTGATGATTTTCATATCAAAGCGCTTTGCAAGCTGAAAAAGCCCTTCCTGACGCATCATAGAACCGTCATCTGCCATAACCTCGCAGCAAAGTCCGCATTCTTTAAGTCCCGCAAGCCGGCAGAGGTCAACAGTTGCCTCAGTATGACCGTTGCGAACAAGAACGCCCCCCTTTCGCGCGATAAGGGGGAACATATGACCGGGGCGGCGGAAGTCCTGGGCGCGGGAAGCCTCGTCTACACAGGCCCGGGCAGTAATGCCGCGTTCAATGGCACTTATTCCCGTTGTAGTAGAAACATGGTCTATGCTCACGGCAAAGGCAGTCCCGTGGTTATCAGTATTCAGGGCAACCATCGGGCCAAGTCCCAGCTTTCCGGCCCTTTCTTCACTCATCGGCATGCAGATAAGGCCTTTTGCATGACTTGCCATCATGTTCAGATTTTCCGTCGTAGCAAATTCTGCCGCGCAGATCATGTCACCTTCGTTCTCGCGGTCTTCGTCGTCCGTCACCAGAATGATTTTGCCTGAGCGCAAATCCGCCAGGGCTTCTTCAATTGTATTAAACATTTTTTTCCTCTTTATGGCGTTCCCGTCGCTCTGCGCCGGTCGCTAACGTTCGCACGAAATGCTTTGCATTTCGTGTTACGAGTTTGCAAAGCAAACTCGCGGTTCCGCTTCGCTACATTCTTCCGCTTTCGCTTCAGAACGGCTTCGCCGCCTTTCACATCGCTAACGCATTTTTCAATTTTCTACTCAGTTAGCCAGGCTAAAAGCTTCTCATCCCGTGCCGCCTGATTTTCAGCCGAAGGCTTGCCCAGCAGCCGCTCCACGTACTTGGCGATTATGTCGTTTTCAAGGTTTACGCTGTCGCCGACCTGCCGGCTGCCCAGCGTCGTTTCTCCCAGCGTATGTGGAATAATGCTGATGCTGAAGTCCGCATCGCTGACGCTTACAACCGTCAGGCTGATTCCGTCCACCGTTATCGAGCCTTTTTCTACAATCAGACGCAGAATAGCCTTGTCAGCACAAATCCAGAAACGCACCGCATTTCCATCCCTTTGAATTTTTGTGATTTTTCCCCTTCCGTCGATGTGACCGCTTACAATATGACCGCCAAAGCGTCCGTCAGCCGCCATAGCGCGTTCAAGGTTGACCAGGGCCCCGGGGATAAGGGAGCCCAGATTAGAGCGGGAAAAGGTTTCGGGCATAACGTCAGCCCAGAATCCGCCGCCGGTCAGCCTTGTAACCGTAAGGCAGACTCCGTTTACGGCAATAGAATCGCCGATACGGCTGCCTTCCAGCACCTTTTCCGCCTTCACGCATATTTGATTTTGTGAGATTTTTAAAATTGTACCTTTTTCTTCTACCAGGCCTGTGAACATACGCAACCTACGAAAATTGCAAATACAAGCTTTGCGAAGCAAAGGTTGCTGGCAACCATAGGTTGTTTGCAACTAGTAATTTTCATTTTTATGGTTGCTTATAGTATGATATAAAACTATTTTAATCAAGATAGTTTTATATAAAACTTAATAAAGATTGCGCATTCCTACGCCAAAAATCCACTTGCCTTCACGTTCCCATTTATCGCGGTTGTTGTCAAATTTCCAGTCCCACTGATAAAAAACACCTGTTTTAATTCTCATATCAGCCTTACCAATATTAATAAGAGAGCCTCCAAATTTCAGGCTGAAAATATCGTATTTATTTTGTGAACTTTCTTTTACAATGGTTAAATCGTTGGTCAGATTATATTCATCTGTATGCTTTCTCTCATACATAAATCTTCCGGAAAGAGCAAAGGCATTAAAGAGACTGAATATTAAATTTGCATCAATATAGTTTTCTGCCATACCCTGGCTATGAAGCGAATCATTAATATTAAAACTGTATTTATAGTCAGGTGAAGGGTCATGTTTATCATACATATCTTTATAATAATTAATATCAAACTGAACATTTGTTTTAGTCCAGTAAAAATACAGGGGAGAATAAAGAATATCCAGAGTAACAGAAAGAGGCTTTGCTACAGGCAAAAATATTGACGTAGAATAATATGGACGAATAATATATCTGTTTTCATTTTCATCTATATCATAAAGCATAATAACCTTGCTGATATTCTGCAAAGTTCCTTCAGCTTTTATAGTTGCCTGCATTTTTTCAAATTCCATTCTGAAATTCAAACCGGGTTCAATTGTAAAAAAGGCAGGTTTTTCTTTTTGAAAAAATACACTTTTTCCCCAGGGAATAAGCTTAAAATCAACTGCCTTATCCTCTTTTTCATATTTATGAACAAATTTTGAAGGCAGGTCCTTTATAGAACTATGATTTACATCCAGCGTAGTTCCATAATTAAAGAGCAGTCTCGAAAAAATCTGCTTTTCATCGGACCAGCGGTACTTCAGGTTGAAATATGTAAGGCTTCCATGCAGAGTCGGTTCACAGCCCAGATCATAACCGAAGGGAAGATTCATAAAAAAATTTGCAGTTCGGACAAAAATATTGGGCTTTTTTACAGGTAAGTCTGCCTGAGCTTCTCCGCTTTCCTCTACCACGGCTTCATCAAGCTGCCCCATTTCCTGGGCATAAAGCTGCCCCGAAAAAGAAAAAACAAGTAAAAACAATCCCAATACAAAAAAATATCTCTTTTTCATATAACACCTAATGTAAGCCGGAATAATCTTTCAAAAATATATTTTACTTAAAAAGCTGATTAAGTATCGCCAGCAGTTTTGCTTCATCATAAAAATCTGCCGCAGCACTAAGCTCTGCACCGGCAGAAGGAGCCGCACCATTTTCCACAGTTGACCAGTCACTTTTATGAGAAAGCCTTCTGCTGCCTGAAAACTGGTAAGGAAAACCGTCTGCGGTACAACCAATATGCACAACACAGGCTCCGCCGCCGCTTCTTTCACCGATAACTGGAATTCCTGCATCAGCACAGAAAGCCGGAAAACCATTTCCACAGGAGAAAGAGCGCCTGCTTGCCAGAATGGCAAACTTGTATTTTTGCTTAAGTACTTTATGGTATGTAAGGTCGTTATTATCAATTTTTCCATCAAGATTCAAATCTGAAGAAATATAATACCTGTAACTGCTGTTGTTATGAACGTCGTAATTAAGAAATTCTGCATCATCTATCAGATAGGTCAGGAGGTTCATAAGGACAATATCCTGTCCGCCGCTATTAAGACTGACATCAATGATAACTCTTTCAATACCTGAGCAATCATCGTCATGCGTAAGCTTATAGAAAGAAGAATAAAATACGCCGTTCACATCAGCAGGAAACTTCAAACCCCAGCCTTCAAAATCATCTGGATTTGGTTTTACACCTACATGAGAAGAATCATAATATTTTTTCCAGGAATCTGCATCAAAATTAAAGGAATCAAAGGTTATAACTGCCGTTTTGCCGTCTGAAAAACGATAAAAAGGAATGGGCTTGTTATCAGAATCTACTCTGCCGGCCGCATTTTTTCTTGCCTCAGTTAATTCTGCGTTACGTTCACTTCTTTTTTTGTTTTTTACAGTTCTGAAGTCCGAATAGGCTTTTTTAAGCTCATTTTTCTCTTCAGCCGTAAAATTTGGAAGAAACTTCAGCATTGGCATGCTGGTGCTGTGACCGTCTCCATAAACATAGTCAAAAAGCTTTACCATTCCCTTCATATAATCAAAATAAGAGGAAGATTTAAGCTGAGATTTTACATCAGACGCATAAGTTGAAAGCATTGCATCAAAATTAAGGGCATCGGCAGCTCGTGCTGCTGCCAGATCGGGATAGCCGTTTCCGTCATCTGTAAAACCGTGATAGCCGGGCTGTCCGTAAAAATAATCATGAGTGAAGCAAAGCATATTGTAGTTAAGCTCTACCAGCTCTTTAGGACGCTCACACACAGAGCTGTCAGACTTCATATACCAGCTGCTTTTATTGAAGCTTTCATATACAAAATCTTTTTCATAATCAAAGACATAAACTCCCTGACCATTGTAAAATACTTCCTTATATTTACGGGTATAAAAAATCTGATTCAGAACACAAAGAGGAACATAGGCATCATCACAGCCACCATAAATTTCCATTCCGTATTTTTTCAGGTCAAAGGTCTGAATCTTTTGTCCGGAATAGCTTTGTAAAACCCTGAGCATTTTTTCAGCAACATCTTCTTCCTCGGGATTCAGGTTCCCATCTATGTAACCTGCCCATTCCGGACATATAATTACATCATTTTTCACGTCAATGATAAGAGGATAACTTTTTCCTTTAAAACTATATTCATAAGTGTACTTTCCATCTGAGTAGCCGGTTTTGCTGAAAGTATAATTATCAATAGTCTGAAGAAAATATCTGGCGGCAACATAAGGCAGGTAATGCTGACCCTTATAAAAACGGGCATAAAGAAGCTCTGTCGGTGAATTGGAAAGCCTGTAAAGAGGAATGCTTTCTGAAACAAAATCCAGGGACTCTTCCTCAGCATCCTTAATGACATTTATAACATCGCCTTCGTACTTACAGGCAGAAAAAGCTGCCAGAAGGCAGGCAGCAAAAATTCCAGAGAAGATTATTTTGTGTAAGGATTCTTTCATTCTTTCTCCAAGGGCCAGTATTTGTGATTAACTGCCGGGATTTGTCCCGGCAGTCGATTTTTTTACGGATTTGCAGTCTGCTGAAGTGCTCCTGAATTAATCTTTTTTACAAGTGTATTAATAGTTTCCTTATCATAGAAATTTGCAGGAACATTTATGTAATAATGAGGGTCAACACCACGGTCTATGTCGTAGTTAGAGCCGTTTTTGTTAACGCTCATTACGTACTTGCTGGACATACGGAAGATTGTACCGTCTGCCGCACTTGAACTCTGAACACAGCTTGAACCGCCGCTTGATGTTACGCCAAGAATTGTTACACTATCAGAAGCCTTGAGCATGGCAGGAACCATGTTTCCGCATGAGAAGCTGCATGGCGAAATAAGACAGAAGAGTTTTTTGTCTTTAACTGTATCAGCAGCATCACCGTAAGTTCCATCCATATTAACGTCAACTTTATAGCTGATAGTCCATTTTGCCCCGGTAATAGGATTTGTAAAGGCAAAATCACATTTTCCAAGCATCCATGCAAGAACAACACAGGCAGAATGATTCGCACCGCCGCCGTTACATGACATATCAAGAACGATGTTTTCTATTTTTGCATCAGGATGATCAGCATCATAGTCTTTAATTGTTTTGTTGACTGCATAAATAAATGCTACTGTGTCATAAGTAGTTTCATAAGCATGCTCAGTTCTTTTCTCATCTTTATATGTTACATACTTATTCAATATTTCATTATTATTTTCTAAAAGTTTTTCACCATCGGCTATTCTATCAGCTTTTTTTAATCTTGCAGTATTAATCGTAAATTCATCAAAACGAATAATAGCTGTTTTTCCATCTTGAGAAAGTACATAACCGGAAACACCTGTCTGATTAGAATTTCTTGCATTCACATATTTCTCATTTTCCGCAGCATATTTAACCCTCTGAGGAGATGTATGGTTTCCGTTAATTTTAGTCGTCACATCCAAATACGGAGAGTTAAGCATATAATTTGAATGGCCGTCTCCAAAATAGAATTCACATACATCCTTCAGGGCATTTGCAAAAGTTACAGCATTTGTGCTCTTTAAATCATTTTTAATACCGGCACTGGCAAAATAAGTATCAAAATCCGGGAATTTTTCAATGCCGTGAATCTCTTTCAGACCGTAATTAAAATCAAGGTTCAGACAAAGCTCGTTATAGCAGAGCTCTGCCATTGCCGCGCTTCTTTCCTTTCCCTGTCTTGGAGACTTGTAATATTGAGTAAGTATATCAGAATAACCTGTGACTAATTCTGTACAAAAAAGATATTTTTCATCTCCATTATATTCAAGAAAGTTCTGTACCGGAGACAAAAAAACATCGTTAAACATCTGAAGAGGTAAAGCAAGGGAATAAGAACCGTCAGATTTTTTCCAGAGAACTACTCCAACATCCTGTGTGTACCAGCCAAGAGCAACCTGCTGACCGGCAATATTTGAATAGTCACTTATCTGAATATAGGTATCTTCTCCGGCCATGGTTTTAACTGCTTCACAGGCAGTCGGATCCATATAAACATTAGAGGGGATCTGGAAAAATAAATCATAGTTTTCAAAAGCAAGAGTATGTTTTGTCAAATCAAGAACTGCTTTTGTATTTCCCCGTTCTGTATTTGTTATAGTTACCTGCTTTGTATCAGCATTAATGGCAGAAAGAGCATATCTACTGCCTGCATCCTGTCGAACTAAAAAGTACTGTAACAAGTCTGTATCAAGAGTTACATATGGAATATCTTCCTTTCCATTACGGAAACCGACAGTAACTTTTTTTATCTTTCCTTCCGCATCCTTTTTTCCTAGAACTTCAAGCTCCTTTGCAGTAAGTTCTTCAATTACAACATTAAAAGTTGGTGTAGGCTTTTCAGTTACAATAGTATCACCATCATAGTGACATGCAGTAATAAATAAAGAAAAAAAGGCAGCCACCACAAGAAAATAAATTATTTTCATAAAAACCCCTTATTTAAATAAAGATTTGTTATCAAAAAAAATGATAAGAGGGGACTTTCGAAAAGTCAATTTATTTTCTTTCGTAGTCAAGCAGGATGTCGTCACCCAAGCAGCTGATTTTTGACAGCCCGAATTTAAAGGCCTCCTCCACGCCGGCAACCCCTTCTCCTGCTACAGGAGATTTCGCCCCGCAGCCTCCAAAAAGCTTTGGCGCAATAAAAACGTAAATGCGGTTTACAATGCCCGCTTTCAGGGCAGAAAAATTAATCTGCCCGCCGCCTTCTATTAATACGCTGTCTATTTTACGATTTCCAAGCTCTGTCATAAGCTGAGAAAGGCTGATTTTGCCCTCATCTGACTTAGGGAGGGCAAGTACTTCCAGGCCGGCCTGCTGTAAAGAATTACGTGATGCAAAATCAGCCTCATCATCACAAACTATAATAGTAGGAATTTCTTTTGCAGACTGCACGATTTTGCAATCCAGTGGAATGCGAAGATGGGAATCACAGATTATACGAAGGGGATTGTGCCCCCCCTCCAGCCTGCAGTTCAGCATGGGATCATCTGCCAGCACTGTCCCTATTCCGCAGAGAATTGCGGCATAACGGTTTCGCAGCTGATGAACATAAGCCCGGGACTCTTCCCCGCTAATCCACTTAGAAGCGCCGGTTTTTGTTGCAATTTTCCCGTCAGCGGTCATTGCGTATTTTAAAGCCACATAAGGCATTTTTGTAGTTATATAATGGAAGAAAATAGGATTTAAGGCGTCACATTCCCCGCGGAGAAAATCTTCTGTAACTTCTATGCCATTTTCCCGCAGAAAAGCGTTTCCCTTTCCGCCAACAAGAGGATTGGGATCCCGGCTTCCCACAAAAACTCTTTTAATGCCGGCTTCCACCAGAGCCTGAGAACATGGCGGCTGCTTTCCAAAATGGCAGCAGGGTTCAAGGGTAACAAAAATATCAGCGCCGGCCGGCTGCTTTCCCCGCTGAAGACAGTCTTTAAGTGCCTCACGCTCGGCATGGAGCTCCCCGTATTTATGATGCCAGCCTTCCCCTATAATTTCGCCGTCCTTTACAATTACGGCCCCCACCAGAGGATTGGGATTTGTCCAGCCTTCGCCGTTACGGGCAAGCTCAATCGCCCTTCGCATGTAAACTTCACTTTCTGCCATAAGGGAATACTAGCAGATGTAAAAGCGGTAGGCAATGGAGCAGCGCGAAGCCGGACCGCCCAACCGCCCGAAAAATTATTGCTAGGAAATCGCATATGCTTTATAATGAAAAAAATTTCATTTGGAGGAAATGTATAAAATGAAAAAGATTATTCTTGCAGCTCTTATGGTTGCAATGGTTTGCTCATCAACATTTGCAGCAAAAAAAGCTAAGAAGGCTAAATCTAACATCCGTATCGCTATGGTAACTGACTCTGGAGACATCACAGATCAGTCATTCAACCAGACAACTTATCAGGCTTGTAAAGATTATGCTGATGCAAACGGACTGGATTTCCAGTACTACAAACCGGCAGGAGATTCAACTGCTGACCGCGTTGCTTCAATCGATGCAGCTTATCAGGACGGATACAATGTAATCGTTCTTCCTGGATTCCTTTTTGGTGAAGCAATCGTAAAAGTTGCTAAAGACTATGATGATGCTAAATTCATCGGTTTGGATATTGGTGAAGGCGACCTGGGTGGTCAGGCTGTTCCTTCTAACGTTTTCTGTGCAGTTTATGCTGAGGAACTTCCTGGTTTCTTCGCTGGTTACGCTGCTGTAAAAGAAGGATATCGTCACCTTGGCTTCCTCGGTGGTATGGCTGTTCCAGCTGTAGTTCGCTTTGGATATGGTTTCGTTCAGGGTGCTAACAAGGCTGCTGAAGAACTTAAGGTTACAGACAAAGTAACAGTTGAATATGTTTATGGTGGTCAGTTCTACGGTGACCAGACAATCACAGCTACTATGGACGGCTGGTACAAGAACCGC
>ODAI010940582.1_pt1 | contig 11812 bp, 7 predicted proteins | sample 1539321 | NCBI WGS metagenome assembly ODAI01 (sample SAMN02144231, study PRJEB22623) | gut metagenome | biome: sheep rumen | host: Ovis aries | place: New Zealand
GGAGGATCTTGCCTCCACGGTCTTCATAAAGATTTTTGAGAAATTTGAGACCTTTGACCAGTCGAAGGCCTCTATTTCCACGTGGATTTATACCGTCACGCGGAACACCGTGATCGATTATTTCCGCGTGAGGAAAGTGCACGAAGAAATCGGAGAGGAAGATATCGTTGAGGATGACACCTATCAGGGAATTCTGGATGCGGAGTCCCTGGAGGAGCTGGCGGACGCCCTTGAAAAACTCCCCGAGAGAGAGCGTGACATTATTATCCTTCACTATTACAGCGGTATGCAGCTGAAGGAGATCGCACCGAAGATGAACATGTCTTACAGCAACTGTAAGCTTGTGCACAACAAGGCGCTCATGCGTCTTCGCCAGTACATGACCTTTGACTGACAGTCATCGGCGTGCGCACATTTTAAGAGGCAATAGATACCAGAGCCGGAAAGATCTGTTGATCTGATCCGGCTCTTTATCTCAGCGGGGGGTTGCAATCCTCCACTGAGAAAAAACGCTCAGCTGCACAATGCTCCACTGGAGCATTGTTACGCATGCTAAGGCACGTGAGAATGCGCAGGGATTCGGTTTGGAAGATGTCAGCTGACGCTGACCCGAATCCCGCACCAAGTCTCGCGAGTGAGACTTGAACTAATTGGAGGATTCGGGGAGGACAGGCATGTGCATATAACAATGATGATTCTGATCGCTTTCATACTGGATCTCTTTTTCGGAGATCCGGAATGGTTCCCGCATCCGGTCGTATTGATGGGGAAGGCAATCTCATTTTTTGAGAGGCAGCTCAGGGATATTTTTCCCGCGAACCCGGAGGGTGAGAGAGCGGCCGGAAGGGTGATGGCCTTCGCACTGCCGGTCATCACGTACGTATTCGCCTTTATCCTGCTAAAAAGACTTTCCATTGTCAGCCCGGTGACAGCCTGGGCTGTCAACATTTTTCTATGCTATCAGGCGCTGGCTGTGCGCAGCATGCTTCGCGAGTCGCGGAACGTGTATCACGCGCTCCGGACAAAGTCCCTCGATGCGGCGAGACAGGCTGTCGCCCGCATAGTGGGGCGCGAGACCGCCCGGCTCAACGAGGCGGGAATTATCAGAGCGGCGGTCGAGACTGTGGCAGAGAATTTTTCGGACGGTGTGGTCGCGCCGCTTTTCTATATGATGATCGGCGGTGCGCCTCTCGCGCTGGCCTACAAGGCTGTCAACACGATGGACAGCATGGTGGGCTACAGAAATGACCGCTATCGGAATTTCGGCAGGGCAGCGGCCAGGCTTGATGACGCCGCCAACTTTATCCCGTCCAGGATAGCCGCTTTCCTGGTGATGGGTGCCGCGTTCATCTCCGGGGAAAAGTCGCCGAAGGATCCTCTGAGTCACCGCTTCGGCGGAGGCAGACTCGTCTCCATGTGGGAGAGGCGGATGATCACCCGCCGTGCCTTCCTCATATGGAAGAGGGACAGAAGAAAACATGAAAGTCCGAATTCGGCTCAGACGGAGTCGGCCATGGCAGGGGCGCTCGGTGTGCAGCTTGCGGGACCGGCTGTCTATTTCGGAAAGGTGAATGACAAGCCATATATCGGAGACCCGCTGAGACCGATTGAGGAGAGAGATATTCTGCGGGCTAACCGCATTTTTTTTACCGGCAGCTGTCTTGCGGTGCTCGCAATCTGCCTTGTGGGACATATCTGATGTGAATAAGAAAGAACAGCGAAAATTGAAACACGGAGGAGACTGGTCGGGCTTTCTAAGCGAGCGCGGCCATATGCCGCTTGATTTTTCTGCAAATGTCTCCCCGCTCGGCATGCCGCCCTCCGCCCTCGAAGCGGTAGGTTCCCTCAGTGGCAGCGACCTTGCCCGTTATCCTGACCCCGAGTGCCGTGCGCTCAGGCGGGCGATCGCGGAACACTACGGTATAAGAGACGATCAGATCTTCTGCGCGAACGGGGCAGCGGATATTATCTACCGTCTCGCCTGTGCCCTGAGGCCGAAAAGGGCGGTCCTCGCCGCGCCGGATTTCGGCGAGTATGCGGAAGCGCTTGCAAATGTAGACTCGGACATCACCCGATATATGACCGGCGCCGCGTGGCATGATCCTGAAAATAAAGTTAAGCAGAGAAATTTTGCGGTCGACCGGGGCATTCTGGATTACATCAGCGGGGACACAGACCTCGTCATTTTCAGCAGCCCGAACAACCCGTCAGGCTGCGTGACGGACACGGATGTGCTGCTCGACATTCTTGACAAATGCGCGGAGTGCGGAGCACTGCTCGTCATCGACGAGTGCTTCCTCGACTTCCTGCCGGATGCGCGCGAGAGGACGATGCTGAATCATATCAGTAAATCGCGCGGGAAACTCCTGGTCCTGAGAGCTTTCACCAAGTTTTACGGTATGGCGGGACTCAGACTCGGCTGGTGTGCTGCGGATGATCCCGGGCTGCTTGAAAAGCTAAGAAAGTCGGGTCCGCCGTGGCAGGTATCGATGATCGCCCAGGCCGCGGGGACAGCCGCCCTTGCGGATACTGCCTACGAGGAGAGACTTCGCATGCTGACCGCCCGGGAGAGCGCGTATATGCGGGAAGCCCTCGAGGCAAGAGGCTTTTTAGTGATCCCCGGCAGGACAAACTATATTTTGTTTTACAGTGAGGACCACGCTCTTCACAATAAACTGCTTGACTGCGGAATAATGATCCGGGACTGCAGCGATTATCCGGGTCTCACAGAGGGCTGGTATCGAGTCTCTGTCCGTACCCGGGAAAAAAATGAGATGCTTCTGTCCCATCTGCCGCCTGCTCACCGGTAAGGCGGAGCGGCACAGCATCCGGTCCGCGGGAGCGGACGACCAGCGGACGTATCTCTGAGGCGGAGGAAATGTTATGACTCATTGCAGGAAAATAATGATACAGGGGACCATGTCCGGTGCCGGCAAGAGCCTTCTTGTCACCGCCCTGTGCCGCATTTTTCATGAGGACGGCCTCAAAGTGGCACCTTTTAAGAGCCAGAACATGGCCCTGAACAGTTACATAACAGCGGACGGCCTCGAGATGGGGAGAGCACAGGCGGTTCAGGCGGAGGCGTGCGGGAAGCTTCCGGACGCGCGCATGAACCCGATCCTTCTCAAGCCGACCAGCGATGTCGGAAGTCAGCTGATCGTGAACGGCCATGTCCGCGGGACATACCGCGCAGCCGGGTATTTCCGCATGAAAAAGACACTCATTCCGGATATCATGGAAGCTTTTCGGAGTCTTGAGGCTGAAAACGACGTCATCGTGATCGAGGGCGCCGGAAGCCCGGCGGAAATCAATCTGAAATCGGACGACATAGTCAACATGGGGCTTGCGCGCATGGTCGATGCCCCGGTCATTCTTGTGGGAGATATTGATCCCGGCGGGGTGTTTGCGCAGCTCTACGGAACGATCATGCTTCTTCCCGAGGATGAGAGAGCGAGAATTGTGGGCATCATCATCAATAAATTCCGGGGCGATCCGGAAATCCTGCGTCCGGGGCTCGGTATGCTTGAGGAACTTACAAAAGTCCCGGTGCTCGGGGTGGTCCCCTATGCGGACATCGATATCGATGACGAGGACAGCCTGTCCCCGCGCCTTGCCGGCGGAAGCCATGAGCGCCCGATCGACATTGCCGTCATACGTTTTCCGCGCATCTCAAATTTTACAGACATCACCCCGCTGTCAGTTCACCCGTATCTCGGAGTGCGCTATGTGGGCAGACCCGAGGATCTCGGGCAGCCTGATCTTATTATCCTTCCCGGAACGAAAAATACGCTGGATGATCTTTTATGGCTTCGTGAAAACGGTCTCGAAGCCGGGATCCTGAAGCATGCCCATGCCGGGGGGACGGTCCTCGGTATCTGCGGAGGCTATCAGATGCTTGGCGAGTTCCTGTCTGATCCGGAGGGGAGCGACAGCGGCAGAGCGGGCAGCAGTATGCGCGGCCTGGGACTCCTGCCGACTGCCACCAGGTTCGGTGCGGAAAAGATACAGCGGCAGGTCAGCGGATGCGTCAGCGCCTGCGATCTTGCAGGGGCCTCCGTCTCCGGCTACGAGATCCACATGGGGGAGACCCGTGTCCCTGCGGGGAGCGTTCCTTTCGCCCGGGTGTACTGCGGATCCGTTTCATCCGATAAGGCACGAGGGGATGACGGGGATCCGGTCGGAACTTACATGGACGGCTGTGTAAACGGCAGCGTGTTCGGCACGTATATCCACGGTCTGTTTGACACGGGGGAGCTCACTGAGAAGCTGGCTTCATATCTCATGAAGAAAAAGGGAATCGCCGCGGATGCGCTCGCTGTGGAGCCGCGGATCTCCTATAAGGAGCGCCAGTATGCCCGCCTTGCCGACATTGTGCGCGGAAGCCTCGATATGGATGCCGTTTATCGGGCACTGCGATGATAGAACGATTGCGCCACAGGGGTCCATGCAGGTTGTTCTCATTGACGTTTCCGGCAGCAAAGGATCCGTTTTTGTGAGGAGAATATTGCCGCACTGTTTACATCATTTGAAGAAGGAGCGAAGAAATGCTTCATATTTATACCGGAGAGGGAAAAGGGAAGACAACGGCGGCCATGGGACTTGCCCTGAGAGCAATCGGGCACGGCAGAAAGGTCGTGATCCTGCAGTTCCTGAAGGGCGGGACGAGCGGAGAACTCATGCCGCTGTCGAAGGCCGGAGCGACTGTGATATCGGGCAAGGCAGGGAACAAATTCGTTTCAGCGATGTCCCCGGACGAAAAAGAGGAGACCAGAAAAATGAATGACCAGAATCTCAGGAAAGTTCTCGGCATGACATTTGATCTTCTCGTCCTCGATGAGGTCTGCGCCGCTCTGAAATACGATATGGTCGATCCGGAGCTCGTAAAGCGGGCGGTCGAGCTGGGATCGGAGCGGGAGATCGTGATGACCGGGCGGGATCCGGCGCAGTTCCTCCTTGACGCCGCCGATTACATCACGCAAATGGTGTGCGTGCGCCATCCCTATGAACGCGGGATCACTGCCAGAGAGGGCATCGAATATTGACACGGAAAAGGAGCTGCATATGACAGACAGCAGGAAAGATCTCTGCCCGGCAGATATCGACCACAGCAGAAAAGAAAAGCATGTTCTGCCCGATGACATAGAAAAGACAAGCATGGAGATCATAGCTGATGAGCTCAGAACGAGAGGCATCGTGATCCCGGAGGAGAACTATGCCGTGACGAGCCGCGTGATTCACGCGACGGCAGATTTCGATTACGCGGAGAACATGACGTTCACGGATAAGGCGGCGGGATGCGGCATTGCCGCATTTGCACGGGGCATCCCGATCGTCACGGACACGAACATGACGCTGGTGGGAATCAGCAGACCTGCAATGGAGCGTCTCGGCGTCACTGCCAGCTGCTTCATGGCGGAGCCTTTTATTCGCGACATGGCCCGGGAGATGGGAATGACCAGAGCGGCAGCCTCCCAGATCTACGCAGCCGAAAAGATGCCGGGGGCGGTCCTGTCGGTGGGCAACGCGCCGACTGCTCTTTTTGAGATCGCGCGTCAGATAAGGAACGGACTTCGTCCTGCCCTGGTGATCGGTGTGCCGGTCGGATTTGTCAACGTGACCGAGAGCAAGGAGGAGATTCTCCGGGTGTGCGAAGAATATGATATTCCGGCTATCGTTGCCCTGGGACGAAAGGGCGGGAGTACAGTGGCCTGTGCCATATTGAATGCGCTGCTCTATGAGGCGGCCGGTCTCTCGGACCCGTCACGCAGGTCCTGAGCCCGGGAGGTTTTTACAGGCATAGATTTTTTTTAATGTCCATGATATAGTAAAACAGAATATAAGCCGATGGCCGCGATCGGGCTTAGGAACGATTCAGGGCAGGGATGCCGACAGCGGAAAAATACATTGTCAGGTGAGACGAAGTGAGTACAGTTACAGGCAGACAATTAGAATTTGAGACCGTAGATCTGGAGGCGCTGAGGGACGCTTTCCGCGATCATATGGCTGAGGAACAGTCCAAAGCGGAAAAGGGCCCGTTCGACCGCCCCGCGAGAGTGGCCGGCGAGGCGAAGGCCGCGCAGGAGAAGGCGGATGCCGATCTTCTGAGCGTCATGCGGGAAACGATTGTTCCGGAGGAACCTGAGAAACAGGAGAAGGCGGATGCCGACCTCCTGAACGCTATGCGGGAAACGGTCGCCCCGGGGGAGCATGAAGGCCATGGAACCGCGGATACCGCCATTGCCGGCGCAGGAAAAGAAGCGATCCCGAATACCGCGGAGACCGTCGCAGAGGCAGAAGTGGTTCCGACTATAGCGGAGACCGCCGCAGAGGCAGAAGTGGTTCCGACTATTGCGGAGACCGTCGCAGGGACAGATGCGATACCGAATGCCGCGGAGACACTCGCAGGGACAGAAGCGGTCTCGACTATTGCGGAGACAGAAGTGAACCTGAATACCGTGGGGACCGGACGTGACGCGGATGAGGCAGCCCCCGCATATCTTCAGATGGTCATTGATCAGCTGTCAAAAAAGTATGAGGATAAGCACCGCATGTCCATGGAGCTGTCATCGGATGTGTTCAGAGCAATCGGAAAGGCGAAAGCTACCGCCAGAGCGGACCACGAGGAGGCAACGCGGAAGGTCGAAGATGCCTCTGCTGTTGTCGACGATGCCACCCGAAAGCTGAAAATAATAGAGAAGCGATATGAAAAGGCCAGAAACGGCGAGCTGCTTGTAAAGCGGGAACTTCAGCGCCTTCCGTATGTGGCGGAGGCGGCGATCGCCGAAGCCAGGAAAGATGTCGAGAGAGACAGAGATGATCTTGCCGGTCTAACGAGAGATCTTCCGCGCGCGGAAAAGGTCGAAGTGACAGCGCGGGCGGAAGCTCTGACAGCGCTGAAGGCGGTCCTGGAGCCGGAAGCCTATGCCGCGGAGAAGAAAAAGATGCTCGAAGAGGCAGAAAAACTCAGAAATCTGACGGACTACCTGCTGACGGTGGCAAAGAAATCTCAGAGTAAGGAAAATCTCGAAGCCGAGTACGCGGCTGCCCGCCGTGAAGCGTCCATACGAAGCGCGGCTTACTCCGATGCCTACAGAGAGTACTCGAGGGCCAAAAGTCTCCTCGAGGATGCCCGCCTCTTCGCGCGGGAAAAGCGGAATATTTATGACGCCGCGCACAAAGATACGATGAAGATCCGCAGAAAAATCAGCGCGTTTACAGAACTCATCGAGGCTGAGGAGAAAAAAATCAGCGGCATGGTGGCTGCCTCAGCCAGATATGACGAAGTCTTCGCGAAATACCAGGACAGGAAAAAGGCGAGGCTTGTAAGAGCCCGTCAGCTTGACGCGGCGCGGGAAGAGTATGCACGATTGCTGAATGTCCTTGCGGAATCCAAGAGCCGGGCGGAGGAAGCTGCGGAACGGATGTACCGGGCGGAGAAAATCTCCGTCAGGGATGTGATCGAGACTAATGTCAAGGACCCGGATTTTTTGTATTTGAACCGGTACGGCGCACTTCTTGCGAAAGCGCAGGCAGATGAACAGGCAGCGCTCGGAAAGCTCAGGCGGGCGCTCAAAAATTCAGATACAGTTTGAGAGGAAATACGGTAATATATGATTAAAACAAGACTGATCGGTCTCCTGGGACAGGCAAAAAAATATATAGGTTACAATATACTGTTCCAGTGGATCGGCCTGATCGCTCAGATCGTGGCATCGTTTCAGGCAGCTGATCTGATTGCCCGCATTCTTGACGGCCGCACGACCACAGTGATCCTCGTGAGGACTGCTGTGATTCTGGCGGTCTGCGTTGCCGTGCGGTCGACCTGCGAGTGGTTCCAGCAGAAAATGTCCTACATGGCGTCCTGTGATGTCAAAAAGATCCTGAGAGATAAAATTTACCAGAAGCTGCTGCGACTCGGAGTGTCATACCGGGAGCGGATAGCCACCAGCGAGATCGTGCAGCTCTCTACGGAGGGTGTCGAGCAGCTGGAGACCTATTTCGGCCAGTACCTCTCACAACTGGCCTACAGTCTTCTTGCCCCCGCAACCCTGTTTCTGGTGATGGCGGTTCTGGTCAGTGTCCGCGCGGCCCTGATCCTTCTCATGTTTGTTCCGCTGATTCCCCTTTCCATTGTCATTATCCAGAAGATCGCGAAGAGAATACTCGGACAATACTGGACATCTTATACCGACCTCGGCGACGTATTTCTCGAATGCATTCAGGGCCTTACAACACTGAAAATATATAGAGCCGATGATCTGAAAGCACATCAAATGGATGAGGAGGCGGAAGAATTCCGCCGCGCGACGATGCGCGTCCTCATCATGCAGCTCAACTCCACATCTGTCATGGATATCATGGCTTACGGCGGAGCCGCCGCGGGCATGATTTCCGCGCTGACCCTGTATCTCAGAGGCCGCCTCGACTTCGGAGATGCCCTTGTCGTTATCTTTCTCGCGGCTGAGTTCTTCCTGCCGCTCAGAAAGCTCGGGTCGTATTTTCACATTGCCATGAACGGCATGGCAGCCAGCGACAGGATCTTCGCGCTGCTCGACCTGCCTGAAACGAGACGCGGCAGGGAACAGCTGACAAAAACGGTCGACGTGGAGAGGGAGCGAGACCGCCGAATGAATTTCGCGGAGCAGAAGTTCTGCAAATCCAGCAATATCTCCGTCCAGCTCACGGACGTCGGTTTTTATTATGACGCGTCACGCCAGATATTAAAGGGCGTGAATATGGTCCTTCCGGCAGGCAGTCTTGTTGCCCTGGTCGGTCCCTCGGGCTGCGGAAAGAGTACGATCGCCGGCATTATCGCCGGCAGGAACCGCAGATATACAGGGAGTGTTCGAATCGGCAGCAGGGAGGGCGGTATTCACGAGATCCGCGACGTGCGGGAGAAAAGTCTCCTCTCCCACGTTGTGCTGGTCCGTCACAATAATTACATTTTCAAGGGCTCAGTGGCCGACAACCTGAGAATGGGAAAACCCGACGCGACAGATGAAGAGCTCTATGAGGCTCTCGACGCCGTCCACCTCGTTCCGTTCGTCAGACAGAGGGGCGGACTTTCCATGCAGCTTGAGGAGAAAGGCGCCAATATATCCGGCGGCCAGGCGCAGCGCATCGGTCTTGCCAGAGCCCTGCTGGCCGACGCCGAGGTCATGATCTTCGATGAGGCCACCAGCAACATCGACGCTGAGAGCGAAGAACTCATTATGGGCATTATCAGGGAGATAGCGAAGACAAAGACAGTCCTCATGATCTCCCACAGGCTGCGCAATTGTGTCAAAGCCGACTGTATCTACATGTGTGAGGACGGAGCGATCACAGAGAGCGGAACTCACAGTGAACTTATTGCCCGGAGCGGACCTTACAGTGCCATGTACAGGGCACAGATGTCTCTTGAGACATACGCGGAAGGCAAACGGGGAAATAACAGGAAGCATGTGGAGAGCTGTGAAGTCAAGGGCTCCGCGACATCGATCACGGATGAGGACCGGGCTTACGAGAATATCCGCAAGTTTCTCATCGCCTATGCGGATGAGACCGCGACGGAAAAAGAGAAGAACGGCAGGCAGGCCGAAAAGGACCGCGCGAAGGCCTCGGAAAAGGAAAAGCGGAGAAGTGCCGTCGTCATCATGGGTCAGATGATCGGTCTTGTGCGTCCGCTCATGCCGGTCATGTGCACCGCAATTGTCTTAGGTGTTCTCGGCTATCTCACAGCGGTCTTCGTTTCAGTGTTTGCCGGCAATGTCCTGCTTCACGGGCTTATTTTCGGCACTTCTGAGGCGGTCTATGAGGCGGAGACGGCTGTGGACGCATTTGCGTTCCTCGATCCCGGTCACGGCGAGGCAGTCAGGGCAGCGGCTGAGGCTGCCCGTGAGGCTGTGAGCGCTCTCCGTGCCCAGGGGACACCGCTCACGTTCACGTCGCTTGCGACGAGATCGGCCCAGACCCTCTTTGTTCTGATGGGTCTCTTCGCGGTCCTGCGCGGCATTCTGCACTACGCGGAGCAGTACTGCAACCACTATATCGCTTTCAGACTCCTGGCGGTCATCCGCCATGAGGTGTACGCGGCTCTCCGCAGACTGGCTCCTGCCAAGCTTGAAGGCCGGGATAAGGGCAACCTGATTTCCATCATTACTTCGGATATCGAGCTTCTTGAGGTGTTCTATGCGCACACGATCTCGCCGATCGCGATCGCTCTTATCACGTCACTCATCATGATCGCCATCTTCGCGAGGTATTCGCTCTATGCGGGACTTACGGCCGCGGCGGCCTATGTGACGGTCGGTGTGATCATTCCGATCATCAACGGAAAGCGAAACGGCGGTGCCGGCCTTGAATTCCGGAACGCGTTCGGAGAGATGACCAGCTTTGTTCTCGACTCACTGAGAGGTCTCGATGAGATCATACAGTTCGGCTGGGGTAAAAGGCGCCGTTCGGAGATCTCCTCGCGGTCGGACGAGCTGTCGGAGCTGCAGCGCGGACTGTCAGCGATGACGGGAGTCCAGAGGGTCGTGACAACGACCGTGATCCTGGTATTTTCCTACGGCATGCTGCTCCTTCTGTCAGTTCTCTATTTCAACGGCAGGATCGGCTATGACGGACTTCTGATCACCCAGATCGCGTTCATGAGCTCTTTCGGACCGGTAGTTGCCCTCGGCAGTCTCTCTAACAGCCTGAGCCATACTCTGGCGGCAGGCGACCGCGTCCTTGATCTGCTGGAGGAGATGCCCGTCGTGTGGGATGTCTCCGGCACGGACGGACGCGAAGGCTGGGACGGCTTTGAGCACTTCCGCGGTGCCGAGCTCTCAAAGGTCACTTTCTCCTACGGGGATGAGATGATCCTGAAGGATTTCTCGATACTCTTCTGGCCGGGCAGGATCATAGGCATTCACGGTCCGTCCGGGTCCGGAAAGTCAACGATACTGAAGCTTCTCATGCGCTTCTTTGACGTCGAGGAAGGGCGGGTCATGGTCTCCGGCGAGGATGTCCGGCATATTGCGACGACAGAGCTCCGCGACACGGAGTCGCTGGTCGAGCAGGAGACGCATCTGTTCCATGACAGTATTGCAAATAACATTCTGATCGGCAAACCCGGCGCTTCCCGCGTCGAGATCGTCCGGGCAGCCAAGAAAGCGGCGATCCACGACTTTATCAAGTCGCTTCCGAACGGCTATGATACGACGGTCGGAGAACTCGGAGATACGCTCTCCGGAGGTGAGCGGCAGAGAATAGGCATCGCGAGAGCTTTTCTTCACAACGCTCCGTTCATGCTTCTCGATGAGCCGACCAGCAACCTTGACTCACTGAATGAGGGCATCATTCTGAAGTCTCTTATGGATGAGTGCCGCGACCGGACGGTCGTGATCGTTTCCCACAGGGATTCCACGATGAACGCGGCGGACACGATATTTGAAATGTGAGACGCACTCTGTGCGTCTTCCTTCGCGCTGAAGAACACCGAGGTGTTTCTTGGTTTAAGAAATAATTAATAAATGGATTCACAGTTAGTACACATGGAGGTGGCAATATGAATTATGCGGTGGTAGACGTTGGCGGTACATTTATCAAGTATGCGGTTATGACCGCTGAAGGAGAATTCCTTCAGAAAGGAAAAATCCCGACAGAGACGCAGGATCTTAATCTGTTCCTGGAATCCATCGCGAATATTTACAGGGAAGCCGCTGCCGATCAGGGAGATATCGCGGGTGTTGCTCTCAGCATGCCCGGGTTCCTCGATGTGGAGACCGGATATGCCTATAACGGCGGCGGTGTCAGATGTGTCAAGGAGATAAATCTGATTGAAGCC
>ODAI014405838.1_pt1 | contig 11811 bp, 9 predicted proteins | sample 1539321 | NCBI WGS metagenome assembly ODAI01 (sample SAMN02144231, study PRJEB22623) | gut metagenome | biome: sheep rumen | host: Ovis aries | place: New Zealand
GATGCCCCGTGGCCGGGCCTTACGCCCGACCTCTTGAGTGTTATCCTTGTTGTCGCCACGCAGTGCCGGGGAAGTGTCCTGATTCATCAGAAGATGTTCGAGAGCAGGCTGTTCTTCGTTGACCGCCTGATCGACATGGGAGCCCAGATCATTCTTTGCGACCCTCACAGGGCGGTCGTGATCGGTCATGACCATAAGTTCCAGCTCCGGAGCGGTCGGATGCTTTCTCCGGACATCAGGGCCGGTATCGCTTTGCTGCTTGCGGCCATGAGTGCCAAGGGCACGAGTGAGATCGGGAATATCGAGCAGATTGACCGAGGTTACCAGGACATCGAGAATCGTCTCAATTCTCTCGGGGCGCGTATTGTCCGAAAGGGGTAGATTCTTGAAGCGGGAGGTCTGCCTTGGCCTCCTGCGCTTCGCGCCCTATCCGGGTAAATGTCGGCCAATGGCAGAGTTCCCGCTTCAGCAGCTGTCATTCTGAGCGGAGCGAAGAATCTCTACCCTTTTCTGACGATACGGGCGCCGAGGGCATTGAGGCGGTTCTCGATGTCTTGATAGCCTCGGTCGATCTGCTCGATATTCCCGATCTCACTTGTTCCCTTCGCCGACATCGCAGCCAAAAGCAAAGCGATACCAGCCCTGATGTCCGGCGAAAGCATACGGCCGCTCCTGAGCTGGAACTTATGGTCGTGGCCGATTACGACAGCCCTATGAGGATCGCAAAGGATTATCTGGGCACCCATGTCAATCAAGCGGTCGACAAAGAACAACCTGCTCTCGAACATCTTCTGGTGAATCAGCACACTGCCCCGGCACTGGGTCGCGACAACCAGGATTACGCTCAGAAGGTCAGGTGTGAGTCCCGGCCACGGGGCATCAGCGATAGTCATGATCGAGCCGTCCATGAAAGATTCAATCACATAGCTTTCCTGCTCCGGAACGAATATGTCATCACCCTTCTGCTCAAGCTTGACACCAAGCCTGCGGAAACTCTCGGGAATAATACCCAGGTTCGTGTATGAAGTGTCCTTGATTGTAATCGAGCTCTGGCAAAGAGCGGCCATGCCGATGAAACTACCGACCTCGATCATGTCTGGAAGGATCTTATGGGACGCCCCGTGAAGGCTGGATACTCCCGTGACAGTCAAAAGATTGGAACCGATACCCTCAATCTTCGCGCCCATAGCCGTCAACATCTTGGAAAGCTGCTGGATATACGGCTCGCAAGCGGCATTGTAAATCACTGTCTTTCCCTCGGCGAGACAGGCAGCCATAAGGATGTTGGCCGTACCGGTAACGGAGGCCTCATCAAGGAGCATGTACTTGCCTGTCAAGTGTTTCCCTTCAGGCAGCTGCAACCTGTAAGCCTTTCGGGTGGTGTCATAATCAAGATCGGCGCCGAGAGACATAAGTCCGGAAATATGGGTGTCAACCCTACGGCGTCCAATCTTATCTCCACCAGGCTTGGGGAACCATACCCTGCCCACTCTAGCCAGAAGCGGTCCCGCGACCATGACAGAACCTCTCAAAGTCGAGCACATCCGCACGAACTCCTGGCTCTCGATGAAATCCAGTTTCAGTTTCTCCGCCTTGAAGGTATACTCTCCCTCCGATTTCCTGCAGACCTGGACACCCATCATCTGGAGCAAAGAGATAAGGTTCTTGACATCAAGTATTTCCGGGACATTGGACATCTGAACCTCCTCAGTAGTGAGAAGAACGGCGCTAATGACCTCAAGCGCCTCGTTCTTTGCTCCCTGAGGGGCTATGGTCCCGCTCAGTTTATGCCCGCCTTCGATAATAAAAGAACTCATGGTTATCAGTTTTAAACATATTCGACTTCACGGTTCAGATCAACCCCGAACCTTTCTTTGACGGAAGACCGGATACCCTCCGCCAGCGACATCACATCCTCCGGTATCGCGGAACCCGTCCAATTCACGATCACCAACGGCTGCTTGATATATACAGCGGCCCCTCCCCTGCTCATGCCCTTCCAACCACATTTGTCGATAAGCCATGCGGCAGGAATCTTGACAGTACCGTCTTCCAACTCAAAATGAGGCACAGGGCCCAAGGAGTCCTTATCAGCGATCTCGCGGACAGTCGAGAAGGCTTCAGGAGACACGCATGGATTCCTGAAAAAGCTTCCGGCGCTGCCAAGCTCATCGACCTCCGGCAATTTGCCTTTTCGGATGGAAGTCACTGTCTCCCTAACCATCGCGGGTGTAAGCTCCGACGGGGCATCTGTCCCATATCGCTCCAGAACGGCCTCCCTGACATGACCATAATCAAGCACAGGAACCGGCTCTGAAGAAACCCTATATATCACTCCGGTCACGACATATCTCCACTTCCAATCATGTTTGAAGCGGGAATCCCGGTAGGAATATTCACATTCAGAAGCTGGGATAGTCACAAGTGACGAATCCCTCATGTCGACGCATTCAACTGACTCGATCAGCTCGCAGACTTCTTTCCCGTAGGCTCCGATATTCTGGACGGCGGAAGCTCCGACTTCTCCGGGAATATATGACAGATTCTCCGGTCCCCACAGGTTATTGTCGGCGCACCAGGCGCAGAAATCATCCCATACCACTCCAGCGTCCACGTGAACCCGATCCGTGCCAAGACGACGGATCCCTTTCATCGAACAGTGTAGGACTGTACCCGGGAAATCTTTGGTGAACAACAAGTTACTCCCACCTCCGATAGGAAACAAAGGTCTGGGAAGAGAAGGATCGGCTATGGCGTCCCTCAACTCGTCCACACTTGACCATTCAACAAGACAACGGCTGGAGACCTTCATCCTGAAAGTGTTCATGCCGGTCAGATCGACGTTGAAACTAGTTCTCATATTCACACAAAAACAAAGGAATCACTGCTGCTTGACCACTATCTTGAACGTTCTTGCCGCTCCTCCGGAATCCTGGGCTTTCAAGGTTATGGTGCAAGTGCCGGCCTTCTTGGCGTACAACAGTCTGGTGTACTGTTGATTCATATAGTCTTGGACTTCGACAATCTCATTATTTGAGCAGGTCCAAGTGACTGTCGGCCTATGCTCCCTCGGATATGGAACAACTCCGAAAGAAAGATACTCACCGACAAGCATTTCCAGAGTATTCGAAACCTCGATATAAGAATCGGAAAGCATCAGGTAGGTGGTCACCGCCTTTGTCACGGTCACCTGGAAGGTCCCGACTGCCCCGCCGCCATCCCTGGCGGTAGCTGATATTGTCACTTTGCCCTCCTTTATTCCTTTGACATTACCCGATTGGTCGACAGTGGCGACAGCGGTGTTGGATGATGACCAGCTAACCTCACTATTACTCGCGTTTGAAGGAGAAACGGTCGCCGTCAAATGGATGGAAGAATACACCGACACCGAGTTCTGCCCACTGATCGAGATACCGCCGACAAATCTCTTGACCGTGACGACACAGATCGCCGCGGAACCGTTGTCGACCGTCGAGACGATAATTCTAGTAGTTCCGGGACCTACCGCGGTCACCATTCCGTTGGCATCAACCTTCGCCACCGAAGTGTTATCCGACTTCCAAACCAAATTCGGATTAGTCACGTTGGACGGCGATATTGTCGCGTTCAACCGTACTTTGGAATTCACGTTTAGAGTGACCGAAGTCTTGTCAAGCGTGACTTTCTGGGCATGAACCACTTGAGTCTGCACCTTCACTGTACACTTATCAGTATATCCGCCATCGGCGGTCTTAACAGTGATAACAGCGCTCCCGACTTTGACAGCGGTAACCTTCCCATGATTATCCACCTTGGCGACCGATGGATCGGAAGATGTCCAGGTCAAACCCATGTTAGTAGCGGTCGAAGGAGAGATTGTGGCATACAAAGTCGCGTTACCCCCGACATTCAAAGTGATCTCCGAATTACCCAATCTGACACCTGACACTTTGCCGGATGGGGAGGCTCCGACCGTAACTTTGCAGGTGGCTTTAAAACGCCCGTCAGAGGATATAGCTGTTATATCGCAAGTTCCGGGGTTCTTGGCACTGACGACACCGTTGGCTGACACCCAGGCCACATTGAGGTCAGAGGACAACCAGATGACATCCTTATTGGTGGCGTTTGATGGACTCAGAATCGCCGTCAGGGTCTCATCTGTTCCAGAAGCCATGGACAAAGTTGTCTTGTCAAGTTTTATGGAATTAACTTTAATCGTGACCTCTCGAACCATCACATCGTGCTCGCTGGTAAGGCCGCCGTCTTCCGACACGATGGAGACCTTAGTATCCCCCGGGGCCAACCCCTTGATCACCCCATTCTGGTCCACGCTCGCGATCGAAGGATCCGCTACCTTCCAGGTCACCTTCTTGTTAGTGGCCTCAGGCGGATCGAAATAAACATCCCACTGGATTTCCTGACCGACATACACTAGCATAGAGGACATTTGGAGAGACACCCTCTTAAGAGGTATCGGTGTCACAGTCACCTTGCAATGGGCGGTCTTGCCACCGTCATTGGATATCGCTATTATGTCTGCTTCGCCAGGATTGACCGCCTGGACATCACAGACCTCCGGCTGGTTTGGCCTAGGCCTGGGCCAAGCCACGGATTCATCCGTGGAGATCCATGTCACAGTTTGATCTTCAGCGTTGGCGGGGTAAAAACTCACCCAGATGGGTTCCGACCAATTGGCCCTGATGGTAAGGGATTCATTACTTATCTCCAATCTCTCCAGATGTATCACTTTCGGCTTGATAGTCACCTCGCATGAGGCGGTCTTGCCACCGTCCTTTGTCGTGACAGTGATGGTCACGTTTCCAGAGCCTATGGCGGTCAAACCGTCGCTTTCTAAACTCACAAGTGACATGTCGGAGGCACTCCACACGACAGCTTTTTCTGAAGCGTCTTCAGGAGATACCGTAGCTTGAAGCGGAATCACATCACCCTCAACCACTTCTAGGGTCTCCGCATTTAACGAGACTCCTGTCACCGGTATCACTTTGGCTTCCACTGTGACCCGGCAGTTGGCTGTCTTGCCGCCATCAACCGTGGAGACTGTAATTGTTGCGCTTCCGACTTTCACCGCAGTCAGCGTTCCATTTCCATCAACAGACACGACAGACGCGTCAGATGATGACCAATTGACCCTCTTCTCGGTCGCGTCAGTAGGAGAAACCGTGGCCGTGAGGGTTTCAGTCCCACCCTCGGTAATGGTGACGGAAGTCTTGTTAAGGGACACTTCGGAGACAGCCACTTTGGCGGGAGTTGGCGGGGTCGGTGGAGGGGTCGGCTCAGGCTCAGGTCCGCCGCAGCCGTTCATCAGGAGCATGGACACAGCAAACGCCCCGAATACTCTCTTAAAGGTCAACATAGGTCGTGATTCGCAGTTTTCACAAATATAAAAAAAGTCTCCGGAAGTCAAAACACCTCCGGAGACTAATGAATATGTCTTAATAATACTATTACTGCTCGTCAGGTCCCTGATCCTGCGGTCCGGGCTGAGGGCCAGCCTGAGGACCATAAGGATTCTGTCCGGCACCCTGCTGAGCCTGGTACATCTTCTCGAAAGCTTTGCTGAGAGCCTCGGAATACCTGTCGATGTCGGCGAGATTCTGAGTCTTGACCGCCTCCTTCAGGAGGTTGACATTGCTTTCCACCTCGGCTTTAACATCAGCGGGAACCTTGTCGCCGTTGTCTTTCAGGAACTTCTCAGCCTGGAAGCAGAGAGCGTCAGCGTTGTTGATCTTATCCACCCTCTCCTTGGCGGCCTGGTCGGCGGCCTCGTTGGCCTTAGCCTCGTCACGCATCCTCTGAATCTCGGCGTCGGAAAGGCCGGAAGAAGCCTCAATCCTGATGTTCTGCTGCTTTCCGGTAGCCTTATCCTTAGCGGATACGTTCAAAATACCGTTGGCGTCGATATCGAAAGTGACCTCAATCTGAGGGATTCCTCTCGGAGCCGGAGCGATGCCATCCAAATGGAACAGACCGAGTTCCTTATTGTCCTTGGCCATCGGGCGTTCGCCCTGGAGAACATGGATCTCAACTGAAGGCTGGTTGTCAGCGGCAGTCGAGAACACCTGGCTCTTATGGGTCGGGATAGTCGTGTTGGCATCGATAAGCTTTGTCATAACGCCACCGAGGGTCTCGATACCGAGAGACAGCGGGGTAACATCGAGAAGGAGGACATCCTTGACATCACCGGCGAGAACACCACCCTGGATGGAGGCGCCGATAGCGACAACCTCGTCCGGATTGACACTCTTGTTGGGCTCTTTCCCGAAGAAGTCCTTGACAAGCTGCTGGACCTTAGGGATACGAGTCGAACCTCCGACGAGAAGGACCTCGTCAATATCGGAAGCCTGAAGACCGGCGTCGCGGAGAGCGATGCGGCAAGGCTCGATGGACCTCTGGAACAGGTTGTCGCAGATCTGCTCGAACTTGGCCCTGGTCAAAGTCTTCACAAGGTGCTTGGGGATACCATCAACAGGCATGATGTACGGAAGGTTGATCTCGGTCGAGGTCTGGTTGGAGAGCTCGATCTTAGCCTTCTCCGCGGCCTCTTTCAGCCTTTGGAGAGCCATAGGATCCTTCTTGAGGTCGATCCCACCGTTCTCGGCGGCGAACTCGGCGGCCAGCCAGTTGATAATCTCCTGGTCGAAGTCATCACCACCCAGATGAGTGTCGCCATTCGTGGACTTGACCTCAAACACACCGCCACCCAACTCAAGGATGGAGATATCGAAGGTACCGCCACCAAGGTCGTAGACAGCGACCTTCATATCCTTGTTCTTCTTGTCAAGGCCATAAGCAAGAGCGGCGGCTGTAGGCTCATTAATGATCCTCTTGACATCGAGACCGGCGATCTTGCCAGCCTCTTTGGTGGCCTGACGCTGTGAGTCAGAGAAGTAAGCCGGGACAGTGATGACAGCCTCGGTCACATCCTGACGGAGATAGTCCTCAGCGGTTTTCTTCATCTTCTGAAGAATCATAGCGGAGATCTCCTGAGGGGAATAGAGCTTGCCGTTGATGTCCACCCTGGGGGTGTTGTTCTCTCCCCTGACGACTTTATAAGGAACACGGCTGACCTCTTTGGTCACCTGGTCATAGGTCTCACCCATGAACCTTTTGATCGAGAAAACAGTGTTCTGAGGGTTGGTGATAGCCTGACGTTTCGCGGGGTTACCGATCTTCCTCTCTCCGCCGTCAGTGAAAGCCACGACTGAAGGAGTGGTCCTCTCGCCCTCGTTATTGATTATGACGGTAGGCTGATTGCCTTCCATGACCGAAACGCACGAATTGGTGGTTCCAAGGTCGATTCCAATGATTTTTCCCATATTCTTTTCTCCTTTTATTGTTTACAAAATAAATCCGGGGCTGACACACCAGTCAGCCTCGGATGAAACAACCAATGTTATGCCAAGCCGGGAAGGCTGACAATTTGTCACTCGTGGACGGCGAACCTCTGTTTGGCGAGTGCCTCGTAGTCAGTCCCGGGACGGCCGTAATTGACATAGGGATGGATGGATATGCCACCTCTAGGGGTAAACAGACCAAGCACCTCGATGTACTTCGGGTCCATCAGCCGGACGAGGTCATTGAGGATTATATTGACACAATCCTCGTGGAATCCGCCATGATTGCGGAAACTGAAAAGGTAGAGCTTCAGGCTCTTGCTCTCGACCATTCTGATGTCGGGAATATAGCTGATCCTGATCTCGGCGAAATCCGGCTGCCCGGTAATAGGGCACAACGTAGTGAACTCAGGGCAATTGAACCTCACCCAATAATCACGACCGGGATGCATGTTCTCGAAGGTCTCAAGGACCTCGGGAGCGTAATCCATCTTATATCGGGTCTCATGGCCAAGAGCCTCAAGCCCTTCTTTCTTCCTGTCTTCCATAATATCAAATATCCGTTATCTTGAAAGGGTTATAACTAACTCCCCGGTCATAGGCATCCTCGCCCTCGATGGCTTTCAGTTTCCTCACCACAGCCGAAGTGACCGGAAGTATAACTATCTCGTAAAGAACCTTGAAGGAAACCTGGCAGAGCATCATCCATCCAAGATTCTTGATAGGAGTGCCCCAGAAAGCGATAGGCATAAATATCAGGGAATCAAGGCATTCCCCTGCCAAAGATGATACTATCGCCCTCAAGGAGAAGCCTTTCCCGCCCTGGGCGACTTTCATCTTGCTCAAGACGTACGCGTTGAATGTGGATCCGGCAAGAAACGCCAGCAAAGATGCCAGCAGCACCCTGGGAGCCATCTTGAACACAAAATCGAAATGCTCGCCTCCTGTCCAGAATGAAGCCGCGGGGAGAAGCACGGCGACCTGGGCCATGACAGCCACGAAAAGATTCATGGCGAAGCCTATCCAAATAACCAGGCGGGCCTTCTTATATCCCCAGACCTCAGTGAAGCAGTCATTGAGAATATAGGAAACCGGGAAAATCAACACGGCACACGGCAAGGCAATCTTTCCTATCGCGAAAACCTTGGCGGCGAATAAATTAGATGTGATAAGACATACCGTGAACAACACGGCCATCAGCGTGAACGCTGGAGAAAAACTTTTTTTTGTCATTCCTAGTTTTTTAAGTGGTTTCCTAGTACACTGTTATTTAAATATTTAGACCCTTCGCTACGCTCAGGGTGACAAATCAGTCAGGGTGACAGATCAGTCACCGGCCTCCTTCAGGCGCTCGGCGTTCTCAGCGATCTGAAGCTGGTTGATGCACTCCTGGATGTCACCGTCCATAAAGACCGGCAGGTTGTACATCGACCAGTTGATCCTGTGGTCCGTAACGCGGCCCTGGGGATAGTTGTAGGTGCGAATCTTAGCGGAACGGTCGCCCGTTGAGACCATGGTCTTGCGCTTCGCCCCGATCTCGTCGAGATATTTCTGATGCTCAAGATTGTAAAGACGGGTCCTGAGCTCCTCGAAAGCGCGATCCTTGTTCTTTAGCTGGGAGCGTTCCTCCTGGCACTGGACAACCAAACCGGTAGGAAGGTGGGTCAGACGGACGGCTGAATAGGTCGTGTTGACGCCCTGGCCGCCAGGACCGGAAGCGCAGAACAGATCAAGACGTATATCCTCCCACTTGAGATCGACGTCGAACTCGCCGGCCTCAGGGAAAACGGCCACAGAGGCGGCGGAAGTCTGGATCCTTCCCTGGGTTTCGGTCTGAGGAACCCTCTGGACACGGTGGACACCGGACTCATATTTCATGATCCCGTAGACTCCCTCATCGTTGGATGAAAGCTTGAAAACTATCATCTTGAATCCGCCGGAAGTACCTGGGGTCGAGTCATTTACCTCAAGCTTCCAGCCTTTCTTCTCAGCGTATTTGGAATACATCCTGAAAAGGTCACCGGCGAATATGGCAGCCTCATCACCGCCAGTTCCGCCACGAATCTCGACAATGGCGTTCTTGGCGTCATCCGGATCGGCAGGGATAAGCAATATCTTAATCTGCTCCTCCATCTGGGGCAGCATAGGCTCGATTTCAGCCACCTCGGCGCGAGCCATCTCCCTCAGGTCGTCATCCTTCTCGTTTATAAGGATATCTTTCGCGTCCGCCAGCTCCTCAACTTTCCTCTTATAGTCCAAGCCGGTCTTCACGATCGGCTCCAATTGCTTGTAGTCCTTGTTGAGCTGGACATACTTCTTCATGTCAGCTATCACCGCGGGATCAGAAAGCTGGGCCTGCAGTGAGTTATATTTTTCCTGGAGCGCCAGGATCTTGTCTATCAGAGTGTTCTCCGCCATATTCTTTTATTAAAGTTCTTTCACGAAACATCTGCGTCTCATGAAGAGCTCGCTATCATATTTGGCCCACACATTGGCAGGGCCGTTAGACTCTATCTGAGGATTTGTTATCGCCCACTTCGTACCAGCCTGGATGTATTTCTCAGACATCGTGCAATGGTAAATCGACGAGACTCCCTTGTTCTGCCATTTCGGCACGGCGCCATTAATCATCAGGTCGACAGTGTCGTAGTGACGCAGGGCCTTGAGAAGATGCCACCACCCAAACGGAAACAGGTGACCCTTAGCCTTTTGCAGAGCCTTGGAGATACTCGGGAAGGTAATGCCGAATCCTACCAGTTCCTCGTTCTCATCAAATATGATGCTACTTGTCTTATCTGACAGGAACATCATGACAGACGAGGCTTCCTCCTCAATCTCCTCCTTGGTGAAAGGAATGAAATTATAAACCGCCTTCGCGAAACTCTCGTTATAGATGTCGAAGAAATACCTGACCTTGGCCTTGTCCTTCTTTAGCTCATCGATACTTCCCTCATGGAGATTGTACCTTTCCTTCAAAAGGGTGGCGATACGGGTGATCTTCTCTTGCAGAGGCTCGTCCGCAGGCACCTTGTATTGTACCCAGTCACACTCCTTGACATAACCGAGGGCATCCATGAAGTCCACATAATAGGGATAGTTATAGATGCAGTTGAAAGGAGGAATATTCTGGAAGCCTTCAATGAGCATTCCTTGCTTGCCGAGAGTGTTGTAGTAGAGAGGCCCGTGGATCTCAGTCATCCCGTTCTCCTTGGCCCATTTCTCCGCCGTCTCGATGAGGAGACGGGCGACCTCAAGGTCATTGATCGCATCGAACCAGCCGAACCTTGCTCTCTTTTTATTGTAAAGAGCGTTGTAGCGGGGATTGATCATACCGCAGATTCTCCCGACAACCTCTTTTCCGTCGAGAACCATCCACATCTCGCGCTTGCAATATGAGAGAGTGGAGACCTTGGTCAAAGAATTAATCTGATCGGAATGCAGAGCCGGGACATACTGAGGGCAGTCTTTATACAATTTGTCAGGGAACTTGATAAACTTCTTCAAGTCCCTTTTACCCTGAACCTCTACTACTCTATAATTTGGCATCTTGCAAATGTACGAACTCTCAGCGATTTTGCCAACACAAATCCCGCAAAGTTTTTGTTTTAAAGGCCTTTGGCCTTACCCTCATCCCAAATAGCATCCATTTCCTGGAGGGTCATGTCGTGAAGGTCACGGCCTTGACGGATGGTGTTCTCCTCGAGATATGTGAAACGCCTCCGGAACTTGTCGCAGGCCTTGTTAAGTGCGGTGTCGGGATCAATCCCATACAACCTGGCGGCGTTGACAGTCGCGAACATGAAATCTCCCAATTCCTCCTCGGCACGATCATACGCGGCTTTTTTTTCTTCATCGGTAACGGCCTTTGACATCGCCTCGAACTCAGCCTGAAGCTCGGCCTGTTCCTCTTTCACCTTGTCCCAGACCTGGCTCTTCTCCTCCCAGTCAAAGCCCACTCCCCTGGCCTTGTCCTGCATTGAATACGCTTTCAAAATGGGTGGCAGGGAATCGGGAATACCGGACAGGATACGCTTGTTTCCTCCTTTCTCCTTGGCTTTAAGCATTTCCCAATTAGTGGAGACCTCATTAGCGTCAGCGACCTTGGTGGTCGAGAACACATGAGGATGGCGGTAGATCATCTTCTCGCAAAGCTTGTCCAGCACATCAGCGATGTCGTAACGACCTTCTTCCTCAGCTATCTTGGCGTAAAAAATCACATGCAGGAACACGTCTCCCAATTCCTTCTCAAGGGCTTTGTCATCTTTCTTCAAGACGGCGTCACTCAGCTCATAGACCTCCTCGATAGTCATCGGCCTCAACGTGTCTATCGTCTGCGCATGGTTCCAAGGGCAATCAGCCCTGAGCCTGTCCATGACTTCAAGCGCCCTCTCGAACGCATCTAATTTCTTCTCTTTGTTCAACATGGCGCGAATTTAGGGATTTTCTTTTCTTATTTCATTATCTTTGCGGGGATAAA
>ODAI011425003.1_pt1 | contig 11810 bp, 1 predicted proteins | sample 1539321 | NCBI WGS metagenome assembly ODAI01 (sample SAMN02144231, study PRJEB22623) | gut metagenome | biome: sheep rumen | host: Ovis aries | place: New Zealand
AGTGTCATATACAACTCCGTCTATGCCAGTATCCTCTTCTGTTACATGATATACAGGCTTTACATTGTTTCTGACATCCGCCAGTGTAAATGTCGTATAGGCCCCTGTCGGGAAATACCACTTGCCGTCAGCTCCCACAGGAACCTTTACGGGCTCGGACTCAATATCTGTACGCTTTATCACAACCCTGTACTGACCGGCTGCGATAGTTCCGCCGTTCAATACCTTGATGCCTTCCAAACTGAATCCGCCGCGGGCATCATAACGGTTTTCAAGTGTTACCGCCGCATCTGCCTTTGATTCCTGCGAGCCGTTGACATACGGGTTCAATCTGCCCGAACCGTTGTCCTTAAACTCGACGCTTACAGTCTTCACCGTATCATAGGTGATACCCTTCTTATCATTATCCTCCGGTATCTGCTCGCTTATGACATAATCATGCACTCCTCCGGCCGTGTAGCTGAACCTGAATACTGCAGACGGCTTATCCTTTGTCAGGGTTACAGGACTTCCCTCAACCTCTTTGCCGTTGTCTGTTACCTTTATGCTGAATGAGGCGCCCTGAGGCCAGTACTCCTCTCCTGTGTCACCCACAGGCATGGTCTTTGTTACATTAAGCTCGAATTCTCCCTCTGCCTTATATTCATTCTCGAATACATAAGGTGTATTGCCTGTGCCGTATAACACATCCGCCTTAAGCCTTGTCCCGGAATCGTCAGTATATGCCACCCTGACTGTTACCTTTTTAGCCCCGGGATCATACATAAATCCGGACTTTCCGTCGTTTATCTCACGGATATAATAGGTATGCTCTCCTATATCATTCTCCGTATACTTCATCTCAGGGAAGCTGAAGCTTCCGTCTTTTCCTGATACTGCAGTCTTTACAGCCTTATCGTCATCAGCATCAGGTTCCGTGAACAGACCGAATGTGAATCCCGCCCTGGACTTGGTCTCTCCTCCTGACAGATCTTTGATGGTCTTTTCACCTTTTATCTGAGCAGGAACATCATCTACCCTGTGCGTATTGATAAGTGAAAGAAGGATCTTTCCGTCATTGTCATCATCTGTACCCTGATCCTCCATCCTGCTTTCCGGGGCCGGGAGCCAGGAATACGCATTCCTGCCCTTCTTCTCAACGATCCTGTAGGTATATTCGAAGCCCTCCTCATCATATTTCTCAAGATGTGTGAAGCTGATGATCTTGCCTTCACCGGGTACAGGCTGCGGATCAACTCCCTCAACAGGACTGAATTCGCCGCCATTTACACCTCTTTCCAGCGTTGCAGTAAACCCGTTGTAGATGTTGTCATCCGAAACTCCGCCTGTATTCCAGGTCTTCTCCACATCTATGTCAACATATTCCTGATCCAGCTTATTAGTGATCACATATTCGTTATTGGCAAAGTCGGCTATACCTCCCTCATTGACTACGGTATAGTGCTCGGGTGCTGATTCCTCAACTACACGATACTGGTAGGTATATCCTCTGGGGGATTTCTCATAAAGCGGCTTCTGGTCCTCATGACCAAAGGAGAATATATAATTATTCGCCTTGTTTGCAGACGTAGTCTCATAGAGATCCCACTTCACCTCACCGTTTTCAGTGATACCTCCCTCATTTCTGTAAAGGCTTATGGCTATGGAATCAGGCCTGTATTTCTTTGAATCATTGCCGTCTACCCAGGTCTTCTGGCCTGTGATCACCTTAACTCCTATCTTCGGATCCTTGACTGTGATGCAGTACCTTCCATCCCTGTATGTGACAGCATTTCCTTCCACATTCTTTATACTGCCGTCCGCAGATATCTCAAATGTGACATCATCCGACATCTGATAACCATCCGGCGCGCTTACCTCGTGGAGGGTATATGTTCCGGGGGTCAGCCTGCTGACAGGCACTCCCACGCTGCTTCCTACGGAAGTGATGCCGTCCCTTATGACCGTCTCACCCTTCTTCAGTTCAAATACAGCGCCTGCAAGGACCTCCTCGCCCGTTTCATTTATGCCGTATTTGACAATATAGAATTCTATCGGCTTATCGGCTACCACTATGCCGTCCCTGGCCTGGTTCAGGGATGCATGATCCTTTCCTGTCAGAATATTGATCTCACGCTTCGCATTGATCTCAAATTCCACATCCGGTGCCAGAGCATATCCCTCGGGAGCTGCTGTTTCCTTCAGCACATAGGTCTTTCCGGTTGCAAGTCCTTCAAGGGTGTACGTGCCGTTATTATTATCCGTAAATCCTGCTATCTGCTCTTCGCTGTCCTTTTCCGTGACTGTAAACTTCGCCCGGTTCTCAGCAAGAACATTGCCGTTCTCATCAACCTTTGTGATGATCACAGGACTGACATCGTCATTTACGATCACAAGGTTCGTGACCTCTCCGTCCGAAGCCTTCACGACCTTATCATTGCCTGTAACCTCAATACTGTTATCCTCCCCGAGCCTTACGGTTGCTGTTCCGGCAACGGTATAGCCTGCAGGTGCAGATGTTTCGGTAAGAGTATAATCCCCGGCCGCCAGTCCGTATATGACCTTGTCCGTTCCATCGGAGGTCCAGGTCACAGCCTCTGCAAGGCTGCCGCCGCTGAGAGTCATTACCGCGCCTGAAAGCTCATAACCTGTAGTCACATCTCTCTTGCTGATATGAAGCTCTGTAGGTGTGTTCCTGAATGAAAGCGCCTCCTCCATACCGGTAGAAACCACATTGAGCTGACCGTTTCCTCCATCAGACACATTTACTATGAAGGTCTTGTCTGCAGCATGCACAAATCCGGCCGTATCAGTCTCACTTACTGTATATCTGTGCGTGCCGATATCCTTTGTCTTATATTTCAGCTCACTGCCTTCTCCATATCCTTCCCTGACAGTATATGTGATATCTCCGTTCTTTCCGCTGATACCATCTGCCACGACTTTTTCGCCGAAGCCGCTGCCCTCCTCGGTAATTGTAAATGTGAATCCCTCAAGGCTGAGTCCTGTGCCGGTTACAGAGAAGCTCTTGCTTCCGGCAAGCGGTATAGCCCCTGCTGCCTCATAGCTGTTATTAAACTTTATCGCAGGGTTTCCACCGCGGAAGATATTATCCGCGAGCCTGCCCCAGAAGCCCTGATCCTCAGATGTAAGCTTCTGTATGCTCTTCGAAGCCTGAAGCGCTCCGTTTACAAGCTCTACCTTGACCTGAACCGCATAGGTCGCTTCGTCATAGGTTATCCCGTCATTTGCGCTGCCCTGCTCCGATATTTCATAATAGAATATCTTTGATTCTGCGATATTACCATCCTCATCAGCAAGATCGCCAAGGTCATACGTAAGCGCATCGAATGCAAAGCTCTTATTTCCGTTCTCTCCGGCTGCATAGGAGACAGATGCTGTTCTGGCATTCTTTTCATCTCCGGATTTAGGAGTGAGCACAAAATTGAATGTCTTAGGCTCTGCAGCGCTTCCTGTAAGATCCTTCTCTCCTTCGATCGTTATCCCGACCCCTGAGGTAAGGGTATTGACATACTCAGGTATGGAGGATCCACAGGATTTTGTTATCACAAGTGTGCCGTCATTATTCTCATCAACCGCACTCACGTGAATATTGACAGGATCCCTCTGCTTCGTAAATCCGTTACCGTCCTCTGTTGTCTCCGTGATGGTATAATCATGCTCTCCGGCCGATGTATAGCGGATCTTATCAAAGGTCACCAGTCCGGTACTGTTTGTCCAGGCTGTTCCCAGAGAAGTCTCGCCCTCCTTCAGCTCAAACCTGAACTTCTGATTAAGTCCGAGCTTTCCTGCGGGAAGAGTCCTTCCATTTGCGTCAACTACCTTCTTCTGTATCTGAAGCTGTACCTCTCCCTCTGTCTTATATTCATTGGTTATGGTCACATTTCCGCTGCTCTCTGTGACACCATCGACGGAAATCGTCTTATTGAGCACTCCCCTGCCGCCGTCAGTCACAGTGACCTCTATCCTGTGATCTTTATCCTCTGCATTATCATAGATGATGCCTTTATTGCTTCCCGGGACCTCCCTTACATAGTAGACATAGGTCCTTGAAGGCTGCCCATTAAGATCTGCCAGACTGTATTTCTGCTCTGCAAAGCTCACTGAAGCAGAGCTTGTCTGTGCGGCATTGATGACCTTTGTATCCAGAAGCTGTTTGTTTTCATCAAGGAGCTGGAATGTAAAGTTCTCAACCAGCCTGGCGCCTGACATCACCTTAGTGACCTTGGGAGTAAATGACGCCTGTGCCTTATAGCTGTTTACAAATTCGAACTGAACAGCATCCGTAGAGGAAGCAGCCTCTTCGCCATGATATGCGATCAGGTGGCCTGCTCCGTCACTCCTCCATTGCACAGTATAATCCTGGCTGTAATTCTCACCATAGATGATACCTTCCGTATCCTTCTGCTTTCTCTGCTCCACAAGCCTGTAGGCATGGGTTGTCCCTGCCCATGAAGCCGGAGCCTCTATCCAGTATGTCTCTGATTCCGGTGCTGACTTTGTAAGCGTGAAGGTAGTAAGCCTGCTCTCCCCGTCATAAAGATCAACCTTGAAATCATGTCCGTCAGGCCAGTAGCCGTTAACCATGCTCTTCTTGACCTTGAACCCGAAGCGGCCGCTTTCGGTATAGCTGTTATTGAAGCCTGTGGACTGCAGGGCGGCAATATCTCCGCTCTTCCCGATATCAAGGCTTCCGTCTCCGCTGTCTTTTACAGCGACATTTACTGTATATACCGTGGGATCATAGGTAACGCCGTTATATACATTATTAACGGCCTCTGCAGGTATGACCTCATTTACAGTATATACATAATCCTTTCCGGCATCAGCGATCGTATAATCAATGGCATCAAACTGTACCTTTCCATCGCCGTCATTGGTCTTTGTCTGAATGACATTCCCGCTTTCGTCCTTCAGCTCGAAGCTGAATGCGCCAGCTTCAAGCGCTTTATTCCCTGGGAGCGTCTTTTTTGTCTCAAGGATCAGATTGCCCGATGCCGTATAGGTATTTACGAACCTGATCGGCTCAGAGGATGAGTATGCAAATACTATCCGTCCGTCTTCTATACCCGGTGTGATGGTAACGCTGTAGGTGTTTTTATCATATGTCACACCCGGTCTTCCGTTATCAACCTCCTCAAAGGTATATACCACCGGATTCCCGTCAGCCATATCCCGGGTGTATTTATCAAGCTCGATCCCTTCTGTCTGCTCGGCATTTCCATAAGGGATGGCTACTGTCTTAATAAGCTGTCTGGAGTCTCCCTCGCCCTTATAGATCCTTACATTGAAATTGTCGCCCTGCTTTATCGCTCTTCCTGTAAGCTCCTTTGTCAGCAGGACAGTAGGGGTGCCGTCAAGCTCATACTTGTTTGTTATGGTACGTACGCCCTGATCCTCCTGTGTCTTGCCTTCCTGGTCGAGCTCTGTCACGGTAAGGGATCCTGTTCCGTCAATTCCGACCCTGACAGTGAAGGTCACATCGCCTGAAGCCTCCCAGTCAGCATTCTCCGGCACAACCTCCCTGACGGTATATGTATGATCGCCCACATCCGCCAGATCATATGTGATCTCATTAAAGTAGAATTTAACCGGTCTTGAGCTTCCGGTGATGGTCACCTTCCTGTTTCCTTCCACAAGGGTATCGCCCTCATACAGCTCAAAGGTATGCTCCACTGTCCTTGTGGAAGCAAGAAACTCATTGGCCTTTACAGCCCATGGCCTGTATGATGCCGGATGCTTCTTAAGGTTTGTATATACTGCCTCTGCGGCTCCTCCGGCCTGCTGATCGCCGTAATGATATGTAACAGCTGCCGTAGGCTGCAGTCCCTGCTCCACATGAACCTTTACCAGATACGGAACCGTATCATAGATATATCCGTCCGCATCCATAAGATATTCCTTATTATTAACTGTTATCCTCTCTGCGCCCGAAGGAGCAGCCTCAGATATGCTGTACCAGTAGTCTGCTGTTTTGTTTTCATATTCTATCTCATCCCATGAGGCTGAAGGTGAGCCCTGTGTCGCATTCACCCTTGTGGCAGCCGGCATGGGAGCGCCGGGCGTGACGGCGCTTATATCGAAATCAAAGCCGCCTGCAGGCCAGCCCTCACCATCCCTCAATCCGCTCATCTGCTTATTGATACTGATGACGGCTGAAGGATGATAATATTCATTAAGTATTGTAACCTTTGCCTTATGATCTCCGTTATTAAACTCATTTGACAATGTATTGGCGTTCCCGTGAGAAGTCTTCTGCATTCCTTCCAGATCGATATAATCCATGCTGTCAGGTCTCACATCACCATCCGTGAAATATTCCCCGACCCAATACTGTGCATTGGGAGCTCCCTCGATGACCTTGAGTCCGTTTATGGTTATCTTCTCTCCTGCCCTGATATCAAAATATACTGCAGGTCTGCCATTCGGCTCATTACCGAGAACATAAGGAACATCTCTTCCAAGGCTGCTGGTCATCGTCATATTTGCATACGAATCCTCGTACCAGTATGTCCCGGAGCTGTCACCGCTTCCGAAAAGCATCACCTTATAGGATGTATCTTCGTTTGAAGCCTTTCCGTTCCTCAATACCTGCTTCGACACCTCTATGCTTCCGAATTCAGGCTTTTTGACATGATTTGTGAACTCAGGCATCCCGGGCCAGCAGCTGTATTCCGTTACAGTCCTGTTGACCTTTGTCTCAGCCCAGACATAGTACTTCTCAACATCGTTTTCTTTAACCTTCTGGGAGTTTATGAACACCTTGATATAGAAGGGTTCTGTATCATATTCGATATTTGCCGCGCTGCCGGGTACCTCCTTGATCTTATACATGAAGGAGATATACCTCGTATTATCATAGGAGCCGCTGACATGCGAATCAATGCGGTCATAAATCTCCTTGCCCTCGAAGCTTATTTCCCCGAATGATATCTTGTGATCCGGCGTATTCTTATAGATCGTTACGGTCTTCTCGCCGTTGCTCATGCCGGCAAGATCCGGTATGGAAGCCGCATCCCTTATCACATATGCGTCATTGGCATCACGATCATCATTACACAGATACTTGCTGATCCTGAATGTGAACCCGTCATCCGGCCACTGGCTGTCATCAACGAGATTTTCACTGCTGTCCTTAAGGAGCTTTGAGAGCTCGAGATCAAGATTGACCTTTGTATCCACAAACTGGGGCATCTCCTGCCAGACCATATGCCACTCACCGCCGTTTGAGACCTTATCTGCCACAAGCCATCCTGTAGATGTGCCTCCGACATGGAAGGCTGCCTTCGGCGCAAGCACCATACCGAGGATAGCGCTCGGACATCCGGCGCTTGTAGCTTCATAAAGGTTCCAGACAACATGCTTGCTGTATTCATCTGCTCCGGCATCCTGCATGCTGGACTGTTTCTCGCCATCTCCGAGATCGATATAAAACTGCTCAAGATCTACAGAGCTCCCGGGGATATTGAATACGATCATCTGGTCGCTGTTAAGCTTGATGCGCATCGGACCGCCGTGACTGATATAGCTGGAATACCCCTCACTGTCAAATGTGAAATAATACGTACCTGCTTCACGCCCCGATATATCCAGATACCAGGGAGTATTGTCATTATCTGGGGTGAGATGTCCTGCTGCTGATCTGAAATCATATACCTTCTCCTCATTTGCAAGTTCAGAGGACAATGTCCCGGACACCATGCTGCTCACCCTGTCTGCAAGCTCATCATAGCTGTGATTAGCATCTATATTGATCGCCCGGCTGGTCACATTTGTATTTTTCTTAAGTATGGCCGCCACCTCAGGGGTCGTCTCGAGCGTATACCTTCTTCCGCCATATGCATCCGCAAACCAGCTCGTACCATTGTATGATGCGACGATATCATTGCCGGGATTGTGGGATCCTGTATACACGCCCTGCGTAGTATTGCATTCCGCATTCAGTTTCCCGACCGCGATATTCGTATCCATGTGGCCGCTGAGAGAAAGCTCATTGGCAGTGACGCCGTAATAGACTGCATCTCCGAGGATATCATTATAATAGCGGGTCGTGCCGGGCTTTATCTCGGTATTGGCCTTGAAAAGGATCGTTGAAAAGCTGTCAAGAGAAAGCTCTGCCGTCTCATTCTCAACAGATACTGCAGCATCCACGACAGTGGGCACTATCTCATCGCCCTTCTCCTCGAAATGTATGACTTCCACGCTGTCGCCTTCTGCAGCGGATATCTCATTTCTGAGCTGATCTCCCTTGAATTCAACGGAGACAGTCACGGAACCTTCCTCAGGCTCGATCTCTTCGCTCTTTGTTTCGTCCGTAAAGAAAGCTATATCATACAGAAGGGAATTATCGACTGTATATGCCTCCTGTCCTTCCTTCAGATCTGAATTAAGCATATCAAGATATGCCTTAGCCTCCTCATCCGTCAGAGGGGTAACACTGAAATATGCATCATCAGGGACCGCATCCGCCTTTTCCAGGGTTGCAGTCACCTTGATCCTGTTATCCTCATATTCATAAACCCGCTTCACTGCTGCATTTTCGGAAACAGCCTTATTCTCAGACACTCCGTTTTCGGATACGGCTTTATTCTCAGATACTCCGTTCTCCGAAACAGCCTTATCCCCGGAAACCTCGTTTTCCGAAACCTTATTCTCCGAAACCTTCTCTTTGTCTGCCTTATTCGAGGATACCTCATTTTCCGAGACTTCATTTTTGGAGACTTCGTTTTCTGAGACTTCATTTTCTGAAACCTCATTTTCGGATACTTCACTTTTTGTTAATCTGTTTTCGGATATTTCATTCACGGAGACAGGCTCTTCTTCGTCAGCCTCTTCCCTGATCCCGTCATAATTCATAACTATGACAGCATCCTTCACAAGCTTCGTCCAGGAAGCATCAGCAGCATCCTTATCCTTTATGTCCTCATCCGTGGTTATGGAATAAACCTTCTTTCCATCCTTGTCTTCCGTAAGGACGGCTGTGATATCATAATCGTTTTCTTCTATATTAATAGTGGTTTTGGTGTAGGTGTAGTTCTCTATCTCAGGAGCTTCATATTCAAACACATATAAATAATCGGGATCGATCTCAAGATCCTCTGTATCCTTTATGGCGGATCCCGTCTCACCGTCAATAAAAGAAGCACGGAGCCTGATATCAGGTACAGTCTCCTCTTCCTCTTTATTTTCCTCTGTTCCGGCTTCCGCCTCTTCACCGTCAGTCGTCTTTTCACCTTCGATGGCTTCACCCTCCGTATCATCGCTCTCGTCAGAGGCGGATTTTACGAGCTCTTCCGACGGCTCTTCCTCAGCAGCCTCCTCCGTATCGCCTCCCTCGCCCGGAGCCTCCTGTACCACATCATCCTTATCCTGCGTGGTCCCGTCTACTGCCTCTCCGGATTCCACAGGCTCAGTCACCTCGTCATCTGCATAAGCATATGACCTTGTACCCAGACCAAAGACACTGGCTGCCGCAGAATACAATGTCTGAGACAGCATCGTAACCAACAGTATAGCTACGATTACCTTTTTGTTTGTTTTCCTCATAATCTACACCTCTCCATATCCACGTTTCCTGCCACCTGAGGATCAGATCCGCTGTGTTGTGCCGCATATGACCGGCAGCATCATATAAAAGCATAGTCTGACCCACTTTCACTATTAGCATTATTTTACCATACGTAAAAGCTTAAAAAACACTGTTATATAGCACATTTTTTCCAAATGTCAATTGGTAATATTGACGAAATTTTGTCTGTTAATTGAGAATTATTTGTGAAATGTGTTTATGTAAAGACATTATGTGAAGACATTATGTAACCAGAAGATACGGTCTCTTGCAGACGTAATCGGAAATCATCTCACCACCGAGGGCCGTCTAAGCTTCTTGGCTTCATAGAGCTTCGCATCTGCTTTGTCCATAACAGAAGCGAGCTCGGTATATTCCTCCTGACGGAAGATGTGGAATCCGAGAGAGATCTCCACAAAATACGGCTTGCCGGACACGGAATTATATTCCTCGCACTTTGCCTTGACAATTGCCCTTACCCTGTCCGTATCCTTCTCATCAACGACGGTAAAGATACCCATATACTCATCACCGCCCGTCCTTCCAAGCGGCGCCAGGGACCCGACTGCCTCGCGCAGGGTTTCGGCCGCCCTGATTATGGCATTGTCGCCCTCATTATGACCGAAGGTATCATTTATCTGCTTCAGATGATCCAGATCTGCCATCATTGCGGCAAAGTATCTGTCTTCATTTTGTTTCATGTATCCCGACACGGCGCCAATAAGCCCCAGTCTGTTATAGAGCCCTGTAAGATTATCGTGTCTGGCGAGAGCCTGAAGCTCGGCATGATACCTCGCCCTCTGCATGGATATCTGAAGATATCTGAGACTTGACCCTATCTCGAGAGAAAACATATAGAAGAACTCCGTGCGCTCAGGCTCGATCTCAAGATTCAGTGTGCCATACTGGTATTCCTCATAAAACAGGAAGAAAGACATGAACCTCCCTTCCGGTATGGCTTCCGGTATGCCGCTGCCCTTCCCGGCATCCAGCAGAGGAGCCTCTTCTCTCCTGTATACAGTGCAGTCGTTTCCGGTCTGCACCATCACAAGCCTCAGATTTTTCGGAAGTCCGGGATTCTCGCCGCTTTTCACCTTTCTCGGTTCATCAAAAAGATACACATACGACTTTGAAGTCCCCAGATAGGAAAGGCTCATCCCCAGCTTTTCCAGAAACCTCTCTCTGTCCGCAGTCTCCAGCAGCATCTCTCTCATAAGCAGGGAGCCGATCCAGGATTCATGCCGGCTGTCAAGGGATTTCCAGAGATTATGGATCAGCTCATCGCGCTCTATCTCGTCATTCTCATCCCATTTGCCGTCAGACTTCATCTCACATCCGCAGGAAGCCCTGCATACCATGGGAGATGTTATCATCTCGGACTTCACTTCCTTTTTGTCCAGTATGGCAAAAGCCTTATCGACCGCCTTCCTGGAGAGAAGGTCATAATCCTGTTTGATGGTGGTAAGCGGAGGATTCATGTATTTCGCAACCTCCGTATCGTCAAATCCGGTCACGGCTATATCCCGTCCCGGCTCAAGTCCGCGCTTTCTGCAGACTCTGTATATCGCAACAGCCATCTCATCATTTGCGGAAACTATGCCCTCGGCATCAGGATTATTATCCAGAAGCTTCTCTACCTCTCTGTCCACATGCTCTGAATAGTCCCCATGCTCTATCATCTGATCCGTAACGGTAAAACCATGCCTGTTCATTGTATCAAGATACGCCCTGAGTCTCTCCTCAGCATCGCGGTTGCCATGAGGCCCGCCAAGGAATACGAGTTTTTTGAGGCCGTGCACCTTAATAAGGTGCTCCACGCATTCCACGACACCGTTGTAATTATCGGCTATGAGCCAGGCTCCGTTCTTGAGCTCGGTATCATTATCCAGGAGGATTATCGGTATCTCCGGCATCCTGCTCAGAAATTCGTCAACAGTTATATGGCTCTGGTATATGGAAAGAGTCCCGATGGAAACAATGAGAAGATCCAGATCATCAAACCTGCTGAGGTTATAAAAATCAGAATACTGGTAATCGAATTTATTCCCCTGGGCATCAATATCTGCCAGGAAGCTCGAACTTTCGGTACCCAGATAGAATCTGGAGGCCACGTCCATTTCCGAAAGGAATTCCCAGATGAGACGGACAAGCCTCCTCGGATGATCCGAGTGATAATTACCTACCATTACGCCTATGCGCATTCTCTTTTTTTCTGAATTCTCTGTCTTCATGCCGGTTTATA